>Ga0105052_10002442_pt1 | contig 22882 bp, 21 predicted proteins | sample FRY03_FD_78094 | JGI IMG/M metagenome (GOLD analysis project Ga0105052, IMG submission 78094) | Freshwater microbial communities from Lake Fryxell liftoff mats and glacier meltwater in Antarctica - FRY-03 | ecosystem: Environmental > Aquatic > Freshwater > Ice > Glacier meltwater ... | reverse complement strand
TCTCGCCCGCCTACCACTCCGCGGTCGAGACCACCGACGACGAGTGGGATCAGATCCTGCGCGTCAACCTGCGCGCCGCAGCAGCATTCGCACGCGCGGCTATTCCGGCGATGGTTGCCACCGCAAAGGGCGGGCGCGTGATCAACCTGTCGTCCATTGCGGCATTTGCCGGCCTGCCCAACATCGTGGCGTACAACGCCACGAAGGCCGGCCTCGATGCAATGACGCGCACGTTGGCGGTGGAGTATGGGCACGCGGGTATCTGCGTCAACTCGATTGCCCCGGGCACGATCACCACCGAGATGGTGCAGCAGATGATGGACGCCAATCCTCCGCTGGCCGAGAAGTTCGTGAGCAAGACAACCTTGGGGCGTGTGGGCACGGTGGATGAAGCCGCGTGGCCCATCGTGTTCCTCTTGTCCGATGCGTCTGCGTTCATGACGGGCCAGGTGATGCTGATCGACGGCGGCCGTCTGGCCGCCGCGTAGGGGGGAGCGCATGAAGGTCGTCATCGCGGGTGCGGGAACCGCAGGATGCGTGCTGGCTGCGCGGCTCTCGGCCGATCCGGGCATTGAGGTGCTGCTGCTCGAGAGCGGTCCGCACTATCGCCCGGGGCAGTGGCCGCCGGAGTTGGCGCACGCCTACCGCATCGTCAAGGAGACCCACGACTGGGGCTTCACCGCGCAGGCCGGTGCGTCGCCGCGGGGTGTGCACGTGCCACGTGGTCAGGTGGTGGGGGGTTCGTCCATCACCAACGCTGCCATCGCACTGCGGGGCCTGCCCGAGCACTACGACGACTGGGCCGCGTTCGCACCCGGGCTCGACTGGGCCGCGATGCTGCCGTGGTTCCGGTTCATCGAGACCGACGTCGATTTTGGGGATGCCCCGTACCACGGCGATCACGGTCCCATTCCCATCTCCCGCCACCCGCGCGACACCTGGTACCCCCTCATCGAACGCTTCGCCGAGGCCGCGCTGTCGCGTGGGCATAATTGGGTGGACGATCACAACGCCCCGGGTGCCGTGGGCGTTGGCCCAACGCCGTTCAACATGCGCGACGGCAAGCGTCAGACGCCGGCCGACCACTACCTGGACCCCGCGCTCGCGCGCGACAACCTCACGCTTGAGGTGGGCGTGCGGGTTGATCGCGTGCTGCTGGACGGCACGCGGGCCACAGGCCTTGAGGCCATCCGCGAGGACACCGGCGAGCGCATCACGTACGAGGCCGACCACGTCATCCTGTGCCTGGGCACCTATCAGAGCCCCGCGGTACTCATGCGATCGGGCGTGGGGCCGGCGGATGCCATTTCCCCGCATGGCATCACGGTGCGGCACGAACTCCCGGGCGTGGGCCGTGGCATGCAGGATCACCCCAAGATCTCGTATCGCTTTTGGATCGCCAGCGACGTCCCGCAGTGGCCGCACCCGTGGATTCAGGTGCTCCTCATGTCGAAGGCCGAGGTCAACGGCGAGGAGCGCCTCTTCCAGATAATGCCCTACGTGGGCTTCGTTGACGGCGGCCACCGCATCAGCGAGTTCAACGTGCAGGTGGCCGACTCACGCGGCCGTACCGGGCGCGTGGACATTCAGAGCACCAACCCCATGGATCAGCCGGTGCTGCGCATGGGGTGGCTTGAGGCCGGGGGCGACCGCGATCTGGCCGTGGCCGCAGGCCGTGAGTTGATGGCGCTCTCGCGCACGGCCCCTCTGGCCGATCTGCTGGACCCATGGCCCAATGTGGATGACCCGGATCAGGCGCTCCGCACCGTGGAGACGTTCCACCACCCCGTGGCGTCGCTGCGTATGGGGCTCGACTCCGACCCCATGGCCGTCACCGATTCCGATGGACGCATTCGGGGCCTTAAGGGTGTGTGGTGCATGGATGCCTCGATCATCCCGCGCGTGCCGTCGGCCAACACACACTTGGCCGTCATCGCCTTGGCCGAGAAGCTGGGTGCGCAGTTCCTGCACGGCACCGGCTACGGGGCAGCGGCGGTCGTGCCGGACAACTAGGCGATGTGAGGCTCCGCGAGAAGTGCCTGCACTGCGCGTATTACCTCGGGGGGCATTCGGTTCCGTTGACGGCACGAAATGCATGGCCACTCGCCCTTTGCGGTCAACGAGCTACTTGGTGAAGTTCCATTCGGGCTGACGGCTCCATGACGGCGCCGCAAGTGCATGCATGAGCGGTATCGCCTTACTGCCTGTCATCTTCGAAACGCGGAGCATGGGTTGCTATCCGCCTGCCGAGGCACGGGCAAGGCGGTCACGAACGGCGATGCCGATACCCACGGCGGGTGGCGGCACGGCGAGGATTACCTCGCGGCCATCCGCGTCGGCCCTGCGGAACGCCGCATAGAGGAGCGCGGCGTAGGCGTGAGCGTCCCCGGCTGGCCCGAGGATCAGTGTCGAGGGCGGGAGTGGGGCAATCTGAGTGGGCGCGAGCACCGCGATGCGGGTGCCGGCGGCGTCGAGCGCAGCGGCACGGGCCACGACGTCCTCCGCGGCCAGCACCTCGAGGCGGGCGCCGGGGGAGTAGTGGGTCGCGAGCATTCCCGGTGCCCGTGCGGGGCCGGAGGATGTTGCGCTCACGGGCATGTTGATCACGGCGGTGATCTGCTCGAGCGACACACTCCCTGGTCGCAGGATCTGCGGAGGGTTGCTCGCGAGGTCGAGCACCGTGCTCTCCACACCGATGGCGCACGGGCCACCGTCGAGGATGAGATCCACGGCATCTCCCAACTCGGCACGCACATCGCGGGCTCGGGTGGGGCTGGGCCGCCCAAAGCGATTGGCGGATGGGGCCGCCACGGGGCCGCCGAACGCACGCAGCAGGGCGAGGGCAATCGGGTGATTGGGCACGCGCACGGCCACGGTGTGCAGGCCGCCGGTGACGGCATCGGGTACGGCTGCGGACCGGGGCATGACGAGGGTGAGCGGGCCGGGCCAGAATGCATCCGCCAGCGCGCGGGCCGCAGGCGTGACTTGCGCCACGAGCGGGCTCAGATCATCTGCCGATGCCACGTGGCAGATGAGGGGGTGGTTCGTGGGGCGGCCCTTCGCCGCGAAGACGCGGGCCACCGCGACGGGATCGAGCGCGTTGGCGCCGAGTCCGTAGACCGTCTCGGTGGGGAAAACCACCAGCGCGCCGCGCGCCAAGGCAGCAGCCCCTGCCGCGATGTCGTTGGTGGCGTCCGGTCCTGTCATGCGGCTACTCGATGCGGCATGCACGGGTCCGTGCCTTGTGTGCAGATGCGCCTGATGGACCCCATCATGCCCGTCGTGGTGGCCCTTAAGCGTTGTGATGCCCGCCTGCGCCGTTAAGGCCACGGTGCCGACGGCCACCCCATCCCCGGGCTGTCGTCACAAGCCGCCAGTGGATGGTGAACCATAAGAATGCGGGGGAAGCGTTTAGGCACGGAGGTTGTGGTGGCGCTACGGTTTCGCGCCCATGGCTTCGGCACCCGCTTGGGAAATCACGCTTCTGCGGCGCCCCCCCGGCGCCCGACGACCGCGGGTCGCCGGTCGCGTCGTGTTCGAGGCGCCTGATCTGAAGCGCGCGCGCGTCGCTGCGCGCACGGCCCTTGAGGCGCGCGCAACGGGTGAGGACAACTGGTCACTCGGCGTGTTGAAGCCGTTGACGCCCAAGGCGCCGGGCACTCATTGCTATCGCGTCGTGTTTGCGATCTGGGAGCCAGCGGGTGACTTCTTCGAGCGCCGGGATGTGTACGAGATCGAGGTGTGGGCGGCTGATGCACAAGATGCACGTCGCCTGTCGCAGGCCGATGTTCAGGACCTGACGGGGTACCAGCCCGCCTGGCGTGTGCGCACGGTCGTGCGCGCCGCCGGAAAGCACTGATCACCGTGACGCCGCGGTATCCGCTGGTCATTGGGCACGATCGAGTTGAGACGCCCGACTGGCTGCCCGTTGACGACCGCGCCACCGATGAGGTCATTGCCGAGGTTGCTGCGGGGCGCCCCGAGGATGTGGATGTGGCTGTGGCCAAGGCCCGCGCCGCTCTTCCTGCATGGGAGGCGCTCGGACCCCCGGGCCGCGCGGCAGTGATGCGCCAGTACGCGGTGGTGCTCGACGCGCACCAGCCCGAGCTGGCCGAGCTCATCCACCGTGAGGAGGGGAAGCCCCTCGGTGAGGCAGGGGCCGAGGTGGCTCGCTCCTGCGAGGTGATGCACCACTTCGCCGCTGAGGCCGAGCGCCTCTGGACCAGACATCTTCCCGGCGCCAATTTGAGCACCGGCAGCATCGTGCGCCCCGCGCCCATTGGCGTGGTCGCCGCCATCACCCCTTGGAACTTCCCCGTGGCCCTCGTGTTGTGGAAGTTGGGCCCGGCGATGGCGGCGGGGTGTGCCGTCATCGTGAAGCCCGCGATCGAGGCTCCGCTCGCCGCGCGCATGTTGTGCGATCTGGCCACCGAGGCCGGTGTACCCGACGGGGTCATCTCGTGCATCACCGGTGACGGCCCGATTCTGGGCGAGGCCCTCTGCACCCACCCCGGTGTTGACAAGGTCGCGTTCACCGGATCGCGTCGTGTGGCCGAGCAGGTCGCTGCCTGGGCGTCGCCCCGCCTCAAGGCGCTGTCGCTGGAGCTGGGCGGCCATGGTGCGCTGCTGATTCTGGACGATGCCGACCTCGACACCGCGGTGGAGGTGGCCCTCGTGCAGGGGTACGCCAACTGCGGGCAGGCCTGTTACTCGGTCAATCGGGTGCTGGTGCCGCGGGCGATGGAGGCCGACTTCCTCGCGCGCCTGCGTCCTGGCATCGCCAAGTTGCAGCTGGGCCCCATGGCCACCGACCGCGGTCGCGACCGCCACGCCATGCTCATGGACGACGCCCGCGCCAAGGGCGCCACGGTGGAGGGCGGCGAGTTGCTCGAGGGCAACTACGTGGCACCGGCACTGGTGACCAACGCGGGCCCCGGCGTGCTGCTGGTTGACGATGAGCCCTTCACCCCCGTGGTTGCCGTGATGCCCTACGACGACCTCGAGGCCGCCATCGCCGAGGTGAACCGCCCTGACTACGGCCTGGTGTCGTACCTCTGTGGTGGCGATTCCCGTCGCACGCTTGAGACCGCCGAGCGCATTGACTGCGGCACGGTCGCGGTCAACGGCTGGCGCGTGGTGGTGCCGTATGCACCCTACGCAGGCTGGAAGGGCTCCGGCATCGGCGCGGAACTGGGCCAGCCGGGCCTCGAGGCCTTCATCCGTTGGCAGCACCTGCGGGTGCTGGCCTAGGTGCCCTACCCACACACGTTGTGAACGCGGCTGATCGGCGGCCGGTTCCCCAACGGGCTGTGAAGTCGCTGCCGATCGTAGGTGCGTATCCATGAACCAAGCGCCTTGGTGCGCTCATGCGAGCTTGGAAATGGTGGGGACAGACCCCGGGTGGGGACAGACCCCGGGGGGAGAAAACCCCGTCGCAATGGGACAGACCCCAGGTGGGGACAGACCCCGGGTGGGGGTCTGTCCCCGTAAGCCCAGCGATGGGCGGTCGCTGGCGAGACGCCCCGCTTCGTCCGCTGCCTGGCGGATCGAGACGCCGCTAAAGGATCAGCTCGACCAGCCGCCTTGTGCCCTCGATCGACAGCGGCGTGTGAGCGTGAATGCGCATTCGGTTCTGCTTCGTTGCTGCGGTGTTTGATGACTCACAGCGTGATGGAGGGGAACCGGATGCGCCTCCTCAGGCGTTCACAACGTGTGTGGGTAGGACACCTAACACCTCACGGGCTGGCGGCGACATGAACACGCCGCGCGTACACCAGTTGCTCCACCTTGGGTCGGGCTCCCGCCAGCCCTGAGTCGCCCACGCCACCCACCACCAGGTGCGGGTCTTGGTAGAGCGGCCCCTCGTTCACGGTGATTCGTGCCCCCGTGAGGGCCTCGGCCACCATGCGCGCGCGATGGGGCGGGCCGAACACGGAGGCCCCCAGACCAAAGGGCGAGTCGTTGGCGAGCGCCACGGCGTGGCGGGCGTCATCGGCGATGGTCAGCCCACGAAGGGGCGCGAACGACTCCTCGCGCCACAGGCGGGTGCCCAGCGCCCCAGAGGGCAGCAGCACCACCGTGGGCGTGAGCGTGCCGCCGACTTCGCCATCACCCGCGATGATGTGTCCACGGGCAGCCAGTGCCTGCTCCAGGTCGGCGAGGGCCCGCTCGCGTGCCGGACCCGCGATGGGGGCCACGTCGGTCCGCTCGTCGTCGGCGGGGCCGGTGACCAGATTGCCCACGGCCTCGATGAGCCGGGGAATGAACTCGTCGCGCGCAGCGCGCTCAACGATCAGTCGCTTTGCAGCCATGCAGAGCTGGCCGGCGTTGGCGAAGCCCCCGAGCGCTGCCGCTGCTGCCGCGCGATCCATGTCGGCACCGTTCAGCACCACCATCGCGTCGTTGCCGGATGCCTCGGGGATGTACGGCCGCATTGTCGTGCCCTCGGCATACGCGGCGGCCAAGCGCACCATGTGCCGGCGACACGTCGCCGTGGATGCATGCGCCACCACCGCGCCGATGCCCGGCGCTGCGATCAGCGCCTCGGCGTCCTCCGGCGGCAGGGTCACCAGCTGCATTGCACCGAGCGGCCACCGATATGTGAGTGCCTCCAGCACGCGCGCTGTGGTACCGCCCACACGGCGCGATGGCCGAGCAAGCACGGCGTTGCCGCCGGCCAGCGCCGATGCGGCGATGAGGGTGGGCACCCAGATGGGCGAGTTGGCGGAGTGCCAGCCGAACACCACGCCGTAGGGCGCAAACTCCAGGCGGGTGGCACCGGATCGCGCGGGTACCTCGCGTGCGCGGATGGCCTCGGCCAGATCGGGCAGGGCGTCCAGCAGGTCGAGCGCGCTCGCGATCTCGCGGCGCGCGAACTTACGTGCCTGGCCCGCCTCGGCGACCGCCAGATCCTCGATGATCTGGGCTTCGGCCGCGATGGCACGGGCTCCGGAGGCCACCAGATCGAGCCGGGCGTCCAGATCAATCTTGGCCAGTTCCTGTACGGCGTACTTTGCGGTATCAATCATTTCGGAGGTCACGGTGAGTGAGTCTAGGAGCCGGGTACCGGGGCGTATTCGTGTGTCCGGCGACCGCAGTGCGCTGCTCGCCGCCTTCGCCCCGATTGCCGACTTAGAACCGGTGGCCTGGGTCGATGGCGGCATCGAGTGCGCGCCGCTGGCCGGCGGCCGCGACCCCGTTGATCAGGCACCACGCCTCGCGGCGCTGACACTGCCATGGACCGAGATACCGGGTGCATCACCGCCCCTGCCATTTCCCTCTGCCGTGGGCGGCGGTGTGTACCGCCGATCGGCCGGGCATGCGCCGGCACCTGAGGGAATTCCCGAGATCGTGCTGGTTGACGGTGAAGGTTTCGGGCTAGCCGAACACCCCACGACGGGCATGTGTCTGGAGTTGCTTTGCCTGTTGCCCGACGGACCGGCGCTCGACGCTGGCTGCGGTAGTGGCACGCTGGCGCTTGCGTGGGCACGGCTGGGTCGTGGTGATGTGCTGGCGGTTGATCTGGACCCCCGCGCCGTGTTGCAGACCGAGGCGTCGGCACTTGCCAGCGGCCTCTGCGATTGCATCATCTGCCGCCGGATGGCCTTTGAGCAGATCGACCCCATTGAGGTGGTGACGCGGGTGATCATGGCGAATGCCCCGCTCCAGGCGCAGCGAGCGCTCCTCGCCATACCCGGTGACCCGGTACCCATGGGCATCGTGCTGTCGGGCCTTGACGCCGGAGCAATGGACTGTGTGTCGGGCGCGTGGGCTGCGCGTGGAATGCACGTGGTCAGCCGCGAATCGCACGGTCGATGGGAGGCTGCTGTGCTCATCGTTCCATAGCCTGTCCACATGGATGAACTTCTCGTGAATGATACCGCGCGGCTGTCAGCGCTGATGGGCAGCGCAGAGCGGTGTGTGGTGCTCACTGGGGTGCGCATGGGCGCCACCGAGGACACCGAGACGAAGGCCGCGGGATCGTCGTGGAGCGATGTCATCAGTATCGAGGTACTGCTTGCTGACCCTGCCCGCTTTTGGGATCACTGGCTGCCCCTGGCGCTCGAATCGGCAACGCGCAGCCCGCGCGCCGAGCACAGGGCCATCGCTCACCTGCAGCAGTCGGGTGTAATCAAGGGGCTCATTACCCAGAGCGTTGACGACATACATCGTAAGGGCGGGAGCCCTGAGGTAGTGGAGGTGCACGCCAACGTGCTCTCGTGCAGATGCGACCGGTGCGCCGACATCTATGCCCTGCGCGAGGTGGTGGGCCTCGTTGAGGCCAGTAACGACGGAGTGCCCCGATGCACCCGCGATGACTGTGATTACCCGCTTCGCCCCACCGGCACCCTTTGGGGCGAGCCCTTGGTAGAGGCTGCCGTCATCAAGGCATGGGATCTGGCGGCGTGGTGCGACCTGTTCGTGGTGCTCGACAGCCAGCTGCGTATCGACCCCATGGCGATGCTGCCGTCGGTACCGCTCAAGTCGCAAGGCAAGGTGGCCATCGTGGGTGCCACTGCCACCCAGTACGACCGTTACTCTGAGATCGTCATCAGGTGGCCCGCCCCCGAGGTGATCGTGGAGGTCGCGCGCATCCTCGAGACCGAGAAACGCTGGTAGACCGCAAGGGGGTCCTCCCCGCGCCTCGTCTGTTTGCGGCAGACGTGAACTTTCTCGCACGGGTTCCGAGGGGTTCCACCCCTGTCGGGGCGCTTAGTAGATCTCCGCGATTCGCACGTTGCTGTTGATGGTCTCCTCGTCGAAGTCCATCTCTTCTGCGAGGTTGACGGGCACGCGTGCGGGAAGCACCACTTCGAACTCGCCATCTTCGGTGACGTGCTCGTCGTAGTACTTGGAGAATTCGACGATTGAGAACCCGAGTACCTCATGGGTCTCAGGGTCGAAGAATACGGTCACGCCCTCGGTGTTCGTCACAGCGGACGCATTGGGGTGCCCGTTGTGGATCACGCGATACGTGTCGTTCTCGTTGTTGTAAAAGGGATCGTCCGCCACGGTCTCTCCTTGCCGCCGATGTCGTTTCCAGACTGCCGAAGCGCGATGGTAGCGTGAGCGCGTGTCCAACACATCTCAAAACAGCGACGGGACTCTGGGCCAGACCCTCACCACGTGGATGCTCGACCACCGTCCGGCCCTCGATGAGCGCATGCGCCAGGAGGGATCGCGGGCGCTCATTCAGGAGTTCATGGGCGCCGAGGGCGGTGTCCTGCCCGGCCCCGAAGAGCGTCTGGACCGTGCTCGTGCCGCCAGTGCACGCGCGTGGCTCTCGCATCTGGCCGGTGCCATCGAGGCCAACTGGGCCGGTGCGCCGGCGGGACTCGCCGATCAGATGGCCGGCTATCTGATGGCCGGCGATGAGCGCTTGGACGCACTGCGCCTGGACGAGGAGTCCCGCGCGGAGCAGCGCGGCCGTGTGGCTGATCCAATGGACGACCGCCGCGAGGTGGAGTTGCGATCGCTCGGTCGCGTCTTTTCGGAGGGCATCGGATTCATGTGTCAGCCGGGTGGCGAGGAGGGCCCCGCCTTCGCGAAGCGCGTCACTGAGTGGCAGTCGGAGCATCTGCTGCGTAAGCGGGAACTGATTGATGCGGCCGTCGCCCGCACCACACCCGACGGCCTGTCGGGGGCCGAGGAGGCGGCCACATTGTGGGAGCGCACGCCCGAGGCCGCCCGCGCACGTGAGGCCGCACTGCTGTGGGCCCGCGTGCAGTTCCTCACCGAGGCCCTCGCCGATTCCCTCGTCGCCGCAGGCAGTGCCACCGACCCCACGGATATCGCGTAACGCCAAGGGCGCCCCGAAAGAGGTGGAACCTGGCGCCCCGACACGGGCGGACCACGTCTGTGCTGGCGCAGGACCGATTACAGTAAGGGTTGACGGAAGGCGGGCGCAACATGGGATCAACGGACAAGCGGCCACTGGATATCTCGGCCCACCACGCGTTGTGCGTGCACGGGTTCCGGGGCATGGGGTACTCAGATGGCTTCGTTGCGGCATTGGCCGGTGTCGTCGAGACACTGCGCGATGCACCCGACACCCTGATTCGCGTCCGGGTGGGATCTGACACCGTCTGCAGGGCCTGTCCGTCCCTGAGTTCCGGGGGCTGCCTTCGGTATGGAAAGGGGGTCGTGGACCAGGACGCGCGCGTGGCCGAGGTGCTGGGCGTGGAATCGGGTGACGTCATGTCGTGGGCCGATTTGCAGGGGAAAGTGCGCGATCGTGTGGCGCCAGACGATCTGGCCACGCTGTGTGCGGGCTGTCCATGGCTGGAATATGGCGTTTGTGCCGCCGGCATTGCCGATCTCCGCGCCGGCAAGGGCATCACATACGGGGTCAATTAGACCTCGATTCATCCGACACAAAGTTGCTGGCTTAGGTATGGTCCCCCACCGGCGAGAGAGCGACCCATTCCGAGGGCCGCGCGACCGAGGTTCCGGGCAACGCCAGTGCGGTCCTGATCCCCATGGGGGTCGGGCCGCGTTCAGTGCGCCCGGTGCCGTGATGAAGGCTCAGGAGGACGGGAATGGCCGAGGGCACCCCCGACGTCAAGGCAGCACGCCGGATGCTCGCCAAGGGCATCTGCATCGCAGGCGTGGGCGAGACCGAGCAGGGAATCATCAGCGACCGCGGCTCGTTTGAGTTGCTGGCCGAGGTCACGAAGACCACGCTTGATGATGCCGGTCTGGAGTTGAAGGACGTTGACGGCATCGTGACTGCGTTCTCCTTCGTGGAGTCCACGCTGATGCACTCGACGACGCTGGCCGACTACATGGGCATGGCCCCGGGTTACTTCGCTTCGGTTGCCGTGGGTGGCGCCACCGCTCCGCTCATGGCCGTGCAGGCTGCACTCGCGATTGACGCCGGTCTGGCCGACGTCGTGCTGTGCGTGCGCGGTGACAACACCCGTTCCGGCATCTCGTCATCGGGCATGATCGCCATGGCCCGCGAGATGAGCCATGGCGCCTACGAGGCCCCGTTCGGCCTGACCACCATTGGTGGGTACGGCCTGCTGGCCCAGCGCTACATGTACGAGCACAACATCTCGCAGGAGGCGCTCGCTGCCGTGGTTGTCACGCAGTCCGAGCATGCCGCTCTCAAGTGGAACGCCATGCTCCGTAACGTCGTCACGATTGACGACGTCCTCAATGACCGCTGGATTGCGACCCCGTTCCACGTCATGGACTGCTCGCTTGTGACCGACGGCGCCGCCGCCTTCATCGTCACCAGCGCGGAGCGCGCCAAGGACATGAAGAAGAAGCCCGTCTACATCACCGGCATGGGTGAGGGTTTCTCGCACCAGTACATCTCGCAGGCCGACTCCGTTGCGTCGGTTCGTGATGGCCTCGGCCGCGCTGGCCGTCGCGCCATGGAAGTTGCCGGCGTCACGGCGCAGGACCTCGACGTGGCCGAGATCTACGACTCGTTCTCGTTCACCCCGCTCATCGCCCTTGAGGGTTTTGGCGTGTGCGGTCCCGGCGAGGCCGGCGACTGGGTGCTCGAGGGCAACGCCAAGCTGGGCGGCAAGCTGCCGATGAACACGCACGGCGGTCTGATCCGCCAAGCTCACCTCGGCGCCATGCACCACATCGTTGAGGCCGTGCTGCAACTTCGCGGCGAGGCCGACGACTCTGCCAAGACCGAGTTCAACGGCGGCAACCACCAGGTTCCGGACGCCAAGCTGGCAATCACCAACGGCTCCGGCGGCATCCTTGCCGCCACCAGCGCGCTGGTGCTGTCCAGCGAGCCCCCGTCGGCGGCGTAAGCCACCGCTCACCGAGACGAGAACGAGGAGACTGAGAGATGGCTGACGAGAAGCCCGCCTACAACAAGCCCCTTCCCGACCTGCGCCCAGAGGACAAGACCTTCTGGGACGCTATGAAGGAGCACCGCTTCATCCTTCCGTGCGAGGCCGCGACGGGGAAGCCCTTCTGGTACCCGCGCAAGTACGCGCCGGGCACGCTGGGCGAGACCAGCTGGATGGATGCTTCGGGCGAAGGCACCGTGTACACGTACTCAACCCACTTCATTGGGCCGTCCAAGTCGTACAAGGGCGACCCGCCGCACATCGTGGCGCTCATCGACCTGGCCGAGGGCCCGCGCATGATGAGCATCCTGGTGAAGGACGAGGCGGGGTTCCCCTCGCTCGACGCCGAGGACGTCACGATCGGCATGAAGGTGAAGATCGTCTTTGACGACGTCACCGACGAGATCACCATGCCCAAGTTCACCCCCGCGGGCTGAAGCCCGCTGATTCCATAGAGAGAGTAAGGAGACAGACAGCTATGGCCGAGTGGAGCGACTGGTACGCCAAAGAGGATCCCACCAACTGGATCCTTGCCAAGATTTTGCGCGATCGCGCTGAGGCCCACCCCGACCGCGACTATCTGAAGTTCGCGGACAACGACTGGGTGAGCTACGGCGAGGTCAACAGCCGGTCGAACCGCGTTGCGAACGCGCTGCTCGCCCGTGGCGTGCAGAAGGGCGAGTCGGTCAGCGTGATGCTGCCGAACTGCGAGGAGTTCCTGCCGGTGTGGTACGGCATTCTCAAGGCCGGCGCCGTGATGAGCTCAATCAACACTGCCTACAAGGGCGACTTCCTGTCCTGGACCATCAATCTGGTCGAGGCCAAGAAGCTCATCATCTCTGACGTCTTCCTCGAGCGTCTGGACTTCATCATGAAGGAGCTGCCGCTCCTTGAGCACGTCATCGTGATGCAGACCGGTGCGCAGGAGGGTCCCGACCCGTCGCTGAAGTGGGAGCCCCTTTCGGCCATCATGGATTCGCCGGACAACGAGCCCGATGGCGTTGAGTACTCATGGATCGACGATGCCCGCATCATGTTCACCTCGGGCACCACGGGTCGCAGTAAGGGCGTCATCAAGCAGAACGCCGCCGACTACTTCTCGGCGCGCGGCCTCTTGGAGGTGGTCTCCAAGACCTCCGGTCGTTCCATCGAGGATTTGGCCGACGACACCTTCTTCTCGTGTCTGCCGCTGTTCCACAGCAACGCCCAGGTGCTGTCGGGCTACCCGGCCCTCGTGGCCGGCGGTCGCATCGCCTACACGGAGCGCTTCTCGTCGACCCGGTTCTGGCAGCAGGTCATTGACGCAGAGGCAACGATCTTCAACTCGCTCGGCGCCGTGTCGCACTTCATCTTCAGCATTCCCGCGTCGGACCTCGACAGGCAGCACAAGGTGCACACGGTGTTCGCCGCGCCGACTCCGAAGGACATCTACTACGAGTTCCAGGACCGGTTCGGTGTGAAGTTCATCGAGGGCTATGGACTCACCGAGACCGGCATGGCCACGTATATGGATCCGACCAGGGACCCCGTCCCCGGTTCCATTGGCGTTGCCAACCCGGGCTACGAGGTGTCGATCGTCGAGCCGGGCACTGACCGTCCACTGCCGGCTGATGTCCCTGGCGAGATCGTCGTGGACATGAAGATCCCGAACATCGTCATGCGTGGCTACTACGGCATGCCCGAGAAGACCGCTGAGGACTTCCGCAATCTGAAGCTCCACACCGGTGACCTCGGGCGCATGGACGAGAACGGTTTCATCTACTTCATGGACCGTGTGAAGGACTACATCCGCCGTCGCGGCGAGAACATCTCGTCCATGGAGGTGGAGCGTCAGGTTGGCGCGCACCCCAACGTCAAGGAGGTCGCCGCCATTGGTGTGCCGGCCGAGGGGGGTGCGGGTGCGGAGGACGAGATCATGATCGTCTGCATCGCCGAGGGCGCGAAGCCGGACATGGTCGAGTTCACGCAGTTCATGGCCGACCGCATGCCGTACTTCATGGTTCCCCGTTACATCCGCTTCGTGGATTCGCTCCCGAAGACGCCCACCGAGCGCGTGCAGAAGGTCAAGCTGCGCGACGAGGGCATCACGGCGGACACGTGGGACCGCGATGCGGCTGGCGTGAAGGTGAAGCGCTAACCGATGGCCACACTCACCAGCTACGGGGCCTATGTACCCCAGTACCGGGCTCCGCTCGGTGAGATCCAGAAGTTCTTCGGGCGACCGGGGCGACCCCGGTCGCGCGCGCTGGCCACTCCGGGCCTTGATGAGGACACCCTCACCATGGCGTTTGAGGCGGCCCGTGAGGCCCTGAAGGGCGAGCGGGGCGTGGGTGCCGTCATCACGGCCACCCAGGCCCCGCCCTTCGCCTTGCGCAAGTTGTCGTCAACGCTGGCCCGGGCGCTGCGCCTGGATGACGGCGCAGTTCACATTGATTTGGGTGCCAACGCCACGGGTCTGCTTGATGCCTTCCGCATTGCGGCGACCCTCGACGTGGGCCCCACCCTCGTGGTGGCCACCGACCATCTGGTGAGCTACCAGGCCCGCGTGGCCGACGTGCTGTCGGCCGGTGCCGCGACGGCCTTCCTGGTTGACCCACGCACCTCCGGCTTTGCCACGCTCGGCCAGCAGGCCCGCGTGCACGACGAGGTGTTCGACGTCTGGATGCTGGGTCGCGAGCAGGAGCCGCGCTTTCGAATGGAGGTGCTGTTCAACGCGTACGCAGCCGCAACCGGTCGCGCGGTGACGGCGCTTGAGGCCATCACCGATCGCCCGACGGGCCGCTACACCAGCATCTGTCCGAGTCAGCCACACCCGCAGGTGCTGCGCGGTCTGGCCCGCGTGGGCGCCAAGCCCGAGCAGATCGCGGGCACGTCGTTCGTGGGTGACATCGGCAATGTCGGTGCCGCGTCAGTGGGTCTGGCGCTTTGCCTGGGGCTCGACGCCTCGCGCAAGGGGTCGAACCTCCTCGCGCTCGCCTATGGCGGCGGCGAGGCGGTTGCCCAGGACATCAGCGTGACGTCCAAGCCCAAGGGCGTGGACACCCGCTCCAAGATTGACGGCGGGGAGCCCATCGCCGTTGGCACCTACTACCGCTGGATCGAGGGCCGCCAGCAGTCGCCGCACTAGGTCGAGAGGATCAACGATATGCGCGTTGGCGTTCTGGGGATCGGCAAGACCCCGCACAAGATCCAGCATGAGAAGTCGCTGAAGGACCTCGCAGTTGAGGCCGGACGCAAGGCTCTGCATGACGCCGGGGTTTCCCCCAGTGACATCCAGATGCTCTACGTGGGCAATGTCGGCTCCGTCGGGTTCAACTACGAGAACTCCACCGCCCTGATGGTGGCCCACCACCTGGGCGTGGTGCCAGCTGGGGCCGTGCGCGTGGAGGCCGCCTGCGGCACCGGCGCGTGGGCTCTGCACCTCGGCTGCGTTGCGATTGCGTCGGGGCTCTACGACACCGTCATGGTGATGGGCTGCGAGAAGATGAACGACCTCGCCACCGTTGAGGGCACGTCAATCATTGCCCAGGCCGCCGACAGCAAAGAGGAGTACTTCTCTGGGCTGACGTTCCCGTCGGGCACCGCGCTGACTGCGCGCAAGTACATGCAGGCCTACGGCGTGACCGAGGAGGACCTCGCACACACGTCGGTGAAGAATCACTACTACGGCGCCCGTAACCCCTCGGCGCACCTGCGCTTTGAGTGCACCGTGGAAGAGGTGATGAACAGCGCCAAGGTGGCCGACCCGCTCAAGCTGTACGAGGTATGCCCCATGACCGACGCCGCATCGGCCATCGTGCTGTGCCGCCCCGAGATCCTCGAGGCCCAGCAGAGCCGTCCGCAGGTGTATGTCACGGCGACGTCCATGGGTTCCGGCACGTGGTATCAGGCCACCGACTCTCTTGACGATGGCTACAACCTGTTCGCCCGCCCTGCGGCGCGCGCCTACGAGATGGCCGGCGTCACCGCCAAGGACATTGACGTGGCCGAGATCTACAACTCGTTTTCCATCCAGGAGCCGCTCGGTATCGAGGGGCTGGGCTTCGCCAAGCAGGGGCAGGGTTGGAAGGGCGCCAAAGATGGATCCACCTGGCTTGACGGCAAGATCGCCGTCAACCTCTCCGGCGGTCTGCTGTGCAAGGGGCATCCATTGGGCGCCACCGGCGCAACGCAGGCCGTGGACGTCATCGAGCAGCTGCGGGGTACCGCTCCCGAGGGTACGCAGCGGGCTGACGCCCAGATCGGTATCTCCGCGTGTCGCGGCGGCCCGGGCTCCGTGGGCGCCATCCATATCTACCAGCGTGAGGGCTAGCCGATGACCGTCTCAGCCATTGAATTCAGCCGCCTCGGCCCATCGAAGCTGCATTTGTTTGCCATGAAGTGCAGCAAGTGCAAGGAACTCTCGCCGTGGTGGGAGCGCAGCCATTGCTACAAGTGCGGCCACGACACGCTCACCGAGTTCGAACTGGCCGGCACGGGCGAGATCACCAACTACACCGTGGTGTACTACCCGCCACGCGAGTTCCTGGGCCAGGAGCCCTATGTGGTTGGCCATATCCTCATGGACGAGGGCGTCACCCTGCCCGCACCGGTGATGGGTGTGAACCCCGCCGACGTTGAGGTGGGCACTCGCGTGGCGGCCACGCTTCGCCGAATGAAGTTGGGTCACGAGGGCGACATCTACTACTCGTACAAGTTCGTGGTGGATGACGAGCCCGCGCCGAAGAAGAAGGCACCGGCCAAGAAGCCCACGGCCAGACGGGCCCCGGCCAAGAAGAAGTAACCATGAAGGGCGCCCGACGGGCGCCCTTCATGGTTCAGCGCCCGGGTGCCGTCTACTTGGTGGGGTCCTTGATCAACATTCCGCCCGGCCCCTTGCCCGACGGCACCATGGGGAACACCTTGGCGCTGCGGCTCACCTGGATGTCGATGAGCGCTGGGCCATCGGTGGCGAGCGTCTCGCGGAGGGCGTCGTCTAACTCGGCCGGGTCATCAATACGTACACCGGGGATGCCATAGGCACCGGCGAGGGCCGCGAAATCGGGCTGGAACTCGGCGAATGAGGTGTTCGAGTAGCGGCTGTCCCAGAACAGCTCCTGCCACTGGCGCACCATGCCGAGGAATCCGTTGTTGAGAATGATGATCTTCACGGGCAGTCCGTAGGTCTGCGCGGTGGAGAGTTCCTGCAGGGTCATCTCGAACGAGCCGTCGCCGGCGATGTCCAGCACCAACTCGTCCGGGAAGGCCACCTGCGCGCCGAGGGCGGCGGGCAGGCCGAAGCCCATGGTGCCCAAACCACCCGAGGTGATCCACCGGCGTGGCTTGTTGAACCGGTAGAACTGCGCGGCCCACATCTGGTGCTGGCCAACTTCGGTGGCCACGATGGCGTCGCCACCGGTGATGTCGTACACCGACTTGATGACGTTCTGCGGCGCGATGACGCCGGGCTCGTCGTCATCAACCTGATACGGGTGCTCGTCAAGCCAGGCGTTGATCTTGTGTATCCACGCGGACCGGGACGCCTCGTCGTGACGGGCCTCCTGCTGCACGTAGGTGTCGGCCAGCGCCTGCAGCGTGGGCTTGGCCTCACCGGCGATGCCGATGTGGGCGGCGCGGTTCTTGCTGATCTCCGCGGGGTCCACGTCGATGTGGATGATCTTGGCGTTGGGCGCCCACTCCTTCATCACGGTGCTGAGCACGCGTTCGTCGAAGCGCACGCCGATGGCGAGGATGACGTCCGACTCCTGAAAGGCGAATGTGCTGGCGGCGATGCCGTGCATGCCGGGCATGCCTATGAAGAGCGGGTTGCTGGCGGGGAAGCCGCCAAGGCCCATCAGCGTGGTGGTCACCGGAATCTGTGCGACCTCGGCCATGCGCAGGAGCTCATCGGATGCGTTGCTCGCGATGACGCCACCACCGGCGTAGATCATCGGCTTCATGGCACCGGCGAGGGCGCGTGCGGCGGCCTGAAGCTGGCGCGGGTGACCCGCCCCGGTGGGCGGGTCGTAGCCGGGCATTACGGGCGGGTGCGGACCCGAGTAGTCATCAACCTCGGCGGCCCACTGGTCAACGCACACGTCCACCAGCACGGGGCCAGGGCGGCCGGTCTGCGACACATAGAGGGCCTGTTCGAGCACCGTGGGAAGCTCGGCGACGTCCTTGACCAGCCACGAGTGCTTGACGATCGGCAGCGTGATGCCGACGATGTCCGCCTCCTGAAAGGCGTCGGTGCCCACGCGAGCCGAGCCCACCTGACCGGTGAGGGCGATCATGGGGACGGAGTCCATGTACGCGTCGGCGATGGGGGTGACCAGGTTGGTGGCACCCGGGCCCGACGTGGCGGTGCACACGCCCACGCGACCCGAGACCTTGGCGTAGCCCTCGGCCATGTGACCGGCGCCCTGCTCATGCCGGGTGAGGAAGACGCGGATGTCCGTGTCGTCGAACAGCGCGTCGAAGAGCGGGATGACGGGGCCACCCGGGATGCCAAAGATGGCGTCCACGCCTCCACGCTTCAGGACCTCCAGAGCCGCGTCGACTCCCCGCATCCAATCAACCTCCCGCCAGACTTCGGCATTGACCACCAAGTGGACGGGTACAATAGCGGCCCATTTAGCTTTCCATGCAGGTCATCCGAGGCGAGGAGACGGCGACATGGCGGACCAGCCCGAGGGCGAGCGGCCAAACTACGCGGAGGAGAACGCCATCCGAAATGCGTCGGAGACGCTCAGCCGTTACGATGCGGCGTCGGACACATTTACCGCGTTCTTCGGCCAGCCCATGCCGGCGGCCACCGTGGTGGACGAGGAGCGCGGCATCTTGGTGCGGGTTGAGCCGCAGAGTCGCGCGGTCGTGGGCTTTACGATCCCGAACTTTAAGGCGTGGTACGCCGAGCGGTACCCCGATGGCGGCGAGTTCGATCTTGACCTCCCGTCCGTATGGGGCGCGCAGGGTCCCAAGGGTGAGGGCTCGGCCGCTGGCTGACCGCGGTTCCCACAGGCCCGAGCGTCACCATCGTGCTCAGGTAGGATCTCCAACCACTTCGTAGCGAATCACCCGAGGCAAGGAGCACCCCCACATGGCGGTCAAGACTCAGCGCATGGAGGATTTCCGCCTTGAGGCGGAGCCTTACTACCTCCCCCTCGGTAATGAGGTCGAACTGTTTCAGGCTGCCTATGCCGCCCACCTGCCGGTGATGCTCAAGGGCCCCACGGGCTGTGGCAAGACCCGTTTTGTCGAATACATGAGTTGGAAGCTCGGCCGCACGCTGGTGACCGTGGGGTGCCACGAGGATCTCACCGCATCGGACCTGGTGGGCAAGTACGTGCTGCGCGGTGACGAGACCGTGTGGCAGGACGGCCCGCTCACCACGGCGGTGAAGGCCGGCGGCATCGCCTACCTCGACGAGGTGGTGGAGGCCCGTAAGGACACCACCGTGGTGATTCACCCCCTCACCGACGACCGGCGCATGCTGCCGCTCGAAAAGAAGGGCGAGGTCATCAAGGCACCCGACGAGTTCATGTTGGTCATCTCGTACAACCCCGGCTACCAGTCGGTGTTGAAGGATCTGAAGCACTCCACCAAGCAGCGCTTCGTGGCCCTCGACTTCGACTACCCGCTGCCGGATGCCGAGGAGACCATCGTCATGCAGGAGTCCGGCGTGGACGCCGAAACCGCGGGCAAACTCGTCAAGATCGCCGCGAAGGTGCGAAACCTGCGCACCCACGGCCTTGAGGAGGGCGTGTCCACCCGACTGCTCGTGTACGCCGGTCAGCTCATCACGGGCGGCGTGGAGCCGACGGTGGCCTGTGAGGCCACCATCTGCCGGCCCATCACGGACGACCTCGAGATGCAGCGGTCGATCCTCGAACTCGTCAACACTCAGTTCTAGGGTCATGAGCACCCAGGGCGGCCCGGCCGGCAACCTCAACGTCGGGATATACGTCGGACACGAGATGCTCGCGGCCGTGCCCGAGGACCGGCGCGACGACTACCTGCGCATGGTGAAGGAGATCTCGGATCTCAAGTACCAACTGGGGGTGGAGGTCGCGCGTCAGTTGCCGCGTCTGTTCGAGGAACGGGACGACGCTGCGATTGAGCGCTACCTCGATCAGGTGCGCGAAATCGCCAAGATCGGCTGGAAGTCGGGCGTTGAGGTGGCTCGGCAACTGCCCGACCTGTACCACGCACCCGACGCCACCCTCGCCGACGCCTACGTGGAGATCGTCGCCGACGCCACGATGGGCGCGCCCGAGGACGACGAAACCGCGGGGTATGCCGCGGAACTCGACACGCTCGACCAGAAACTGCGCGCGATCGAGCCCATGCATCAGCGCCAGCAGGAGCTGAAGTCTCTGCTGGCCACTCGCGACCGCCGCGACGAGCGTCGCCGAAAGAATGCTCAGGAACTGGCAGCCGCCTTGCCGCCGATTTTGGCGCGCCTGCGCCCCCGTCACCGCGAGGTGTACCTGCGCGCGGTGCGACGGGTGGCCGCCGCCGACCCCGAGGCAGCCCTTGAGGCGGCGAACACCCTGCTCGAGGTGCTGAACAGCGAGCGCCTGTCGCACGATGGCGCAGCGGAGTGGACGCGTCGAGGTCTGGAAGTACTCGAGAAGAACCGGGAAGTGGGTCGCGGGTACTTCCGCATGGGCTCGAAGTTCTCGCTCCAGGTACTCGAGGAACTGCGCGAGGGTCTGGCACTTCGTCAGGTGGCCCGCGTGCTCAAGCTCTACGCCACGGCGCTGTCGGGTCGCGATGTCGCCGTGCGCGGGCTTGACGAGATGGACACCGTTGACCGCTTCGGCCCGGACCACATCATCCTGCCGTCCGACATGCGGTTCTTCAAGGACGACGACCGCAACTTCACCGCGTACAAGGTGGCCGCCGCCCATGGGGCCGCGCGCATCGAGTTCGGCACGTACCGCTTCCAGTTGGACGATGTCCCCGACACCGTCGCGGCACTGACCGACCGCTACGGCATGGTGCCCAGATGAGCACCATGCCGTTCCCCGGTGCGCGGACCGACTGGCGCCGCGAAAGCGACCTCACCAAGTTTTACGGACTGTTTCCGTCGCCAGCACTCGCGCGCGACATCTTCAACATCGTCGAGGGGCAGCGGATCGAGGCCCGTATCCGCAGTACCTACCCCGGTATCCGGCGGGACATGGACCTCATCGAGGCCCAGACACTGGAGCGCCGCGGCGAGATGGGCGCCGACCCCGCCGACCTGCCCGAGGTGGGCCAGGTGATCGACGCAATAATGGTGTCCACCATGGGTGTGGATCCGCCCACCGGCCATATGTCCGATCACGTACGTGAGGCATCGGCGGGTGCGATCGCCCTCTTGGCACAGGTGGCCAACGAGGGGATGACCGTGGGCGACACCGCCCGCGTGACCGCCGAGATCTATGGCCTCATTGACGACGTCATGGCCGCGGGGCGGCGGGGCATCACCGACCCGTTCTCCGACGAGGCGAAGGCGCGCGAGCCGCAAAAGTCCGAGGACGGTGAGGGCGAGCAGGACATCGGCGACGTCGAGATCAATCCGCTTGATGAGTACGAGCCCATGGAAATGCCGCCGTTCATGCCGCCGGTAATGGAGGAGTTGGTCCAGCAGGAGAGCACCGCCCCGAACCAGATCGAGGCCGAGGGCATCGAGGGCGACCCGGACAAGGACGGCAACAAGGGCGATGACACCGAGGCTCCCTCACTGGGGCAGGCCGACGCGGTGATACAGGGCCAGCAGGTGGCGGAGGGGCAGATGGATGAGGACGCCGTCGCCCAGAAGGCCGCGAGCGATGCCGAAAATGAGGAGAGCGGTCGCGGCAGCGACGCCGAGGGCGATGACGACCCCGACTCTGCCGGTGGCCAGACCCCCGAGGGCGTGGGTCCGCAGGTTGCACAGGGCGACGGCAAGGATGCCGAAGAGGACTTGGGCGAGCAGACCTTCATGTACGACGAGTGGGACCACCGCATCGAGGACTACCGCCCGGCTTGGTGCACGCTGCGCGAGATGCGGGCCACACGCGAGCTTCCCGCCTTCGTGGCCGCCACGTTCCGCGAGTACAGCGGCGTGGTCACCCAGATTCGTCGCAACTTTCAGATGATGCGCCCCGAGGGTCTGCGCAAGATGCGGTACCAGACCGAGGGCGACGACCTCGATCTTGACGGCCTCGTGGAGCACGTGGTGGACCGCCGGGCCGGCATCACGCCGACCGATCGGGTGTACATCAAGCGTGACAAGAAGGACCGCGACGTCACTACGGCGTTTCTGGTGGACATGTCGTCGTCCACCGACCGCAAGATTGACGGTCGCAAGACCATCATTGACATCGAGAAGGAGGGCCTCCTCCTGATGTGCGAGGCCCTTGAGGCCATTCGCGACGAGTACGCCATCTACGGCTTCTCGGGCAATGGGCGCGACGACGCGCAGTTCTACACCGTCAAGGATCTGGGGGAGCGGTACGACGACCGGGTGAAATCGCGTATCGGTGGTATCTACGGCCGTAGCAAGACCCGCATGGGGCCGGCCATCCGTCACGTCACCAAGCGACTGATGGGCGTGGACAGCAACGTGAAGCTGCTCATCCTGCTCACCGACGGCAAGCCGTATGACTCAGACACCTATCAGGACAGCGCCTACGCCCAGGCGGACACCCAGATGGCCCTGCGCGAGGCGCGTCGCGAGAAGATCCACCTGTTCTGCGTCACCGTTGATCAGGAGGGTGCGGACTACCTGCCCACCATGTACAGCGATGCCAACTTCGTGGTGATCGACGACGTGCGCACACTGCCGCAGAAACTTCCGCAGCTGTACCGCCGCCTCACCACCTAGGTGTGCTGACCACACTCCTGCGCGACACGACTCACCGGGGGTTTGCCCCCGGGTGCGGCATGAGGTCTGCGCCTGTTGTACCACCGCACCCAGCCCGCAAGGGCTCTGGGCTTACCCCGCTTTGGTGGACACCTTGATCTTCCCCCGAAAGAGTTGACACGGGTTTCTGGAATCCTTCGGCACGGAGGAGGATCGAATGCCCTGCAAGTACCCCACAGAGGTTCGTCGT
>Ga0105052_10002435_pt1 | contig 22908 bp, 26 predicted proteins | sample FRY03_FD_78094 | JGI IMG/M metagenome (GOLD analysis project Ga0105052, IMG submission 78094) | Freshwater microbial communities from Lake Fryxell liftoff mats and glacier meltwater in Antarctica - FRY-03 | ecosystem: Environmental > Aquatic > Freshwater > Ice > Glacier meltwater ... | reverse complement strand
ACTGGGAGAATTATTAGCAAAATACAACCAATAACTGGATTTCTCTAAATTCAAAAACCAGTTCCCCTAATATAATTCGTAGAAACCTGCGTTAATCCAAACTGCAAAACTTCGAACTGCTAGAACCTACCTTAAAAACCCTTAAAATCCGATTCGATCCAGACACAGCCAATGCGATTATGCACGGATAAAAGGGTGAGGCCATTAAAATCCTTTACCAGATCAAGATGGTATTTATTGAGATTCGGGGTAATAATTGTTTAGTTGTTGGAAAAGAGTAGCAAGAAGTAGAAATCTAAGTAGGCTTTGAAGAAGATTCCGGCTTAGAGGGAGTAGTTTGATACGATGCAGAGGTATGGGTTAAGGGTTATCTAGTCATTTGTTTATGAAGAAGTTAAAGGAGATTCAGCCTGCTCAGAAGACAGTCGATTTGAAGAATAATCTGGAGAAGTTTGAAGTTTTTTAGGTCAAATAAACTGATATCATAAACTAGTAGAAAAGCTAAGAAGATGCCGAAAAGAAAAGGATTAAAGAGGATATTAGGAAAATACAGCTTAATAAATTATAAAGAAATATGGCTTTTATGGATGATTGGTATTAAAAAGGTCTTGAAAACTGGTAAACAAATATGAATAAATTCAAAACTAGAGAATAAAACAATGTAAATAAATTTTATGATTAGGAAAACTTCAAAATGACTCAATAAGTTAGGTAAGATGAAAAGAATTAGATTGCTTAAGATTAATAAGCTAAGTAATTTGAAGATGATATTTAAATTCTTGAGAAAAATTTATAGAAATACGGAATTAATTAAAAAGATTTGTAAGGAAGTCGTGTTTCAACTTTCAAAAGAATAAAAAGCTAGAAAAGCACAATAGAAAATAATCAAAAGGTTCGTGATAAAAGGTATATAAATAATTTATAAAAGACGCCGTAAAATGATAGTTGAACAAGCCAACTTTTAAAGTGATTTGGAAATTTAATAAAGAGAATATCTGATTCTTGAAAAATTAAAATAACAGTCAATCTAAGAAAAAGAATTCTATTACGAAGTTTGGAGAGCAGAGCAATGTAAACTAATAATGGAGGAAAATCGAAAACTACGTGAATAACAATACAAGGAAAAGAAATAACTAAAACTATAAAACGACTAACGCCAGGAACAGAAACTGCTTTCTACAAAATTAACCGAAATGAACGATCTAATGGAATACCAAATCCAACGTATTTCTTTACTCCAGCAATCCGAAAACCAGAAAAAATATAAGCAATCATACCTGTTAATGGAGTAACTGACTTCGACGATCTTCGACATCTCGGACCACATTTTCAACTCGCAACAGGACACGGACACAAACAGCATCGAACCGTCCGAACTGACCCGTTCCTGCGACCTCTTCGTCAACGGCATCCCTCAGATCGAAAAGGTCAGTCACAGGCATTAGGATTCGGTTGAGGTTTACCAGGATTTCAGGCAGCATGAAAGTTACGAGTTTCTCGCTCAGAAGGAGTTCAGTGCTTATTTGGGCAATGAGTTCAACCCAGTTTTTGCTGAAATTGTTAAGTATTTGTTGATGGAGAAAAATGACGATAAAGTTAATAATTTTGAGAAATATAAAAAGCATTTGAATTTGAGAATTTCTTTGATTGGAGGTTAATGTACTGGCAAAAAGACATTATCTATCTATTTAAAAAACAAATATAATATAGAGCCTATTAACTTAGAAGACATTTTGTCTTAATCCGAACAGACTTAATAGTTCCTGAAAAAGGGTGAAAAAATACCAGATTGGTTAATAGTCCAGCTTTTAAAATAAAAAATAGACGAATTATTCCCCGCTTAATCTGAGTCAGACTTTTTCAATTTTTATGAAAAGAACCCAGATTTTACGAAAGGATACATGTTGCTAAACTTCCCATAAACTAAACAACAAGCTTTGCTCCTTGTATAATCTTTGGTTGGTTTCGAACTTAACCACCGTGACACTAATTCCATTATCAAACAGTCATAAATCGTGACTAATTTCCTATCCAGCATAATCTCGTCCCAAAAGGTACAAAAATATCTTTATAATAACTTTTTAATAATTCGAAATAATTTTAGGCTGAAAGTGGAATCGACGCTGTTTTCAATTTAGACCTCCCTTTTGAAACCGCCCTTGAAAGAATCTGCGGTCAATAGATTCACGAAGATAGCCAAAGCTATCATTTGGTTTATGATCTCCCCAAGACTGATAAGATATTCTATCAAGATGGATTGGTGCAGAGTAATAAGAAATATGTAATTAAATTTGTTTATTCAGCAAATGATGGCTATGATGTAAAATACTTTCAAGAAAAATATCAACAATATTTAAGATTTCTTCCTTGATTTTGAAACCGTTTTCCAAAATATTGATGGATTAAATGAGATTGAAGATATCAATTAAAAAATACAGCAAGTTTTGAATAAGAGAAAAGCTGAGTACGATTAAATAGTTGAAAATTAAAAAAGATTATATTAGTAAAAACTAGAAGAGGAAATATAAAGAGATGATAAGATGAAGAAGGAGAATCAAGTAAATATAATTCTATTAAAAGTGGGAATTAATCAACCTACCATAAATAAAACAGAAAGTGAATTTTCTTGAATCCCAATAAATATCATTAACAAACCTGAAATCCGGTCCCTAAAGTACGCCTTATGCCCATTATAGGTCTGCTAAAACAGTTATGGATGCAAACCCTTACTTCCTACATCTCTTAGATCCAAGATTCTTTCAACCTAATCAACCGGTAGAACTACATCCTGCAAGCGTACATGGCCGAATCCATCCGACGATTCCTAGAACTGATCCAGAAACCAGACAACCGGCAGATCCTGGTCATGAACTTCCAGGAAGAATACAACCAATTTTTGTCGGAGAATTCAAGTAGGAATTAAGTTAATTTAGGTATGATTGAGGAGGAGAAGACCAAGGAGGAAATGCACCAGAGGGTGGATGATCTTCAGGAGAATCTGGCTGATATTATTGAGACCAGGAGGGACAAGCTCTTCGAGGAGTTCAAGAGAATCAAGGATATTAGTGTCGTTGAGAGGTTTATTGAGACTCATTTGTATTTGGTCCAGAAGATTATCATCGCTGAGATTTAGAGGACACTTAAGTGTTAGTAGATTATCACTGATTTTTACACGGTGATTGAGAGCTTTAACTTAAATGACGCTATTGAAAATATTCCATCATAGTTTGGATAGGTTAAAATCACTAGTTTGGAAGAAAATTTCTTATTAGGAATTATTGATTAAATATTCTTAAAAGCTTTTAAAATTTTCAATTAAGATGATATCATTGATGATAAAAAATAAGGCAAAAAAGAGGATAAAAAAGCTGTTAAAAAAGGAGGAAAAGAAGAAGCTGCTGTCGAATAAATAGGTATTATATATTTATGACCAGAAACTCCGTTAATGCTCGAAATGAAATAAGCCTTAATGAAAGAAAAAAGCATATTTATTTCAAGAGTTGAAAATCTAAAACAGAAATGTATATCTTAGATAAAGAATATATCCAATTTGGGTAACCAGAATTTCCAAAAAATCGACAACTTTATCCAATACTCCTTCAAATAAGAACTAGAAGCAATGGAGACCCTGGGAACACTTATCCGGTAGAAAATCGAATCTGAATAGAAGATCCAGTTGGAATTACAACTTAATTACGTTAATGTGATTATCAGTCACAAGACCCTAAATTTTCTTACCCCTCCTGTAACAAAATAAATTAATTATTTGTGTATTATATTTTTAAACTTTGAATATTTTTGTATATTAATTTGCTCATGTAAATTTTACTCTTAATAATTCTTTATTTTTTAGCCAGTTTCTCTACCCGCCAGAGAACACAGAAATGATAGTAACATGACAGTATCGTAGTTGTTATACCTGATTGAGGAAATCAGGTAAATTAGTAAAAACGGGTTTTTGATTGAGAGTGTCAGATTATAGCAACTTATCCTAAGGAAGATTGTAAACTTACATTAAATATTAGAATTTTAAATTTGAGTTGCCGAAAGTTATTCTGATACTGACTCAATAACAGATATAATAAATGGTGTTGAATTTAGATCCATAGAATAAAGGCATAATTCCTGGCAAGCAATTATGCACATATCTCTGTTTAATCAACTGTCCTATCCCCACTCTAAAACAATTTAACTACTACACTCAAGAACTCTAGAAGTTATCACAAAATGGATTAATAAATAAAGAGAACTTCAGCAAGGTGTCTGCGTTCTATGACCAATACCTTGACCAAACCCAAGAACAAAGTCTATTTAATTTATTATTAGACACGAATAAGTTCTTCAGACTGAAGTATATAAAGGATTTGATTTATGATATCAACGTTGAAAAGAATAAGGTAGATAAGGGTTATTTTATAGATGTTGAATGTTGTTGAGTTCACCAAGATGTTAATCACACCTTCCAAGGCTATTAGTTTCTATCATCTTCTCTTTAACTCTGATTGATTATAAAATTATTAATTATTATATAAAAATTATCTTTTAAATACATTCATTATTATTGTTTCATTAAAAATTATATATTATAGAAATTTCTACTAAAATAGTCTAAAATTAGTAATTAATATAACAAATGTATTGGGTAGATACAAGTATAAAATATTAAATTAAAATTAAAAAACATTTATTCATGATTTAGCATTATTATTAGTTTAATTGATAATTAGTTATTATTTCTACAAAAGGGCCAATCTAACTTTCTCAATATTCTGTGTCTCTGGAATAGGAGCCAAATTAGGCTACAAGACGACCTACATCAAGATCGGTATTGGTTAAACCAGCGGCTGAACCGGAAAGAGTGGAACAGTAGCCAAAGAGACTTTTGAACTGGCTGGGAAGGTGGTAAACTCGCTTGTGAAATCTACTTCCTGGAATTATGAATGCATACCCAGACGAGGTCGGTTAGGATTTGCGGGTTTAGGGTGTTGAAACGCACATTGAACGGAGCTTATATAGGCGCATCAGCTTCTTTATCGTTTTTTAGAATTTTTATATTGCTTTCCTGCAAGGTGCTTCCTTGCCGGGTGTTATCACGTAGAGATTTTCCTAATCCTCTTGAAGTTAAGCCATTTAAACCTAGAATAAGAAATAGTTCAAGTATTAGTTGAGTGCAGAACATTTATTATTAATAATCTATTTTTCATTTTTTATAATCCATTCCAGTAATATAAAATTTAATTTTCAATTATAAAAAGTTTATAATTTAAATTAAACAAACTAATTTCTATATTCATCATAATCTTAACATATAAACTTTATATACTAAATTGTAGTCAAAAGTTATATTAATTACTTCTAACTTGAAGCATGAAAATACAATTTAATAATAATTATGAGTAAAGTATCTAAATAAACAAGAAAGGATTAATAAAATGAGCTGCTTGAATTTAGAAAATAAGTTACCTTATTTTAAAATTAATCTTATAACTATGTCATTAAAGATTAATTATAAGACTTAGAAATGTTACAAGAAAAAAAGATGTAAATTACAAAATTATTAGGAAAATTATTTGAATATATAAATATAGTAAAATTAGAAAAAGTGAACAATTTATTAATGTAAACAAAAATAAATAAATGAATATAAAATCTTTTTATTAAATTCTAATCAATTAACTTCTTATTCTTCCATAATTCTTTATCTGATTTTTTCTACATCTGGAACTCCCATGAAGTAATTTTATTGAATAGTCCTCTTAGCCCTCATGAAATCCTTATAAGTATCAACATTTCCATGTTTAATCTCAAAATCTTCCCAAGTTTTCCACAGTTATTTTTAATCATCTTCAGGGTTGGTGTACTAACTAATATGTTTATAAATCGCCTAATAATAAATTTATTTACTCTTGCACGATCGATTTCTCCTAGTTTACGTTCTAGCAGAGCAAACCTCTACCCCATATCAATTTTATCATTATTCTGGAGAATCTAAATGGCCTTCTCAAAAATTGCCCTAGTCTTCGTAATGCCCAAAAATTAGCTAACCTTGGCAATATAAACATTATAATTCTCCAACTTGTTCTCCATCTGTCCACACAACCTATCCAGTATCTCAATAACATGGTTTATTAGCCCATATTTCTCCTCGTAATCAGCGAACATAAGATAAAAAACTTTGCTCTATTTGGGCTAAACGGTTAAAAGTACTGATTCGAATAGGTCTCGGGTTCGTTCCAAACGGGTTCCTTCATAGCGGGATACAAATTTCGAAAGGTAGAGGATCCAGATTTCATAGAGGACTGGCCATGAAAAGGTGTCGAGTGATATTTCGTAAACTTTGAAACTTTCTTCGTAGAATTTCAGGTTTTCCAAGAAGTTTGCGTATGTCATAAAGATGAAGGGGGAAGCCACTTTTAATTCGATGCATTTTGTGAAAGCTTATTTTATGGTTTATTAAGTTCCTAAATTTAGTTCCATATCTAAGTATAGAGACCAAAGCTTCAAATTGTATATTAATTCAGGAGAGCCTTTTTGGCTCTTTTTGAATAAAGCTTATTTGCATACTGAAAAAGCGTCTTTATAGAATTTATTCTTAATAATTATGAATAATAATTGTATATTACTTCTAACAGATATTCCACCCAAAATGTCCATATATTCAAGTGATCTTCAATCGACTTATAATGCACCTTTAATAACCTATATCTACTTTTGTAGCTTAAAACAAGGTCAAATTTGTGTTTTTAAAGTCCTTAAGTTTTAAATAGAACTTGGCCATCTCCAACCTAATTAACCACCATATTACCAAACAAAACTAAACATGCCATTAATTGCTTTCTAGGGATTTATACACACCAAAGCCTCTCCGAAAGTCCTAACCAAGCCTTGCTGATCCTCATTGTACAATTTCAACCTGTTCAACCATTCTGCCACGTTATTCTTGTTTTGACGGAGAATGCAGTTGCTAAGTAGGATGGGACGACGGTCTAGAAGTTTCTCCAAGCGGCGTAATCGGTAACCCAGTTCATCTTCTTATTGTTCTTGCACAATTTCTTCGGATTTTAGATTCAGGAGTTTGTTTAAACTTTCTTCCAGTTCAAGGTTCTCTTAATTTTCTTCTTCGATTTTCTCGTCATATTGGATTAGGTTTATCATTTCTTCTTCGAAATTTATGTAGGTATTGTAAATTAGACCGAAATCACGAGCAGTTAATACCTTACATTTAATAATTATTTAAAATATTTACACTTTCCAAAGCTTCTTCAAAAACATCTCGGGCTTATTCAAAATTTCCTTATTTAATAAAATAATCAGATAAATAAATCCACAAATTTCCAGTTTCATCGGAATATTTCTTAATTCCATGCCTTATCACCGCTTCACAATCAATACTTGTAATTTTCTCCGGATTCTCGGAAATAATTTTGCACAATTACATAATAAACTGGTACTTGCTCTTGCCGCTTTCTGAGACAAACCTCTCATCATCTACAATTTTGCGCAACTCATAGCAGACCTCATTGATCTCCTCGATGTGGATCAAATATTCCACGTATCGTTCACGGACGTCTGGGTTTATTTTGGTGTAGCGGTGGATTATAGATTTGACTGTTGAAGGGATAGAGAGCGTGAAAGTCCATTCTATATATGGTGACCAGATTTTTTCGTGTTGAGTTACAGGTAGAGCTTTTAGGGCGCGGTCGTAGGTTTTACGAGTTTTAGTTATTTTTTATTGGGAGTGCTGGAAAGAAGTGTACATTAGCCAAATTTTTGGCATTTTGTGCAAGAATAGTAAACATCTTGAAATTAATATGATGAAATATTTATATCAACTTTTCAAAGATTTCGTTTATATTTTCAAATTTCTAGGAAATAACATTAGCATCATGGACTTAATTCTATAATTCCTTTATGTAATTCAGCCATAATTTATAGCAATAAGGTAAGCATTTCAAAGCCCTTTCATATAAATTAACTCTTTCTGTTTGAGGCAAATTCTTATTTGCCTGAAGAACGTTCCACCAAACGGATATCTGGTATTTACTAGAATCATTCAGAAGATCGGGCGCCTAGAATATTTCATTTATCATTTTAATTAATAGATTATGATTTTTGATATTTATAATTATATAATGGAAAGAGGAAAATTAATTGTTTTTGAAGGTTTGGATAGAACTGGAAAATCAACTTAATCTTAACTTCTTAATTAATTATTAGAAAAAAGTGTGCTCATTAGATTTCCTAATAGAGAATCTATAACAGGAAAATAAATAAATGAGTATCTTATAGGAAAATAAAAAATGGCTGATGAAGCAATCCATTTATTATTCTCGGCTAACCGTTGGGAATGCAAGTACAAAAAATAATTTCAGATAAAAAATAATAGATTAATTGAATTCAGGCACCGATGTAATCTTAGATCGATACGTATATTCAGGTGTTGCTTACTCCACCGCCAAAGGACTGAATTTCGATTGGTGTTTAAACTGTGATTAAGGACTGCCGAAACCTGATCTTATTTTCTATATCGAGTTGAGTGAGGACCAGATTTTGAAAAGGAAAGGATATGGGGAGGAGTTATATGAGAATTAAGTCTTTTAGAAGAAAGTGGGGGATTAATATGGTAAATTGAAAGATTAGTAGTGGACTGTTATTGATGGAGGGTAATCTGTTCAAGAAATTAGCTAATATATTTTATCTACTGTTTAAAATTATATAGTTTAAAGCAAAAAAATCTATGAAATTTGATATAATTGTTTATAAAGTATTTATAAATAGTATTAAAATATTGTATTTTTAATTATTAAAAAATAATTTATGCAAATTATAAAAAAAATTAAATTATTATAAGTATAATATATTATTTAATAATATATAATTTTATAATGTTTTTTTAAAACTTCAATACACACCTCACTTCTTTTCCACTTTGGCAGCCCCAATATTCTCTCCAACTCCTTCCACATCCAACAGCAACACTGTTCCGCTTAAAATCCACTTTCTAGGATTCTATCTGGTCTTCAATTGGGCAGTAAACACATAAGTATTTCCCCTGTCTTCCGTCTTATAGCAGGGACACTAATAGAGACTCTTGTCTTCCTTTCCTTCCAGAGGAATGGGCAAAGCTCTGCAATACACTACCGGAAGCACGCTGAACATCTCCTTGGGTCTTGCCTCTTCAACTTGTCCCAACGCGGTGTCCCATCTCGCTCCTTCCAGGATGAATCCGATTACGTACGCACCTTCTTTACCCACTTGTTCGATATCATCGATGTTCTTTTTAGTAACCTCAGTTTAAATGTAGAGTTTATTCAGTTCTTGTTCTTTGGCACGACCGATCACTTGTTTGATTGCGGTTAGGAATGATTGGGGGTTGAAGAATCGGGAGATCATAACAACTTTAGGGATTGTGGCGGGGTCGTCTTTAAATTGATTCAGTTGGTCGATTCTCTTTACGAGATTTAGTAACCAACTGGAGAGACCTCTCTTGGAAGGGTAGGCCAGTAGTTACCACATTTGGGGAACTCTTCCTAATGAAAGATCACTTATTATTCTCTCCATTGATTCCGAAATAGTCAAGAGACCCAAAATACCTTGTGAAATTTCTTCCAAACTGGTGATGATTTCTTGAACCAAAGCGTTCATATACTCCATTTCTTGCATAAAGACATTCTGATAAGGAGTCTTGTTGTCAATATCAATTCTGGTCTTGATATCATCCAAATTGAAGACAAGTTACTTGAAGTTCAAATCCTCCATGATATATTTAATCTAATCAGTGGCAATTTCTATGGGTGTCTTCACATCTCCGGTAGATTCAGCCTCAGCATCCTTAGGACTCAATTCCAATAAATTCAAGAATAGTGAATTGCACTACATAGTTCTGAACCCGATTTCAGTATTAGGATGTAATCCATAAGCCAATGGAGTCTCTGCTCCAAGGCTGGTCTCGATGTGCTCAAGATATCTGTCGAAGGGACAAGCTATTGGCACCTTGAATGAGAGGTTCTTGCCGTCTATGAATGGAAATAGTTCGAGTTCGTCGAACAGGTTCTCGTTCATGTTTTGGCAAAGATAGGCGTTGCAGAGTCGTCTGTCCCAATCATCGACGATGTGACCACCGTACATGATTTCTCCGAAAATGTAAATCAGATCTTCGAAGGGCACTTTGGCTCCTTGGTTACTCTCCATATATCTACATTATGATAAAATTACTTATTGAGCACCAAATATGAATCCCTGAGATCTCCAATTGAGAACGGATAACTCATATTCCATCCTTTGGGTCCGAATCTCCTTCTCTCGATCATAGTGGAATGGAAGAAACATAGTGCGAATAGAATAGATTTGACTTTAGGGTCTTTGTCATCTATGTCCTCACGGGGGAAGTAGGTCCAGGCACGTTTCATGTTGGCTTTTAGTCCAGTAGGAGGTTCGTTGGTGAGTTTAATTGAACGGTCCAAGATTCCGATTGGGATACCGGTGGAAGGGTCGGCGGATAGGAACAATTTAAAGTTTTGGTTTCCGGCTCCAGATTCTGCCTAGTAAGCATCGAGAATTTTCTCAAGCTCTAATAGCCAGGTCGGCATTAAATGGATATTCTCCAACATAACCCAGTGTCCTTCCTTATTACCTTCCTCAATTCTCCTTTTAGCGATTTCATCCTAACCTTGTCCCAAGGCCATCGAGAAGAATCCTTTTCCTGGTTCGATCTTATTCTTTTTGCAGATCTTTTCAACTTCTTTGACTGGATCGGCTCCGGGCGACAAAATAAAGAAGATGGGAGTATTAGGGTCAGAGTCTTCGATAGCTTTTTCCAGCACATCTGTGAAAGAGTTCTTGCTATCCATGTCCATATAGGAGTCTCCAAGAGGCAGAACCTGGCGAATGAAATTGCCTAATGCAACGGTCATTCTATCGGGTCTTAAGCATCTTATCACCAATAATTTTTGGAATGGCATATTGTCAAGTTTCTTCCAATCTAAAGGTAGTTTCACATCTTCAGGGGTCAACTCGTTGTACCAGTCTTTGAACCTATTGGGCGCATCTTTCTCCATGTTTTGTGCAAAGAGTTTGAATTCTTCCAAATAGATCAATGCTTATACTGCATCCCAAGCCAATTATGGCAGCCATTCAAGAGGGTTCTCCACTCCTGGTCTGGTGGATCCTTTAAGAAGGAAATCCATGTATTAGGGCTCGTATTGAACTTCGATCAGTTTCTTTTGCATAAGTCTGAAAGTCAAAAGGGATAGGAAGATCAGTTTGTGACGTTCGAATAGGCCTCTCATGATCCATTGGCAGATATTGAATCTGATTGATTTAATTAGTTCATCGATTCTAGTTTCATCTTGGATAAGGACTTTTATGATGGCCTTTCTGAAGAACATATAGAAAGAGTCCAAAGAGTATTGGTACATCCAGTCAACGATGTTCAAAGTGATAATCAGGAAATATAACATAGCTCCTTCGGCGGCCACTACTCTGTAAATTTCTCTTTGAGTATTGATTTCAATTTCGGTTCTTCTGGCGATTTCTGATTGTTCTTCAATATCTTAGGAAGTCTTTTTAGTAATATCAAGTTTATTAATTAAAGCGGTATTTTCCAAAATAGTAGAAGGATCAGCATCAGACAGTGTCTATAGCAACTCTTCTTCCAGTCTGTCCATGGTAACTTAAAAGTCATTCAACTATTTAACTAACTCTTATTTAGTATATTCCAATTCAGCCTTTTCGTTGTTGACGACACTGGCCAATAATTGTTCTTCTAGACCTCCCTCAGTAACAATGAAATTGATGAGGGTACATTAGGCAGCGATTTCGGGTCTGAAGTGGGGATTGAATAATTTTGTCACGAGGAATAGTTTGAAGTTCATGTCGTAGTCGATTGAATCTCCTCCCATTTCAAGAATGTAGTTTTTACCTTTTTTCTTTATGGCTCTTGATAACAAAGGATCCAATGTGGCATCTAATTCCTATTGAATACCCTCGATCAACACAAACTTACCCATCTGAATAGCTTGCACTAAATTATACAACCACCTGTTCTAATTGGGATTAATAACAATAAGATTCTCTCCAAGTCCTCCTCTAATCCAAATGGACCCTTATAACTGAGGGTCGATGATCAGAGGCCATCTTGAACAGCTGGAAATTATAGCTGCATTTTCGATTGACATTGTGTCGGCTGGCAGACCTTCATTGCACCATTTGGCTTTCTTCGATTCAGTTGTCAGAATTTTTAGAGGCGTGACTCCATCGGTTATGGGGATTTGTCTCGCAATGATATCAGGAAGCCAGGTGGACAGCCACAGATTTAATCTGAATTTTGAGGTAAAGGCACCGATGTATGAGACGAAGGCGGAGGCCAAAAGAGCGTCTCCGATTATAGTCGAAGTTTATCCTTTTAAGATTTTGACAGTGTTTTACCAACGTTTGTTTTCTCCTGATAGTCCGTTCACTAGTTTAATAGCGGCAGAAAGTTTGTTCTCACATGCTTAGGCATCGGCTTCCACTGCAGCTTTTTAAGCCTCAGCTTCATTTAACATTCTACGTAATCCGTCGACTTTCTCGTTCAAAATTCTCACTCTTTCTTTCACAACTCCCAAATCTTTCTTTTTTTATTCGAGTTCTTCGGTTGCTTTGTCTCTTCTTTCGACGATGGGCTTAACTTCTTTGAAAATTCTGTTATAAGTCACAATTGAAATTGACCATAAACACAAACAAGACGCGGCATAATTCTTGGTCTTCATATTATCCTCATTGTATTAAGGATCGTCTAATATTTTTTAAACTTGATCAAGAATTCCTTAATCAATGTTGTCTCCATTGAAAGTTTTGATATTTGACAAGAATTTATCAGGATTATTCATAGACTAGATAGCTTTTTTCCAAACCTTATCTTCAGCATCATTAGGACTGATTTTTTCTCCCATCAGTATCATAATGCACTTAGCAGTGACCACGACCATACCTGGAGGAGTTCCTAAAGACTTCATTTCAACTATGTGTCCTTTCTTCATACAATCGATGGCAGCCTTGGATTTTTCAAGAGCAGGAATGGCTGAGGACAATGCTTTCTCAGCTGATTCTTTTAATTGACCGGCTTCTTTGGCCGCAATGTTTGTCTTCTCTTCTTCCTCTGCCGCTCCTTGTTGCTCCACTTCGGCTACTTGGGATTCCTCTCCCACTTTTAGGATTAGGATATTTGTTTCCGCTTTTCTTTTACTCACTTCTACCATTTTAACTTTCAATTCTTCTTGTAGTCCCTCCACCTTTGATTAAGTCTCAGCTAAAATCTAAAGACCTTATTCGAATCTCTAAATTTATCTAACAATATTTCCTTATTTCTCTTCCAATATAAGTTTATAGAAAGAGATAAGTTCCAGGAAAGATTTAGGAGTGGTATAATTATACCTTCTATTTTACTTTAAGAATTTCATATTGGCTTCATCGATGGATGAATGGACATGAGCCATATTCAATGCAATTTGAGCTAAGAGTACTTCTCTATTAGGAACATCGAGTTCAGAAATGAATCTATTGGCGACATCGATCAAGGCATCTCTGGGCCACGCATGGAAATAGTCGATACTGGTGCTGGCTATCAGTCCGGGGAATTTACGGGATTTGATTCTGAAATTGTCTCCTACAGGCGAGAAACAAAGGATCATCTTCAATTATTTCCTGATCTTGTCCATGAAATATTGGTTCATAGACTCAGTGGTATCAGGAACTCCGAATCCTTTAGCCTCATTTCTTAGACCTCCTATCATCGCGTCCACGTCTTCTTTAGGGAATAGATCCTAAATCCACCCATTGTTAAGAATATCATTAATAGGTTCTAAGAACTTCTCATTTTTGATTTGAGAATCGGTGATCATGAAGGCAATTGGAGTAGCGCCTGGTTTGGCGATCTTCTTGTAAAGGTCTTGAAGATAATTTCGCAGATCGTTAATGTTGAAGTTTGAGGTGACGGTTAATTATTCGATATCAAATCCGATGATGAAGGCAGCTAGTCTAGATAGACTTTGTTTTCCAGAACCACCCACTCCGATCAAAAGAGCGTTTCCAACGGGGAAGTCCAAGATTCTGCTGATTCTGCAAACGTGGCCAATAGCATCGTTGAAAAGAACTAAATTCATTTAGGATTTAGATTCGTTGAACTCTGCGAGTTTATCTTCTAACACTTTCTTCAATTCTTACATGGATTCTGCGACGATATAATTTTTGTCAAATCCTTTGGATTATTGGATGAAAGAAGTGAAAATTTATGTCTCATCGAAAGGGTATTCAGCGTATTCTTCACTCATGCACTTGGAAATCGAGTCTTTCATGTAAATTTTGAATTATTAAATATCTTCAATATTGATAAAACGATCCTCGAATACTCTCTTGCATTCATGAGACCATAATCTAGCAACCTTTTAAGTATTTCCTTTGTAGAATTAGAATTAAGATAACATAATTCCTTCACAAACCTTTGATAAATCTCTCAAGTTGAATTGATAATGGAATTTCTTTGAACTGGGAGAATATCTGGTATCTCTAAGAATTTTATTGAACAAAATGATAGTGGCTTCAATCAACTGATCAGTTATTTTATCGAAACAAGGTTCCTAGAAAGTTGAGAAATGTCCTTGAAGAATCTGTCCATAAATATATTTGATAGTTAATCCATCAGGAGTGAACATTGTGAAGGTGGAGAAATGTCTTTACAACCTTGAATTAATGACGAAAGATCCTGCTTTGGGATTTAAAGCTCCCAAGAACAATAGATCTTACAAATACTTCCTCTCTTCCAATTAGTCTCTATTGAACACTGATCCATAATCCACAATATAACTCAATAATGCGATTGGGGACTATGTTCCATAATGATCGACAAAAGGCATATTCATATCATCGATGAAATAAATCAGAGTCTTATTTGTGGCGGATCCGAAAGTCTTACCACTCTTTTTTTCAACCATAGATTCAATGTTCTTCTACAATGACAAAGAGGTGGTGAAAGAATTGAATGATATAGTTCTATGTGAGATTTTTTCTACTTTGGTAGCTGAGAGATAATCTCTAGTGACTGCGGTTTTACCAGTTCCCGAGTTTCCAATGAATAATACTGGTTTGAATCTGGTGACGTGTCTGTCGAGCAAGTATCTGAGTCTGGTGGTGTGAAGGGTTCCCACGTAAATTTTACTGAAAGTTAGGTCGTCTTGGACAGAATATTGTTGCACTTGAGTGGACCATTGCTACCATGAGGGTTTGGAAGGATCACAGAAGTAATCAAAAGCCATTCCTTGTTCAGGGAATTTTATTTTGGTTACGCTTCTCCAGAAAGAGTTAAACTCTTTTTGGTCTTTTTCATCGTCTTGGCCACCTCCGATCGAACCTCCGAATGCCCACATGCAAGAGAAAATAAAGAGAGATTCATAAGCAATCTTTCTGGCTTCTTCGTCCAAAGCAACAATGCTTTGACTGTGCTCAATCAACAATGAGTCCAAAATGGTACAAAGAGTTTAAACCATCATTACATCATTAACGGGTGAAATGTGCTTCAATTTATTCAAATCAGTATTCAATTCCACATATTATTAGAAACATCTATAAAAAACATTCTTTCCAACATCATCAATATCCTCCATAATCAATCTTTCCTCCTATGCTGACAGATTTCCTTTGCTCAACTTATACTGAGATCTTTCTAGCCAACTGTTCATATAGGGAATCCATCCGACATCAGTCTCATTGATGAAAAGCACTCCTGCTCTGGAAACGGTTGCAGGAGTTGCGTTCTTCAGATTGGAGATTTCAAAAATGAGTCTCATGGAAGGGGTTAGGAAAATACGATCGTTACTGACTAGGGTCAGGACTTTATTGTCGTCCATGACGGTGTTCAGGGATTCAATCCATTCGGGGTCAATATCTCCATCCAATACTGACCATTTATATGTATGCTATTCTTTATATTTCTCATCGCATTTGGCTTAGTTCTTCATGATCATGGATAATACTCCGTTCTTCCATTCTTTGGTCTTGGAATAACATCCGTAGAGTTCGTCAGAAGTGACGGATTTTGGGTTTAAAGTATCGAACTCGGTTTCTTCTCCTTTGTTGTTTTGGACTTATAAAAGAGTTTGCCATACTGCTGATTTACCGCATCCTGGAGGTCCTACCACGAATATACAATGTCTAACTTCCAGAATTTCAGCCATTTGAATTACTTTAAGAGTGAAGATTTCTTCGGCTATTAATCCCATGTCTTTCTTAGTAGTTTACATAACAATTTTCTTGAGATCCAAATCAACTTTCATAACGTATTTAATAGATGGGAAAAGATCTTCGATCAGTTTGATGAAAATATTCTTATCATCAGTGACGATCTTGGGCATATTGAAGTCTCTAAGACCTTTCATGAGCAATTCGTCTTCAGATAGATTAGGGTCTCCTCTTTTGAGTTTACCAGCCTATCTTAGCACTGATTTAACGGCTCTTAGTCCCCAATCATAATGTCTTTGTTTAGACAATAAGTCTCTAGATAACATGTAAAGAGTAACGAATTTTCTGGAAAGTGGTTTTGAGAGTTAGAATCCTTCTGACATAAGCATATTTTCGCATATAAGAACCAAATCGGGAACAACCATAGCACAAGACCTGAATTAAGCCTTCAAATTTTCAGGCAATTCAGTTCTTCCAGCATAACCGGGGTTCATAGTAATAAAGAATCCTACAGTATCTTCAATGGTTAATTCTCCTTCTTCCATAAACTAGAAAATTTATTTCCTCTCTTTCAACGCATCGAGAACACACTTAACTTACGAACTGACGACAGACAGCACTTCGACAGTGATTCTATTAAACTCATCGAAGCATCCCCAAGCTCCTGATTAGGATAAGCCCATGAAAATCTAGGCCATTGAGTCTTTGTTCATCTGATCTGAACAGTTGAAGACCATGACGGGGAGACCGACTCCTCTACCCAGATCTTTTGTGGTTTCGGTTTTACCGGTTCCTGCTGGGCCGGCAGGGGCTCCTCCCATGGTTAGGTTGAGAGCTTGGGTTAAGGTTATGTAGCAACGATCGGTTAATGGTGTGATAACCAAACGAATGGCGTTTCCGACGTACTCGAAAGAGTAGAATTTGAACCAATCTACGATCTTTATGATGCATTTGGATTTATTTTTGTCCACTTCCCAAGGGAATCTTAATTTTTGCTTTTAAGCCATATCCGTTTCTTTATTTTCCCAATAGAATTTAAGTTGACTTAACCAGTTGAACGATTCGGGTTCTTGGACCTTTTGAAGGATGAATTTCTCAACGACATCTCTGGAATGGACATCAATGGTAATAATATTAATGATTTTGTTTCTTTCCAAACTGCTTAAATGTCCCCTGACTTTCTTAATTAAATTTTCAATTCTGATTTCGATTAATCTGTAAGCCTCTTTCATGGCAGTCTCTGAGCCTCCTTACAATTCTTCAAAGGCTCTAGTCACATCTTCTGTCCACACCATTTACGTGGTCAGCAATGCACATTACGCGGGATAATCTGCACACCAGTCATCCCTTGGCTTATACTCGGGGTTATCCCAGAATTCTGAGGTAGCTTTCGACTATTCTAGCACTTCGTAGAGTGTGAGTCTCATTTTTCCTTCTAGTTTCGACAGCCAGTTCTCGACTGCTCCCTCGCAAACGAAATCTTCGCTCTGGAAAGGCACTTGTTCGTCGTCCTTTGATGTCATTCCATTAGCTTGCTTTGCCACTTCGCCAGCTTTAGGAGGGATGAAAATTAAGGATTTCATGCCGTCAAAACAATCTCCGATGAATTCGCAGACTTTAGGAGGGTTGGTTCCGTTGGACAAAATAGTCAATAAGGATTGATTTGACAAGAAATAGAATCTGGGGAAGCTTTTTTTCTTCTGTTCCAGATATTCGTTCAATGATTTCTCACATCTTTTTATGGTGGCTGATTGAGCTTTGAGAACTTCGTTCTTTTCTGCTGTGCAGGATTCAACAACTAGAGGGTTGATGCTTGCGTCGGCCATCATGTCTCTAAATTCTCTATCCAAAGCTTCGAACATTTTGGTTTCTTCGGATAATTAAGCTTTGATATCTTCGGAAGCCAAAAAAATATTCACTAGCATTTTCCAGTTCTTTTAGACTTTCAACCATTCATTCACAACTGAGTCTACTTTTCCTAATTTTTCTCTCCATTCCTCTACAGTGTTGATGAAAAATTCAACATATTTTCCTTGAGATTTCATTCCCATCAAATCTAAAGAGTGTTAATCTAATAATTCCATCATGGCATCAAGAGGAACGAAACATTTGGTTCCATTGTATTCTTCAAATTCGAATTAAATCTTTGTCCAAGCTTATTCAATGTTTTTCAATTTTTTCTCAATTTTGGCCTCTTTTTGTGCAACATCAACCAATTCGTTAACCTGGTTTTCAAAAAGATGCAGTTTCAAATCTAGGACATCTTCGAATGCAAAAGTGGGTGAAGTTTAATCGAATTTTTTATTTGTGAGTTCTTATAATTATTTCCAATGTCTCTTTTCCATAAATTCAGAATGTAAAGAAGAAACCAGCGGTAAAACAACAGCCATATTTTTAACTTGGTCGATCATGGCATTATATCCTTTGAAATTTTTAATATCTCGGGCTAATGATTTAAGTTGGTTATTTAGAACTTTGTTTTGTTCAATCAAATTATCAGCTTTCATTCTTCTCCATGATTGGGATTTCCAGTCCTTGTATTAGTAGTTTATCATTCCGATTGCGTCCCACATAATTTTCAAATTTTTCAAATCAGTTTGACAGTCTCTTAATTCTTTATATTCGGACTATTCGAGCTCGAAAAGTTTTTCCAAATTGTTGAATTCATTGGCCTCTCTTTTAATTTCACTTAATTTGAGATGATATTCATCAACTAAATTGTATGACATGTTAATCATATCGAAAGTGTAGTTTCCATTATAATCGAAAGGAAGAGTTTCCAAGAAGTTCTTTCTGAATTCTTTGACTTTTTTTCCAAATCCATCAAGTCTTTTCTTAATATTGGCAGCCTCTTGCGTTTACAAAGGTAGAATATCAGCCTTGATTTTGAATACTTTCTGAGTGGTCTCATTGAAAGCAGCAAAAGTATTATCAATAGCTTGCAATGGTTCCTCATCTCCCTTGTCTTATAGTAAAAATCCATGGAGTTTAAGAACGTTGACCATTTCTTTAATTCTTTTGATGATTCCTTCAGTTTTAGGCTCCACGTCTTTAACGTCAGAAATAACTTTCATTACATTCATTAGAAGGGATTTGTCTTTTTGATTTTCTTCGTCTGCTGGGTTTCTTATTATTCCTTAAACAGTTTATTAGATGAAGTTTCTTAAGTTCTTTAAAGTTGTTTTGAATTGGACAGTCAAGAATTGTGTGAAGACGTTAATCCAGGCAAGAACTTTATTATTTAATGAGTTTTTAAGAGGTTGGAGGGAAATCTTGAGCCAGGCGATTTCAATTGGAGTGTTAATCCTGTTAATTTCGTTTTAAATATTTTTAAGAGATTTGATCTTTTGGTCGAATAATTAAAGTTGAGGAATTTTAGCTTTAGCTCCTTTTAATAAAGGATTTTCCTTTTTAGGTTTATTTTCTTCTTCATCTTCTTGGTCGTTTTTCAAATATTAATCTTCAGCTGGTTCATTATCAATTAAGAATTTTTCAAAAGATTCTTAAGGATCTTCTAACCAAAGATAACTATAAAGTTAGAATTTATTCAAATAATCTATGGATTCTTTTTGGATATATTCCAAATTATTGGTAATTGATGACATTACATCCTTGATATCGAAATAATCTCTTAATTCATTCAAGAAATCTGATTTTTCAGTGGTATCCAATCTTTAGATGAAAAATGAATATTGGAAGAAATCATTGATCCATCCATTGATTGCATTGAACACAGAAACTGCGTTTGGAGTGTTGCTTGGTAGAATGGGCGGGTCGAAGTTGACAATTGTTCCATTCAATTCGAGTTTTATTTCGAAAATGGGGATAATTTCGTGTTTCTTGATGTGAACGGGGTCAATTTGTTCGTTAAGGTGTTTGAGGGCGGTTTAAACGGCCTAAGCGATTCCTTCCAATACGATTTCATTCACGTAGTCCACATAAGCTTTCCAGATAGGTGATTTCTTGTCAATATTGATTTTGGCGTGTACTTCACGGACTAATTTGTGGATTTGTCCTCCATTGTCTTTCACTAGTTGTTATTTCGAGGAAAAGACTGCTTGGTGTTGGGTGTTGTAATCCTCAACAGACATAGTTCTATTTTTTCTCTCCAATACTTTAACGTTGATGTTATCCAAACAAACTTTGATTTTGCTGATAGCTTCTTTCATGATTTGGACAACTTCGAAGGTTGAATCCACATGTTCTTTGGCAGCTAGAATAAATTTATCTATATCATTTGACTTCCATTTCAGAAGATCAAGGGCAGGGGTCAATGCCACGTCCATTTTCTCAATTCTGTCTTTTATCAGTGGTTCTTCGACTGGGTGTAAGCAAGTAATGATTTCGTTGTAACTCCCGGCGAGTAAATCGAGGCTGACGATTTGTTGGCGGAATTGTTCGTCTTGATCGTAGATTTCAGCAGCTTGTTAAGGGACTGAAAGTTCAAGAAGTTTGAAATATCTCACTTCTCTTAGAAGACGAGTTAAAGCTGGGTCGAAATTCACTCTCAAAATTCCCATTTCGTCTTTAGTCAAAAGAGGTTGTTTCAATTTCTCTTATGAAGAAGATTCGACTTCTTTCTCCCATTGCAGAATCTTTGATTATTCGTATTCATTTATTGCTTTGGTAATTGAATTATAGAGTTTTTGAACATCTTTATATTCTTCTCTTTCGGTAATCGAGGGTCCTAATTCTTATATTTTTTGTAAAGGTTCTTTCATTCTTTCTTACAGTCCTTTGCACCAGGTAAGAGTTCCTGAAATAGGGGGCATGTTATTATAAATGGGCGCGTGGATGAAATCAGAGTTTTCAATACAGTTTTTACCATCCAGGAAAATGGCTTAGACTTATTTCAAATCTTATTTGTAGAAATCTAATAAAACGATATGTTTTTTCTCAAGTTCGTCTTGGATAATTGGTCTGTTTAAGAGTCCTTCAAAAGAGTCCAAGAGTTTGAATCTTCCGTGAATTGTGTCACAGTCATCAAATCCTTGAGTAATGACTGAGGCCAATCTTCTTTCTAGTTCTTTTATTTTGGATCTGAATTCATAAAAATCGTCATCAAATTGTTTGATTTCAATGTCCATGATATCGTAGTTGAGTTGTTGGAATTGTTCAACTGTCTTTTTGAATTCCACGAAGATTTGATTAAGAGTTTCGGTTAAGGATTTTCCTTTGGTTCCTCCTAACTCAATTTTAGCCAATTTATTAAATTGGACTATTGTCATTGTCAAATGTAGGATATCATGACACCTTTCCAAGAAACTATCCAATCTGACAAATAGAGCATTAGTGGTCAATTTCCAAGTATTTTCAGCTTTGGCCTTATACTCGAAATATGCGTCTTTAAATTTGGTGCAGACATCAATAGTAGTTGCCAATTTCTCACAAGCTTCGTAGGTTTCTTCAGAAGAAATGAGTTGAAAAATAGCTGGTCCTGGCATGAAATCTCTTGCTTTTGTGATAATTGCATTGCATATCTCTCTTATCAACACCACAAGTCTGGGAGGAGTATTGTAGAATTTTGATCTTTTCCAGATAAGCAGAATCAAATGCATGATGGGGAGATACAAGTCATGGGTTGTATTAAACTCCTTACCACTATCAACCAATTTGTTGAACCAGGGTCTCAGTGTATTCAGGTATTTGAAGTTATCATTGGCTTCGATTCTGGAGTTCATGACCTCTTTTTACAACTTGGAAAAGGGATTTGTGTAAGTGCTCTTATTTCCTTCCAGGAATCTGAGGATATTTTACACTTCGTTCGATTCTAGTTATTCGTAAATTGAGTTTAGGTTATTGGCTTTCTTCTCCCAGAATTCGAGTTCGGTCAAAGGGCCGGGGTCGTTACCTTGTTTGAGGGCTTGTTCTGGTTCTAGTTTTAAAACGTTTTTTATTTGCTTTGTCCATGTGATAATCGAACTTTCGAAAATGTGGGCTTTGTCTTTATCCGGGGTAGATTCTGAGGCAACCAGTTTAGCAGAGGGCATAGGGAGCATTGTTTGTCCATTAATTAATCCGATCATGACGAAAGTTTGAGCGATGAAGTTATTGTATCTTAATTAAAAATAACTTACTTTTCCATGAGATCTTTAGTTATGAGATCAGTCCATCCTATTTGATTATTTGGGTTTTGGAATACTGGTCCAAGAACTTCTTGAAACATGATATAACAATGTTATTGGACATTCCTGGTCATTTCGAAAAAGACTAAATTATTGGGGATTGTTTCCTATGAGAGTGCTTCGCTGGTAAGTTTTACGCAAACAATTCCTTTTTTTTTGAATTTTTCTGGGTCGGGACACTCGATTTTGAGGGTGACGGTATCGGCGCCTGAAAGGAGGCAGAAAAGAGCATCAATAGAGTCAGCTTGAACGATCATCATGTTCATGTTCATGTTGTTCTCCTCCAGTTCGAATGATTTTTTAAACTTGTCGTATTACTGCTTTCCTTTGATTCCGAAGCAATTTGCGAGTCTAGTGATGAAATATTCTTCTTTTGTTAGTTCCATCTTTATTTTTGAATAAGATATTTAGCGAATCTTAGATTTATATACCGATTAAAAGCCGTTGCACTATTAATTTCTAATTAAAATTCTTGTAAAAATATTAATTAATTACTTTATTATAATTTATATAATCATTATAAAATATATATTATCATTACTTTTATTCTATTTGGGGTTGGGGTTGGGGT
>Ga0105052_10002423_pt1 | contig 22979 bp, 23 predicted proteins | sample FRY03_FD_78094 | JGI IMG/M metagenome (GOLD analysis project Ga0105052, IMG submission 78094) | Freshwater microbial communities from Lake Fryxell liftoff mats and glacier meltwater in Antarctica - FRY-03 | ecosystem: Environmental > Aquatic > Freshwater > Ice > Glacier meltwater ... | reverse complement strand
GGCGAACGCTTCGTCCGATCCACCAACCATCGAGCTGAGCGTGCCGGCTTGGGCACCGACGGGGCCACCCGAGAGGGGGCAGTCAACGACGACGATGCCGGTTGGCTCGAGTTCGCGTGCCAGCTCCTCGGCGAGCGAGGGTGGGCTCGTCGAGAGATCGGCGAGCAGGGCTCCCTGTGGGAGCGCGGCCGCAGCTTCGTGTGCCACGGTGCGAACGAGGGCGGGCGACGGCAGCGAGAGCAGGCAGACTTCGACGTCGACGCAGGCCTCTGCTGCGGAGGTTGCCGACGCGTCGGCTCCGAGCTCGGCGGCGTACGCCATCGAGTCGGGCGACGGGTCGTAGACACGGAGGTCGTGCCCGGCTGCGAGCAGGTGGCGCGCGAGCTGGCGCCCCATCGTTCCGACGCCGCACAGCGCGACGCGGGTCACGTGGCCTTCGGCCCACCCAGCTTCGCGAAGTCGTCCGCGAAGAGGGGCAGGCGCGAGTGTGGGCGAGCGCCCGTTGCATAGGCCACGGCGATGAGTAGCTCATTCGGCTTCGGTGCATCGGCGATACGAAACTCGTACGACATATGGAATCCACGCAGCGTATGGTCGTGGATGTGCTTGAGGTTGATGTCGATCGGCGAGCCGGCACTGCCGACTTTCTCCGAGCTCGGCAGCAGACTCGTGCCGTTGACACGCTCGCGGACCGGGTTGCCGAACCGCAGAGTGTGGATCAGCGCGCAGCCGTGCTCCATCTCGCCGTCGAGTCCGACCAGGGCGGCCTTGCCGAAGGCTTCGACCTCGGCGCCGCCCAGCAGGTCGGCGGCACGGTCGGCTAGAAGCGGCCCGAGTGTCGGTGCGAACGCGGCAATCAGTGGTTCGAGATTATCGGCCCAGACACCCGCTAGCGGGTTGGTAAAGACGGCGGCGGCAACCGCGATCCGCAGCGGCGTCTCGACGACGCGCCCACCATCAACATGGATTTCTTCGACCGTCGCGACGATCTTGCGGAATTGTGGCTCAGTCACTGCTGTACTCCTTATTCGGTGCCGACGGGGACAAAGGGACCAGCACGATGCACCAGACCGGGTAGGTCGCGACCCAATACGCCGCCGAGCCACTCGCTGACTTGGATCAGTGCGTCGAGGTCGATGCCAGTATCGACGCCCATGCCTTCGAACATGTAGACGAGATCTTCGGTTGCGATGTTGCCGGTCGCGCGCGGCGCGAACGGGCAGCCGCCGAGGCCGCCGATCGAGGCGTCGAAGATCGTCGCTCCCGCCTCGAGGCCGACGGCCGCATTTGCATAGCCCGTGTTGCGCGTGTTGTGAAGATGCAGGCCGACGGGCGTGCCACTACTGGCGGCAAGTGTCGCGCGCACGAGCGAGGAGACCTGGGTTGGCACAGCCACGCCGACGGTATCGGCGAGGATGATCTCGTCCGCGCCTGCAGCAACGGCGAGGCGCGCATGCTCGACGACGAGACCCGGATCGACGGGGCCCTCGAAGGGGCAGCCGAAGCTGACGCCAAGCGTCATCGTGACGCGCTTGCCCGCTGCCTTCGCGCCCGTTACGAGATCGGCTCCAATCGTCGTGGCCGCCGCGAGCGTGACATTCTGGTTCTTGAGGCAGAAGCTGTTGGTCAATGGGTAGGTGACGTGGATCTCATCGGCATTGGCTGCGATCGCATCGTCGAGGCCGCGACCATTCAAGACGAGAGCGGCATAGAGCACGCCGGGCTTGCGATTGATTGACGCCATCACCTCGGCTGCGTTGGCCATGCGCGGCACGGCTTTCGGGTTGACGAAGGACGTCACTTCGATGCGCGGCAGGCCCGTCTCCGACAGGCGATCCACAAGTTCGGCACGCACAGCCGGCTCGAGCTGGATTGGATCGTTCTGGAGCCCGTCGCGCGGGCCAACGTCGCAGAGCGTGATGTGCATGGAGCCTCCGGTTGGCAGTGCGGGCAAGTATACCGGGGAGCCAGAAATCCAACGCCAAAGGCAGTATTGTCCCGATATGACTCTCGATCGATACGATTCTACGAACGTTGTGCGCGATCTACGCGAACTCGCGGCTCTGACGGGCGGGCCGGATGGTGCGCGCCGGCTGGCTTGGACGGATGATTGGTTGGTTGCGCGCGGTTTTCTGCGCGATCGCCTCGCCGACCTGCCGCTCGAGGTCGACCAGGACGAGTGTGGCAATACCTGGTTTACCTTGGTGGGTGCCCGACCCGAGTCGGTCGTTGTCGGTTCGCATGTGGATGCCGTGCCGCACGGTGGTTGGTTGGATGGCGTGCTCGGCGTGATGGTGGGGGTCGAAGTGCTGCGGGCGGCCGCGGCCGAGGGCACGCCGCCTTGCACGATCAAACTGGTTGATTGGGCGGATGAGGAGGGTGCGCGCTTTGGTCGTAGCCTGCTCGGGTCGTCCGCGTTTGCCGGCACCCTCGAGATCGATCAGGTTAAGGGGTTGAAGGACAAGGATGGCATCGTGCTCGACGATGCTCTTAAGGCGATGGGTGTTGATCTCGACGAGTCGCATCTCGCGAAGCGTCGCATCGAGGGCGTCCAGGCATATCTCGAGTTGCATATCGAGCAGGGTCCGGTGCTGGAGAGCGAGGGGCTCGCCGTCGGCACCGTGCTCGGCACGGTGGGCGTCGAGCGCTTTACGGTGACGTTCCGCGGTCAGGCTGCGCACGCGGGCTCGACGCCGATGTTGCATCGCCGCGACTCGTTTACGGCGGCTGCCTCGTTTGCGTTGAAGCTGCGACAGCTCGCGATCGATCATGAGGGTGTTTCGACGATCGGCAACGCTGTCTGTACGCCGGGTGTTGTGACGGCCGTGCCTGGGGTCACGCAGATTCTGGTCGATCAGCGGCACCTCGACCCTAGCCGGTTGGCGGCGATGAATGCGGCTGCGCGCGCGGCTTCGGAGGATGCTGCTGCGGAGCAGGGTTGTACGGTCGAGTGGGAGCCGCTGTGGCAGATCCCGCCGATTCCGTTTGATGCGGCGTTGATTGCCGATGCGCGTGCTGCGGTGATGGAGGTGACGGGTACGGATTGCGCGCTGCCGAGCGGTCCGCTGCACGATGCGGCAGAAATGGCGCGCATGGTACCGACGGTGATGCTGTTCGCCTCGTCGACGAATGGTCTCTCGCATTGTCGGGAGGAGGACACGCCGGAGGAGCACTTGCTGCTGGCCGCTAAGGCCTTTGGGGTCGCGGTGGGTCGAGTGATCGATCGGGTTGGCGCGAACGATATTTCGTGATGGGGTCAGGCTCGATTGCGTGATGGGGGGGCGGACGCCACAACCGCGGGGTTGTGGCGTCCGCCCCCCCATCACGCAATCGAGGAACCCAGCGGACATTGCGGACATGATGGGCCCGGGCCCATCATGTCCGCGTAGCGCCGCTCAACTTTTCGCTTTGTTCTGCGGAAAAACAGGATGCATAATTTGGTTTTTGGCTTAGATACTTGGTTCTCGGCGCGGACATGATGGGCCCGGGCCCATCATGTCCGCCAGCGCTGTTTTGTGATGGGATTTCGTGATGGGGGGCGGATGCCACATCCGCGCGGATGGGCGGACCCCACAACCGCGGGGTTTTGATGTCCACCCCCCACACTCAACCACGTTCGACAGACGGTTTTAGGGGGCGGACATCACAACCCCGCGGTTGTGGGGTCCGCCCATCCGCGCGGATGTGGCATCCGCCCCCCATCACGAAATCCGGTTACCCGAACTGCGGGATGATCTGCTTGCCGTAGACGTCGATCGTGCGCTCACGATCGCCCGCCATCAGGTAGATGTTGAAGTGCTTGACGCCGATTGACTCGAGTTCCTTCAACTTCGCGACGTGCTGTTCGACGGTTCCGAGCACGCTGAAACGATCGGCCGTCTCGTCGTCGACGAACTCGCCGTGCGCCGCACCCTCGCGCGAGTGATCGTCGTAGTTGTAGAACTCGCGCCGCTCCATGTAGGACGTCAACGCGTCTGGCAACTCGGACTTGTCGTACCGCTGGAGCAGATCGAAGACGTGGTTCGAGACCATTGCCGGGAACCAGCGCGACGCATCCCGCGCCGCCGCCATGTCATCCATCAAGATCGCGGGAGCACAGACGATCGGCTCGAGCGCGTCGGGATCACGCCCTGCTGCCTCGGCTGCGGCGCGCGCCAAACCCATGATCCACTGAATGATCTCCGGGTCGGCAAGCTGGATGATGACGCCGTCGCCATGACGCCCCGCAACGGCCAGCGCCTTCGGTCCGTAGCCGGCGAGATAGAACGGGATCTCGGCCTGACCCTTTGCCCAGGCAAGCTCGAGTTCTTTACCGTTCCACTCGGTCTTGCGACCGTTCATTAGGTCCTTCATCATCGCCGTCGCCGCCTCGTACTCGGCGACCCTGACGGGCTGGAGTCCGATAAAGCGTCTCGACGAGTCGCCGCGACCAATGCCGAAAACGATGCGACCGTTCGAGATGTCTTGCAGCGTGGCGTGCGCAGATGCCGTGACCGTCGGATCACGCGTGCCCGGATTCGTCACACACATGCCGAGTTTGATGCGTTCCGTACCGAGGGCTGCAGCCGTCAGTATCGGATAGGGATCCTGCCAGAGCACGTGCGAGTCGTAGGTCCAGCCGATCTCGAAGCCGTTGTCTTCGGCCTGCTTGAAGAGCCGGACGAGGTCGGTGTACGGGGGGTCGGGTAGAACAGTTACGCCGAAATGCATGAGTCAGATCTCCTACGCGTTCGCGTTCGATTTGAAGAAGTCCGTCACCAGCATGGTCGCCTCTTCGGGACATTCGAGTAGGTCGGCGTGGCCGATCTCGGTGAATTCGTGGACGGTCGCCCAGTCGCCAATCGCCTCGGCGATGTCGTGAGCGCTAAAGCCGCCCGTTGCGAGTCGGGGCGGCGTCATCGTGTCGCGCGAGCCGTTCGTAAACAGCACGGCCGCTTGATCGTGCGCGCGATCGGCTCGAGGTCCATGTTCTCCATCGCGAGACACGCCCAACGCACCGTGTATGGCGGGTTGAGGCGGATCACGTGACGCACGAGATCGAAGGTCTCGGGATGATCCGCGAGGTACTGGTCGCCGACGGCCTGGATCGTGATGAGGTCGCAGAAGTCGTCGAGTGGCATTGCTTCGGCCATCTTGCGCCACGTGCGGAAGTAGACCTGGCGGTAGAGGTCGCAGCGCGCCATGCCACAGTCGGCGCAGGCTGCGATCGTGCGCTCGGGGTACTTGCCGACGAAGGCGATCGTGACCATGCCACCCATCGACGTGCCGTGGATGAAGACCCGGTCGAGGCCGAGTGCGTCGAGCAGTAGCACGCCCTCATCCGCCCAATTTTCGATCGAGTGTTCGGTATTGGGGCAGTCGGAGCGGCCGTACCCCGTCGCGTCGAACGAGAGCAGGCGGAAGCCACGCTCGCGAAAGCCGTCGTTGACAAAGCCAAAGTTGTGGCGTCCGAACAGCGATCCGCCGAACTGCATCACGATCGGACCATCTTCGGGTCCCGTCAGTTCGTAATAGATCCGGTTCTCATTAGCCAATGTCACGAACGGCATCTCACATCTCCCCTTGTTGACCTGCTCCTCAGCAGATTCGACCAAACCCATCTGGACGGCTATCCTCGTACCAGCGGAGATTATCCGTGCTGGGCGTGAAAGGGAAACGCGGATGGCTGGGGAGTTGCAGAATCGGGTCGTCGTCTTGACGGGCGCGGCGGGTGGAATTGGGAAGGCGACAGCCACGCGGCTGGCTGCTGCCGGCGCACGGCTCGTGCTTTCGGACCGCGAGGGAGCGGTCTCCGAGGTGGCGGCGAAGGTCGTTGCGAACGGTGGCGAGGCAATCGCGGTTGTCGCCGACGTGACGAACGTGGACGACATCGCTGGCATTGCGGAGGCGGCCCAGACGGCGTTTGGTGGTGTCGATGTGCTTGTTAACAATCATGGCGCTATCGTTGGCGCGCCGTTTCTCGAGACGACGGAGGAGCAGTGGGATTTTGTGCACGGTGTCGTGCTCAAGAGCGTGTTTCTTGTCTCGCGCGCCATCGTGCCGCTGATGCTCGGGCGTCCGGGCGCCAACGTTGTCAACATCGCGAGCGTTGGTGGGCTCGTCGCGCTCAAGTACATGAGCGCGTACGGCGCGGCGAAGGCGGGCGTGGTGCACCTCTCGAAGGGCATGGCGATTGATCTCGTGGACGAGGGCATTCGTGTCAATGCGATCTGCCCGGGCGTGATCGACACGCCGCAGCCGCGCCAGTTTGTTTCGACGCTGCCCGACCCGGAGGCCGCCTTCGCGGCGTTTACGCCGATGCATCCGATCGGTCGTGTTGGGCGTCCCGAGGAGGTTGCCGAGGCGATTGTGTACCTCGCCAGCGATGCGGCCTCGTTCGTGACGGGCACGGCACTGGTGGTCGATGGTGGGATGACGGCGGTATGAGGCGCGTGCTGATCACTGGCGGCGCGTCGGGGATCGGCGCCGCTACCGTTGCGCGCTTCCAGGAGGACGGCTGTCGCGTTGCGGCACTCGACCTTAGCGAGGCGATGCTCGCGGCGTCTGCTGCGGATGTAAAGGTCGTCTGCGACGTCACGGACGAGGCCTCGGTGGCTGCGGCGGTCGAGTCGGCAGTCGCCGAGCTTGGTGGTCTCGATGTGGTGGTGACGTCGGCAGGGATTGCCTCGCGCGGTTCTGCTGTGGAGTGCACGCCGCAGGAGTTCGATCGCGTGATGAGCGTCAATGTGCGTGGTGTCTTCCTCACGTGTCGCGCGACGATTCCGCACCTGCGCAGCGCGGGTGGTGGTGCGATTGTGGTTGTCGCTTCGCAACTCGGGCTCGTTGCCGTGCCTGACGCCGTGGCCTATTGCGCGTCGAAGGGTGCGGCGATCAACTTGTCGCGCGCGATGGCGCTCGACCACGCAGCCGAGGGTATTCGCGTCAACTGCGTCTGTCCCGGGCCGACGGATACGCCACTGGCCGAGCAGTTCTTCGCCGATACGGCGGATCCCGTGGCGACGCGCAAAACCTTTGAGGCTGCGGGTGTGATTGGTCGGCTAATCGAGCCAGCGGAGATCGCTGAGGCGATCGCCTACTTGGCGTCGGAGCGTGCGAAGGCCACGGTTGGTTCGGCGCTCGTTGTCGATGCGGGCTACACGTCGCGCTGAGGCGTGCGCGGATCGACGTAGACGACTTTCGTGCCGGCCCACTTGTCGCCGATGCGTTGGCGACGCTTCTCGCCTGTGGCGATCATCCAGAGCACGCCGAGGGCGTATGGCACAACCCATGGCAGCATGTCGATTGGTCGTGTGATTGTCCGCCGTACGACGGCGCCGAGTGTTGGCTCGCCGCCACTGCCCATCACGACGCGGATGCGAGCGGCGCGCTTGCCGGGCGTCTGACCCTTCCAAAAGTATTCGAAGGTGCCGTAGTAGAGCAGCCACCAGATCAGGATCACCGGGTACACCCAACCGGGCAGTACGATGCTGTCATTCGGGCCGGATTGGCGTGTAAAGACGGCGATCCAGAACTCGACGACGATGACGACGCCAAGGTCGAGGACGCCGGCAACGCAGCGAATTCCGATGCCGCACGGTTCGGGTCCACTCGGCCCGCGGACGAGTATGCGGCGGGCTTCGGCACTATCCATAAGGCGTAGCGTTGCAGGGTCAACGTGGAAGCCGCGCCAGCGAACGGTCTGCCTGCTCGTGGAGGAGTAGCGGGCGCTGCTGATTCCCGCGACGGCGATCAACGGTGGCTAGACTGGCCGAATGGCGGATGTGGGGCTGATCGGGTGCGGAAATATCGGTGGACGTGTCGCAGGGGTGCTCGTGCGGGCCGGCTGGAGCGTTCACGCCGCTGACCTCGATCTGGCACGCGCAGCGGCTACCGGCGCGACGGTCGTAGGGACAATCGCTGATCTCGGCGCCCTGCCGATCGTGCTGCTGTCACTGCCGTCATCGGCGCAGGTAGAGGCTGTCATCGATCAGCTGCTACCCGTCGCTCAGCCAGGTCTCCACGTCGTCGACTTGACGACGGCTGATCCGGCCTCGACGCGACGGCTCTACGTGCGCTGTGCCGAGCACGGTGTCGCGTTGATCGACGCCGGTGTCACCGGTGGCGCGGCCGCGGCCGAGGCGGGAACGCTCGTCGTGCTCGTCGGTGGCGAGGACGCGGCGATCGCCTATGTGCGTCCGGTGCTCGAGGTGATCGCCTCGCAGATCCTCGTCATGGGCGGACCGGGTGCCGGGCATGCGACGAAGGCCGTCAACAACGTCCTCAACGCGGTCACGCTTGCCGCAACCGGGGAGGCGATGCTTGCTGGTGTCGCTGCCGGACTCGACCCGGTGCAGCTCCTCGAAGCGATCAATGCCGGTAGTGGCGCCTCTTGGGCGAGTGCCAATCGTTTTCCGAAGATCGTCGCGGGAGAGGGGATGGCCGGTGGTCTCTCCGTCGCACTGATGGCGAAGGACGTTGAGGTGTTTCTGAGGCTCGCCGAGGAGGCAGGTACACCACGTGGCATTGCCGAAGCGTGCGTTGCCGCGTACCGCGCAGCGATCGATGCGGGCTATGGCGATGAGGTTGCTAACACGATCGTCGCCGCCATGAACGGCGGACAACCGCTCGCATGAGCACGAGGGTGGGGCCCCGCCGCAGCGGGACCCCAGTACACCTCTAGAGCGTGGTGTCGCCGTGGACGGCTGGGTTAAACGAGCCGCGCTTGATAAAGCGGCCGTGGCCCGGCTTCGTGACGATCGTGCCGTTGTCGAACACGACGGTGCCGCGCGAGAGTGTCTGGCGGGCCGAGCCCGCTGTCTTCTGTCCGTCGAAGAGGTCGTAACCGACGTTCGAGAAGGCTGTGTCGAGACCGAAGCGATGCTCGCGGTTGGGATCGAAGATGACGAGGTCGGCGTCGGAACCCGCGGCGATCGTGCCCTTCTTGGGGTGCATGCCGAACTGCTTGGCGATTGCTGTCGAGGTGACATCAACGAGCTTGCTCGGCGACATCCGGCCGGTCTTGACGCCGTGCTCCCACATTAGTGCGAGCCGATGTTGGATTGACGAGAGGCCGTTCGGAATCTTCGAGAAGTCGTCTTTGCCGAGCGCCTTCTGTTCGTCGTTGAACGGGGCGTGGTCGGTCGAGATCGACTGCAGGTGGCCAAAGTTGAGGCAGTCCCACATGAAGTCCTGGTTCGATGCGTCGCGCAGTGGGGGCGAGCAGACGTAGCGCGCGCCTTCGGGAGCGGGACGATTGAGGTCCTCTATGTTGAGGAACAGGTACTGGATGCAGGTCTCGCCGTACGCGTGGACACCGCGGGCGCGCGCATTGATGATCTCTTGCGCGGCCGCCTCGCACGACACGTGGACGATGAAGATGGGGGCACCGACCTTTTCTGCGAAGCGCACTGAGCGACTCGTCGCCTCGACCTCAACCCACTCGGGGCGCGTCAGCGCGTGATGGATCGGTGTCGTGTTGCCCTCTCCGAGCGCTCGGTTGACGAGGTGGTCGATGACCCAACCGTTCTCGGCGTGTACCTGCACGAGGCCACCGACTTCGGTCGAGCGCTCGAGTGCTCGCATAAAGAGGTCGTCGGTCACCATTAGCGCGCCCTTGTAGGCGAGGAAGAGCTTGAACGATGTGACGCCCTGGTCGACCATCGCCTGCATGTCCTTGAAGGTCGGGTCGTCGGCCTGTGTGATCGCCATATGGAAGGCGTAGTCGACGTGCGCGGTACCTTCGGCACGGCCCAGCCACTGCTCGAGCGACGATTGGAGGCCGTTTGGCTCCATCTGTAATGCGAAGTCGACGATCGCGGTGACGCCACCGGCGGCAGCTGCCTGCGTACCCGTGTCGTAATCGTCGGCGGTGGTGGTGCCACCAAACGGCATCGACATGTGCGTGTGGTTGTCGATCAGGCCGGGCAGGACGTAGCAGCCGGTTGCGTCGATTACTTCAGCATCGACGTTGTCGAACGTGCCGACCGCAGCGATCGTCTCGCCGTCGATCAGGACATCCGCCTTGATTGTGTCGATTGCGGTAACAACGGTGCCGCCCCGGATGACCTTCAGCATGAGAATCTCCTACGTCGAATAAATCGTGATGCCAGCGATCATACAGCCGCTGCGTGGAAAACCACTACTCGTCGGTGGATTCGCTCTGTGCGCGGTATGGTGCTCAGATGCTTGCTGTTGCAATCGGAGCACTGGCGGGTGTGCTGTTTGGGCTCTTGACGACGCTGGTGCGGCGCGGGCTGATCCGCCAACCAAACGCCCTCGTTGGTGCGATGGTGATCACCAGCACTGCGGCGCTGATCGTGCTCGTCGTGACGGTCGTGACGGGTTCGGGTGGCGATCTGTTGGAGTTGCGGCCCGCGTTTGGTTACTTCGCCGTCGGCATTGTCGCGCCGGGTATCTCGCAGATTCTGTTTGTGGTGGCTGTGCGCGAGGTTGGGGCGAGTCGTTCCGCGATCATGATTGGCACGGCGCCGTTGTTGGCGACGATCATCGCTGTCGCTTTTCGGGGTGAGGCGCTTAAGATCGGCCTGGTTGTTGGAACGATCCTGATCGTGCTGGGTGGTGTTTCGCTCGCGTGGGATCGCAACTTGCCGCCGGGTTTCCGCGCGCGCGGCATGCTCTTCGCATTCTTTTGTGCATTGTTGTTTGCGGTGCGTGATAACGCGGTGCGCATGATGGGCGTCGCGACGGAGATGGATCCGCGTGCTGCTACGACGTGGACCTTGATCGGTGCCGCCGTTGCGGTCGCCGTCTACGCCACGCTGTCCCGCCGCGGTGCTGTGCTGACGGAGTACCGCTCGGTGTTTCGCTCGTTTGTGCCGGCGGGTCTTGTCTTTGCGGTGGCGTACCTCACGTTGGTAGCCGCGTTGGAGATCGGTCGTGTCACCGTCTTCGCGCCACTCAATGCGATGCAGTCGATGTGGACGGTGCTGTTTGCTTGGATTCTGCTCAGCAAAACGGACGGCATCGGCCCGCGTATTGTTGTGGCGATGCTGCTCGTGGTATCGGGTGGCATTCTGATTGGGGTCTTCCGATGATTATTGATGCCAACGAACTCCCGGGCCGCCAGGCCTACCGCTTGCTGATCGATTGCGTTGTGCCGCGCCCGATCGCTTGGATCTCGACGATCGATGCCGAGGGGCGCGTCAATCTTGCGCCGTTCTCGTTCTTTCAGGCTGTTGGTGCCGAGCCGCCGAGTGTGATCGTGGCGATCGGTCGGCATCGCGATGGCGCGTACAAGGACACGGGTGTCAATGCGATTGCGAGTGGCGAGCTGGTGATCAACGTTGTCACGGACGAGCTGGCTGAGGCGATGAATGTTACGTCCGGTGAGCATCCTTTCGGCGTTGATGAGATGCGACTCGCCGGGCTCACGACGGCGCCGTGTCGCCATGTCGCGCCGCCGCGAGTGGCGGAGTCGCCGGTGTCGCTCGAGTGCCGCGTATCGCAGGAGGTGCCGATTGGGCCGGATGGCGAGAACCGCTATCTGGTGCTAATTTCCGAGGTCGTCGCCTTCCACGTGCGCGATGACATCTACGAAAACGGCCGCATCGACCCAGCGCTGCTGCATCCGCTCGGACGGCTTGGTGGCAGCGCCTATAGCCACCCGGGCGAGGTTTTCGAGATGGAGCGACCACCCGCGACGCGTCCGATTTCGTGAGGGGGGCGGATGCCACAACCGCGCGGATGGGCGGACGCCACAACCGCGGGGTTGTGATGTCCGCCCCCCCATACTCAACCACGCTCGACAGACGGTTTTAGGGGGCGGACATCACAACCCCGCGGTTGTGGCGGCCGCCCATCCGCGCGGTTGTGGCATCCGCCCCCCATCACAAAATCGAGGAGCCCAACGGACACTGGCGGACATGGTGGGCCCGGGCCCACCATGTCCGCCAGTGTCCGCTCCACTTTCCGCTTTGTTCTGGGAAAAAGTAGGCTGCATAATTTGGTTTTTGGCTTAGATCCTTGGCTCTCGGCGCGGACATGATGGGCCCGGGCCCATCATGTCCGCCCCCCATCACGAAATCTCACAACCGTTGGGCCGCGAGAACTACGCGACGTGGGCGGCGTGCACCACGGTAATTGGCAGTTCGAATCGCGCGTGAGCCTGCTGTTCGAGATGGTGCTCGCTCCATGTCGATTCCTCGGCGGAGTGCATCACGATCACGAGCTCGTCTGGGTGGTAGACGGCGATCTCATCATCGATTGTCTGCGTCGGGCTGCGGTCGCCGATTGCGCCGGTGGCGTCAATGCCGTGGGCGAGACACCCGGCTAGCGCATTGGCGAGTCGTTGCTCGGCGATCGGCCGGCCTTTTCGGTCGTCCTGCGAGAAGGTTTCGAGACGTCCGGCGGGGATCGGGACGACGACTTTGACGTCGCTGTCGGGTTTCGTGTGTGCCGCTAATTCGCGAAACACCTCCTCGCCCTGTACGTCGGCTGTCGCGACCACCAGCACGCGACGGGTGGTCGGGGTGGATGCGTTCGATGCGTCATTCATGACGACCTCGCTCAGCTTGGTAGTGGGAGATTACCTGTCCAGAGTATACCTCCGAGTCGTCCAATTTCGTATTTTGGTCAGGCTCGATTTCGTGATGGGGGGCGGACGCCACAACCGCGGGGTTGTGGGGTCCGCCCATCCGCGCGGTTGTGGCGTCCGCCCCCCATCACGAAATCCTGACCCCATCACAAAATCTCACAACCGTTGGGTGGCAATCACGATCGCTGCGACGTCGATGACCACGATGCTCAGCAGGGCATAGAAGGGCGAGGGGCGGTGGGTCAGGCGCGTGCAGAGGGCGATGCTGACGTACGCCACCACCATCACGATGGCGACGGCGAGTGTGGCGCGGGCCAAGGCAATCGCGACGATCGTCGTGCCGAGGGCGAGCAAGACCCAACCGAGTACGACTGTGCGGCGCGTGCCGAGGCGGACCGCCGCACCACCGATCCCGGCGGCACGATCGCGCTCGAGGTCGGGCAGGGCGTTTGCGAGGTGGGCACTGATGGCGGTGAGGGCGAACGCCGGCACCATCCACACGGGCGGCGGTTCCCCATTGAGTCCGTATGTCAGAAACAGTGGCAGCGAGCCGAAGGCCAACGCGTACGGGAGCCACGACCACGCGGTGCGCGACAGCTTCACGTTGTACAGCCATGCGACCGCCAGAGCGAAAACGTGGAACGACCCGCCAAGCGCGCCCGCCACGGTCCAGCTGAGCACTGCCGAGAGTGCCAGCGCGATCGTCGCGCCGATCCAGAGCGCTCGTGGCCCAACATCCCCCGCGACCGTTGGCTTCGATGATCGTCCGGCGCGCGTATCGAGGCCACTATCGAAGGCATCATTGCTCCAGCCAACGGATAACTGGCCGATCAGGACTGCGGTGCCGACTCCGGCGAGGGGCCAGTCGCGCCAGCCAAGCAACCAGGCAAACGCGACGATCACCGCCGTGACCGCCATTGTCGGCGGCGCGTGGCTCGCACGCGCGAAGCCACGGAGCCGCCGCATCACGTCACGCCGGCGCGGTCTCCGTCATGTCACGGATAACCGTGACGATGCGCGGAATGATCGCGTCGAGTATCTGCTGGCCGAGTTCGGGTGTGGCGCGCCGCGCATCGCCGACCACGCCGGAGGGCGTGATGTCGCGCAGCATGTCCATTGGCACGACGACGCCGGGGCCTTTGTTGACGAGGCTGTACTTGCCGAGTGACGTCCATGTGTGGCCGGCCTGGCGCACGGCTTCGCCGCGATCCCAAGCGTCGATTGAGGCCTTGTCCATCAGCACGCGCTGGCCAACGGCAAGCGCGAGCGACGTTTCGGCCTCTTCTGCGTGGATGCCAGGGCCTTCAACAGCGCCGACGATCTCGCTGGCGAGGTCCCACCACTGCAATAGGAACACGCGGCGGCCCGTCACTTCGAGGTAGTGGTTGACGGCGACGGTTAGCGCGGCGACGTTGCCGCCGTGCCCGTTGACGGCGATGACATTGCGGAAGCCATGGTGATGCAACGACTCGACGACTTCTTTGAAGACCGTCAGGAAGGTCGTTGTCGAGAGGCGCATCGAGCCGGGGAATTGCATGTGGTACCAGGACAGTGTGATGTTGAGCGTCGGCGCGATTAGTACGCGCAGACCATCCTTGTCGGATGCTGCCGCGGCACGCTCGGCGATTGCGCGGGCGATGATGCAGTCCGTGTCGAGTGGCATGTGGGGACCGTGCTGCTCGGTCGTGCCGATCGGAAGGAGCACTGCGTCGACGCCTTCGGCGAGTGCGGCCTCGACTTCTTCCCACGTCATTCGCTCCATGTAGTACTCGGGCATCAGTCGACCTCGGCGATCGCGCGGACGGGCGAGCCAGTGCCGCCGACCCATTTGAGGGGGAACCCTGAGAAGGCGAACTCGCCCTTGCCGACGAGCTGTTCGAGATTGCAGAGCCACTCGTAGTGCACGAGTCCACGGTCGCGGCAGACGCGATGCGACGGAAAGCCGGTGGTGCCTGCCTTATCGGTCGAGGGGCCTTCGACGCCGTGGACTTTCGAGCCGCGGTCGGCGAGCCAGTGCGTGGCGGCGGCAGTCAGTCCCGCATTCGATGTGCAGGCCGACTTGTTGGGCCAGTGCCGATTGTGGAGTCCGGTGTGCATCAGCACGATGTGCTCGCCGACGGTTACGCCGGCGGCCGCTTCGGCCGTTTCGAGGTCGGCGACGTCAATGTCTCCGAGGTCGGGGATGTGCGTCAGGTCGAGGCAGATGCCGGTGCCACGAAACCATTCGAGTGGGCACTCGTCGATCGAGATGCCCTCTGAGCCGAAGTGGATTGGAGCGTCGACGTGTGTGCCGACGTGCTCGAGCATCGAGATGTAGTTGACGGCGTAGGTAAACGGATCGCCCGCTTCGCCGAGGCCTGCTGCTTTGGCTTGTTCGTGGTTGACGTAGGGGAGGATGATTGGCGATGGAAACAAGGCATGCGCGGGCATGCCGTTTTCGATGCCGACGCTAAGATCAATGAGTTGGCCCATTACGGGCCTCCTTCCAGTCGGGGGTTTATGCGGTGACGGCGCGACCGTCGATGGTTGCTTCCCAGGCGAGGGCGGCGGCGAGCACGGTGGTGTCGTCGCGACCCGAGATCATCAGGCCGTCGCGGGTTGTGCACGAAGGCCACCCGAGGTGGTTGAAGGCTCGCGTGTAGGGCGTCATGCGGAGTCGCAATTCGAATGTTTCTGGCTCGTCGATGGGCGGCAATTCGCAGGGGATTGTGGGGTTGATCAGGATGTCATGCGAGAGTTCGAGTTCGCAGGTGTGGTGGTAGGCCTCGAGGTCGCGTTCGGCCTGCAGGTAGTCGTGGGCCGAGATGTTGAGGCCCAGTGTCAGCTTTGCCTGGAGATCGGGCGAGTACTCGTCCCAGCGCTCGGCGATTAGTTCGCGGTGCGTGTCTGCGGCTTGCGCGGCGAAGATTGGGAAGAGCGCGCTGTAGTCCGGCAGCTCGGCCTCTTCGACGAACGCGCCGAGTGCCGCCATCGCGTCGGCTGCGGGTGTGGGTCCGAGCACGCCGACGCGTAATCCTGCGAGGCGCGGCGTCGGTCGCTCGAGCACGCCGAGTGCTTCGAGCGCGAGCACGCATTCTTCCATTGTGCGAGCCATTGGGCCGACGTGGTCCATGGCGGGGATTAGGGGGTAGCAGCCGTCTTCGGGTACGAGTCCCCACGAGCCTTTGTAGCCCGCAATGCCGCAGGCGGCCGAGGGGATGCGAATTGAGCCGCCGGTGTCGGTGCCGAGCGACAGCGCGGCGAGTCCACCCGACACTGCGGAGGCTGCGCCGCCGGACGAGCCGCCGGCGATCTTGCCGGGGTGGCGCGGGTTCTGTGTGTCGCCATAGTGGATGTTTTGTGTTGTGACGCCCCAGGCGAATTCGCTGAGGTTTGTTTTTCCGACGATGATCGCGCCCGCGTCGACGAGGCGTTGTACGGCGAGTGCGGTCGATTGGGGTACGCGGTCGCGGAAGTGTGCGGAGCCGACGGTGGTGCGGATGCCGGCGGTGTCGAAGATGTCTTTGGGTGCGAAGGGCACGCCGGCGAGTGGGCCGGTGCGTCGGTGTTCGGGCAGGTTGCGTGCGTCGGCGATCGCTTCGTCGGCGCAGACGGTGATAAACGCGTTGAGGTCTGCGCGGTCCTCGATGCGTGCGAGGTGGTGCGCGGTGACTTCCTCTGCGGATAGGTCGCCGTCGCGGACGGCGGCGGCGATTTCGAAGCAGCTCCAGTCGTGCAGCGGTGCGTCGGGTGGTGCACTCACGTGGTGTGTTCCTTAGGGTCGATGGACGGTAGGGGTGTGGCTTCGGCGCGGGGGTGGTTGACGACGGCGACGCCGAGGATGACGACTCCCATGCCGATCAGCGTGACGGCGCCGGGGATGTTGCCGCGCATGATTTCGATGACGCCGGCGACGACGGGTGGCAGGAACGACCACGCCATCACGCGTCCCGAGGGCCAGCGGGCGAGTGCGACGAAGAAGCAGACGTAGGCGATCAGCTGCGAGCCGATGCCGAGTACGGCGATGTTGAACCAGAGCGCGCCGGAGCCCCAATCGGTCGAACCGGGATCTCCATTGAAGACGGCGAAGGGGATCAGGAGGATTGCGCCGCAGATAAATTGCGCGGTGATAAAGCCCCAGAGGTCGGTTTCGATGCCTTTGACGCTCATCCAGCGCACGAGCACGCTGGCGGAGGCGTAGCCGATGGCGCCGATCATCACGGCGACAATGCCGAAGACGAAGCCACTGCCGCTTCCAAGTTCGCCGGGGTTGGACAGCACAATGGTGACGATGCCGGCGAAGCCGACGACGAGTCCGGTGCCGCGCAAGGCTGTGACGCGTTCTTGGAGGGTGAAGCGCGCCATCAGGACGGCGAAGAATGGTGCCGAGTTGAGCAGCACGGCGGCGATTGCGGGGCCAGCATATTGCGTGCCGAGGCCGAGGCCGGCGAGTGAGAGCGTTGTTGCGCCGCCGCCGACGAGGAGGGCGAAGAACCAAACTTTTGGTGAGCGTGGCAGCTTGCCGCCGAGCAGTAGCAGCAGTGGGATCAGCACGATCGACGCGATGATCGGTCGCGCGATGCTGATCAGCCCGGCGGTCGAGTACTGCAGGGCGACGTCGGTGGCGTTGAAGGCCGCTCCCCAGAAGAACATCGTGATGATCAGCAGGACGGGGACGGGCAGTTTTGTGAGGAACGATTGGTTCATGTCCCCTCCTCCTGAGGGGCGGCGAGACCGGGGGGTTTGCCGCAGGCGCTTTGCGCGCCCAGCCGAGGCCGGACGCGCCGTGCAAACAACCCTAAACGAGGGGGCTGGTGCCCGCCATCCAGATGATCACGCGCTGGAACTCGCCGGCTTCGTTGAAGTCGAAGAAGTTGCAGTTGTGCATGTCGTTCTTGGTGCCGTCTTTGAGATCGCCGATGTAGCCCTGCTCGGTGGCGACCTTGCCCTTGTCGGCTTCGACGACGATGTTGCGCATCTCGTGGCGGATCGACACGGAGGCGTCGGTGAAGTCGGTAAACATGCGGCGGATCTCGTCCTTACCGGTGTGTGTGATGTTCGCGGTTTGGATCGTCAGCGTGGCGTCGTCGGCGAAGTGCGCGACGATGGCCTCGACGTCCATCGCATCGACTGCGTCGAAGTAGCTGTGTGGTGCCTTGTGTAGCGCGTCATAGTTCCAGGCCATCTGATGGCTCCTCTCGTGGATTCCTCTGGGGTCGTCTCGACCCCTGGTGGGCATCCTACGCGAGATACCGCTGCTCAGGCAAGGATTCGGCGTTTGGGGCGCGCCCCCGCGGTAGTGACATTTCGTGATGGGGGCGGACGCCACATCCGCGCGGTTGTGAGGTCCGCCCCCACGGACGCCACAACCGTTGTATAGGTGGTGCCTTTGGGCGGACCTCACAACCGCGCGGATGTGGCGTCCGCCCCCATCACGAAATGTCGTGCTTGAGTCGGCGGTAGCGCGCGGCTCGACCTCTGCTGAGTGCGGGGCTGATGATGCCTTCGCGTTGTAGATCGCGGAGCACCTTCTTGATCATCGCGTCTGACGTGCTTGGTGCGGCCGCGCGCAGGTCCGCGATGGTGAATTCCTCCGCAAGGTTAGATTGGATGAATGTCGTGATCGCCGCAGTCTTGGTGCCGCGGCCGCCAAGCGCTCCGACGCGCTGCTCGTAGTGCGTGTACGCGCCGTTGATGACGACACCGACGAGGTAGCGTAGCCACGGGTAGGGGTCGTTGGCGTCCTCGTGCCAGCCGATTGTCGAGGCGTGAAGCGCGTCGTAATACGTACTTCTGGTGTCATCGATGATCTTCTCGAGGCTGACGTAGCAGCCGACGTGAAAGCCGGCTTGTCGCAGGAGTAGGTGCGTCAGGAGGCGCGAGATCCGTCCGTTGCCGTCGCTGAAGGGGTGGATCACAAGCAGGTCGAGGATGTAGGTACCGATCAGTAGGAGTGGAGGGATCGTTCTGTCGGCTGCGAGCGCGCGGTATGTGTCCGTGAGGCGCTGCGTTTCGTCTTCTGTGCGCCAGGCGGGCACGGGGTGGAAGCGTGTACGACGTGTCCCGTCGGGCAATTCGTCTTCGACCGTGTTGTCGGTCGTTTTAAATTGTCCCCCCGGCGTTGTTGTGTACTCGCTCATGATCTTGTGGAGTTGTTTGATGGTTCCGGGCGTGAGGCGAATCGCGTCGGGTGGGGTCGAGTTAATGAGATCGAGCGCTTTCCGGTAGCCGGCGATTTCTTGTTCGGGACGATTCGTCGGTGTGGCGTCGCTTTCGACGAGTGCGCGAATGCGTGCGGCTGGCGCGGAGATCCCTTCGATGGCGTTCGATGCTTCGGTGCTCTGGATGCGTGCGATGGTCTGGAGTTGTGCCAGCCGCTCCGGGTGCTGTCGCTCGTAGCTGGTTGCTTGTCCGCGGGCGCGGTCGATGTTGATCAGTGAGATAACGAGATCTGTGGGGATGTTCGCGAAGAGTGTGTGGTGTCGGTCGAGTGTGCTCATGGGTTTGATCCGTACAGATAAATAGTCTACTTCAGTCTAGGTAAATATCCTATTTAGCGCGGAATGTGTCGTTTCTATGCGCTTTATATGCGTAGAATGCGCGAATTCACGCCAAAGTAATGGTATACTTGGCCTACTAAAATATTCTATTCGCGGTGCGGGTAGCACGTTGATGCGCGCCCCCACCACGAAACCTCACCACCGCACACGCCTACCTACGGCTGAGGCGAATCGTCTTGATCGACACTGCCACAGGGCCTGTGGTTGGGGTAAACGTTGTTGTCAGCAGCACCTTCAGCGCGCGCTTATGACGAGCGGCACGCGCGGCTTTCGTCAATGTGCACGTCAGCGTGACTTTACCGGCCTGCTTGACCTTCTTCGTCGTCGAGCAGACCCTGATTGCCTTCGCGCGCGTGCCCTTTGCTGCTGGAGTCGTACCAACTGCGCGCACGTGGCCGCGACCCGTGGCGATGATCGTGATGCTGATTGTCGTGGCAGTCGTTCTTGTCGTAGCAGTCAGTGGTGTTGGCGTTGCTGACGGAGCGGTGACGGTTGGTGTAGTTGTTGCGGTTGTTGCGGTTGGTGCGGTTGGTGTCACCGGCATCGACGCATCCGACCGGTCCGATGGCAAAGAATCCGCGCGGTACGCAACACTTGTGAACGTGTAGGCCGTGCCAGTAGTTAGGCCCGTGATCGTGCAGACACCCGACGCGTCAGCCTCACATGTCGCATCGCCCGGGCTAGTCGTAATCGTGTAACTCGTTGGCGCATCACCACTCGTTGCGCGCGTCGACGTAATCACCGCATAATCCACTCCAGCAACAGCAGTTGGAGCAGGCGGTGTGGCAAGAACGCCGGCCAACGCGGTTGTGCGAGCATTCTCCCCAGCACCAACGGGCCAGCTGTCCGCACCAACCGCGGGCCAGCTCGTCGTCCCCGCAAAGTGATACGACACCAACCCAGTATTCGCTGCTAGGTAGATCGTGGGGCCCGCTGTGGGCGCATTCCCCATGTAGAACACACGCGCCAGAAGCGTCGTGCCCCAGAAGGCGTAGTCGCCGATACTGGTGACACTGCTCGGGATCGTGATAGTCGTCAGCTTCGTCGCGCCAGCGAAGGCCCAGGTGCCGATGCTGGTGACACTGCTTGGGATTGTGATACTCGTCAGGCCCACCGCGTTATAGAAGGCCGAGGAGCCGATGCTGGTGATACTGCTCGGGATCGTGACACGCACCAGACTCGCCGCCATTTCGAAGGCGTACCCGTCGATACTGGTGACACTGCTCGGGATCGTGTATGCGGTTGTGGGGTTGCCGCTTGGGTACACGAGGAGTGTCGTCTTGGTCTTGTTGAAGAGCACACCCGGGCTGTCACTGCTGTAGTTGGCATTGAGCGCATCAACGCTGATGCTCGTCAGACTCGTCGTGTTACTGAAGGCCGAGACGCCGATGCTGGTGACACTGCTGGGGATCGTGATACTCGTCAGACTCGTCGTGTAACTGAAGGCCGAGACGCCGATGCTGGTGACACTGCTGGGGATCGTGATACTCGTCAGACTCCCCGCGAACCGGAAGGCGTTGAAGCCGATGCTGGTGACACCGCTCGGGATCGTGACGCTGCCTGTGCAACTGGTATTACCGGTGACCGTATTTGTGCCATCGTTGATCGTGATGGTCCCGCTTGTTGAGCAGTTCACGGTGCTGCCCTGTGCGGCGGCGGCGCCGAGCAGCGAGACGATACTGATCAGCAGTGTCAGGCTGAGGATGCGGTGGCGACGCTGCATGGTCGTAGCCTTTCTGTCCCCATTTGAGTTAGGAGCATCACAAGGAGGCAGACCACCCAATGACGGGAGCGTCAAACCGTGGAAGGCTCAGCATACAACACGCCCAGCGCGCACCCCGACCGCACACGCCTAGTTGGGCTTGGCGAGCCGATCGAAGGTGACGATCGAGTTTGCGATGTCCGAGCGTGCGATGTCGCGCACGATCAGCACGATCCGCGAGGCGTGGTCGTCGTCGGGCCAGCTGGCGAGGTGCGTTGGTGGGTGGATCACATGCTGGACGCCGTGGAGTACGAGTGGGCCGTCCGCGCCGGTGTCGAGTAGACCTTTGACGCGTAGTACGTGGTCGCCGTGGCTTTGCAGCAGCATCGACAGCCAGAGTCCGAACATCGTCCAGTCGAGTGGCTCGTCGAAGCGCAGTGCCATGGCGTGGACGCCCGAGTGGTGGTCGTGCCCGTGGTGCGCGTCGGCTTCGACGGCTTCGAGCCAGGCCTGTACTTGTTCGGCGCGGCGATCTTCGGCGAGGACGCCGAGCCCGATCAGGGCGGCGGCGGGTACGTCGCCGGCGATGCCGACGATCATTTCGGCGACGGGGTTGAGGCTGCGCACGAGTGCTGCGACGCCTGCTTCGTCGACGCCGCTGAGGTCGGTCTTGGTCAGCACGATGCGGTCGGCGACGACAACTTGCTTCGCCCACTCGGGCTGCTGTCGCGCCTGCAGCTCGGCGTTGATGGCGTCGACGGTGGTGACAACGCCGTCGCTCATGTAGTGGGCGGCGAGCAGTGGGTCTTGCAGCAGTGTTGCGAGTACGGGGACGGGGTCGGCGAGTCCGGTTGTTTCGACGATGACGCGGCGAAACGCGGGCAGTTCGCCGCGGTGCACGCGAACTTGGAGGTCGCGTAGCTCGTCGACGAGGTCGGTGCGGATGGTGCAGCAGATGCAGCCCGAGTCGAGCACGACGGTCTTTTCGTCGACGTGGCGCAGCAGGTGATGGTCGAGGGGTACTTCGCCGAGTTCGTTGACGAGCACGACGGCGTCGCAGAGCAACGGGTCGCGTAGCAGCGCGCCGAGGAGCGTGGTCTTGCCGGAGCCGAGAAAGCCCGTGATCAGTGTCAGTGGAATCCGCTCTTGCGTGGGGGTGCTCATGCCTGGAGTCGCGCCAGTAGTGCGGGGTCGAGTGGGTCGAGCGGCACGCCGCCGCGGAGGCGCGCGACTTCGGCGAAGACGCCGCCGAGGTCGTTGCAGAGCACGGCTTGTCCGCTTGATCCGCGCAGGATGTAGGCGGTTTCTTCCCACTCGTCGACGCTCATCGCGATGGGGCGCAAGACCTGGTTGAGGAGTGCGACGCGGCGTAGGCGCTCGCGCAGAATGTCGCGGCGCGCACCGACGATGTTGCGGTCGCCGCCGCCTTCCGACCAGTGCGCCGCGGCGCCGATGGTTCCACACAGCGAGCACATCTGGTGTCGTCTCCGTCGTTGTTTGCGGTTGGGGGTTGCCGACTGGTCGTGAGGGCGGTACGTTCCCTTCACATCCTAAGACTTACGAATACTGGAGGAATCAGATGGCGAAGGAGATTCGTGTCGCGTACGGCGTCGATGTTGATGCGGTGGCGGGACAGATCGGCTCGTATGCGGGTGGAGATTCGCCGTGTGATATTTCGCGCGGCATCTTCGCGGGCGAGGTCGGCACGCGACGGATGCTCAAGTTGTTTAAGAAGTACGGCATCACGACGACGTGGTTTATTCCGGGCCACTCGGTCGAGACGTTTCCTGAGGACATGAAGGCCGTGGTCGATGCGGGCCACGAGGTCGGCATGCACGGCTATACGCACGAGAACCCGATTGCGATGTCTCCGGATCAAGAAGAGACGGTGATGCTCAAGTGCATCGAGCTGATCGAGCAGCTGTCGGGCAAGCGTCCGACGGGGTATGTGGCGCCGTGGTGGGAGTTCAGCCCGATCACGAACGAGTTGCTGCTCAAGTACGGCATCAAGTACGACCACTCGTTGATGAGCGAGGACTTTCATTGCCATCGCGTGCGGGTTGGTGATGCTTGGAAGCTGATCGATTACTCGCAGCCGGCAGAGTCGTGGATGACGCCGTTGACGCGTGGTGTCGAGACGGAGTTGATCGAGATTCCCGCTTCGTGGTATCTCGACGATCTGCCGCCGATGATGTTTATGAAGAAG
>Ga0105052_10002419_pt1 | contig 23008 bp, 35 predicted proteins | sample FRY03_FD_78094 | JGI IMG/M metagenome (GOLD analysis project Ga0105052, IMG submission 78094) | Freshwater microbial communities from Lake Fryxell liftoff mats and glacier meltwater in Antarctica - FRY-03 | ecosystem: Environmental > Aquatic > Freshwater > Ice > Glacier meltwater ... | reverse complement strand
TGGCCTTTTCAATTGCTTTACCATACCACCCAACAGGGCGTTTCCAAGCAGCTTTGTTTTTACCTTTGTTCTCTGAGGTCATAGGCTTCCTTTAGTTGCTTTGCTAGCAATCTTACTTGCTCCCTTACATAATCCATATCACGATAGACTCCCTCAGCTAACTGCGGAAAGCCTGCCGCCCGCAAACTGTGGTGAGTCGCAGGCGTCAGATCGCCGAAGTGGGCACAGTCAAATCCGACCCACCACCCGTCAGGCATCGGCCCTGTAAATGTAATACCACCGTGTGCATGGACGTACACATCCAGATAATACCCGGCATTAACATACCCACACAAGTTTCCATTTCCACTGCGACGTATCACGCAGGGTAGTTTGGTTTCAGAATCAATCCACTCTAATCTATCGACTTCGTTTTGCCACGGGCCGTCGCCCCACAGTGATTTGTCAATCATGATAGTTCCTTTTCAGAAATAACATTCAACATTGGAATTGTTAAGGTTGTGCGGTAAGTCGCCCCACCCTCAAACCATTTGTCTTGAGCAATTTTAATACAGCGTTCGTCGCGGCTGATGAGCCACCCGACACTATGCACATAGCACATGTCGGGCACATCATCAGCCTCAAAAGGGCCAGTCGCCATCGCAGAGTCCGACCAGACAATGTATATCATGAATGTATATCATCGGGTAATATCTGCAAACCACTTGTCGTCGCCAGTACCATTAAGGTCAATAGCCTGTTGATCTAGCGATGAGCAACGGAAGTCACTTTCCTCTTTTGTCAGGTTAGCAAAAAAGTGACCGGACGTAGCACGACGCCAGACTTCAACATAGTCAGCAAACAATCCTTTCTGGTACTCACTAGAAACTTTTGACCTGTGACTCACCGTTCGGATACGCTTGGGGTCGCAAGCAAGCTGGTCGATACCAGCAACCCAATCCGTACTACCCACCGGGACTCCGAGGAGCCAAGCATACGTTGCAAGCTGTGCAGCCCATTCCTCACTACAAGTTTCCAGCGGCTGTGCTGCATTGATACGAATACCTTTGAACATCATTGGAACAGCATCTTTGTGAGCAATCATGTCCGGGCGTGACTTGACAAATCCCTTGGTCGGGGATGCGCTACTCATGTAGCCGTTCACTTTCCAGTCATAGACGACTTCTGCACCTTGGTCGTTGATGAAAAATACATCGGGGCGGCCAAGCAGTACTACATATCCGGTGTCCCACCGGATGGTATTCTTGACTTCAAACTCAAACCGAGGCGGTGAGGCTGCGGTATTAAGTTCTAGAATCAAATCGTGCAAAGCTCCGCTGGCCTTGTAGACTTCCCAACACTTAGCTCCGGCCACCAGAGCAAAGTCACGGTTATGCAGTTCAACTTGATTCTCAAACAAGGTTTCAAACTTGTAGGCCGGATCGTTCCCGTGACCAAACAGGCGGCCATGCAAAAACGCCTTTGCGTAGGCATCAAAGGCACTACCGACAGACATTGCCTTAGTCTGAGGGAAGGATGGGGCCTTTGTGTCTGCCAGATACCGTAAGTAAAACTCGTCCTGATTAGTCTTGAAGGTTTTTAGCCCTGACGGGCTGATGTGTTGGATTTGTCGCATTGATTAGCTCCGGGTAGTGAGAAAGGTTAACAGTTCGTCAGTTTGGATTTCCAGTGTTGCTGGCAGCTCAGCTTTAGTGCCCTTAAGATCGAGTGCGTAACCTGCGTACCGTGCCATAAAAGCTCGCGTCACTACAAAGGTTTGTAAAACCGTGCTAAAGCTCGATGACTTAAGTTCTAGGCAAAACAGCTCTGGCTCTTTGGCACCTTGGTAAATGTCATTTATCCAAACATGTTTTTCCTGGGTGTCGTCAGTAATGATTGTTCGCTCAGTCGTTTCCATTTAGTGGCTCCATGAAATTAAGGTAATAGTTCGCAAAGAACAGCGTGCAGCGTATCGCCTGTCGGGGAAGGTAACTGTTGACCTGCTGCATCACGGGTCATACCGGGGACGAACGCCAGTGCCTCAGTGTTCCACGCCACAGCAACTGTGTTGAGTGGCGATATTACGTAATCGACACCGACCTCGGTTGTTGATTCTAGAATGATAGCGACACGTTCTGCGTCAACAATGCGTTCATACCGATACTTGTAGAACCAGTTTTTCCGGTTACTGCGGACTAACCAATCGCCATTCTCGAAAGCGACAACAGCAAATGGTGGCTCCATATGTTTGGGTGTGTCTTTGCTTGGCTTTGCGGGTTCAAACGTACACTGGTGGACGTTAAAAGGCGCACCGTCAACACAGCGTACTTTAAGAGCAGGCCGCAGTAACAACGATACAGGAAATGCACCACTGATAAGCTCACAAAAGTATGCTTTAACTTCAACCATACCATATGAGGAGCCAAGGGAACGGAATGACTTACGGCCTTTGGATATTGCACGCAAATGAAAGCCGTGCTCGTCACGGAGTTTTTTGAGTGTATTCACGACTTCCTCGGTAACTAGAATCTCTACAGGCTCACTATCATCCCAGCAGATAAGCCAATTGCCCGCTACCCCAATAACGGGATTTTTGTAGTAGAATGTGTCACTGCCCTGTACGTAAGTAGGAACCATTGACATTAGAACTTTCCTTGTCGCCCATGGCGGATAGGGGCACACGACCCTGTTTTACCCGCAAAGGTACGGTTGGTTGTATTACATTGATCACACAGCCGATTCACAATACCCTTAGAAGGGAACGCTTTGTTGCACTTTAAGCAGTAACGCTTAGTTTTCTCCACCGGTACTCCATTTTTTCGAGGTATCAATTACCACCTTGCTGCCGGAGCCAAACATAGGGCGTTGCTCCCTCAAGGGTGCGCCGCACTTGCACACTGTAGGCAATGTGGTAACAGGTATTTTGCAGCTGGGACATCTCATGTCAGTAGCTAGCATGTTGGAACTCCAAGTAGTAGTAGATTTTACCGTCAAGCAACACACGCCTCAAACCTTTAGACTCTAGTGAGTCGCGATATCCTTTCTGGTAGCTTTCTACCTTTGCTGCATCCATCTGGTCTTTAGTGTACAATCCCCATTCACCTACGATCATACCCAGGAGCAGGCTACAGAAAAACACTGTGCTAAAAGCTAAGAATCTCATGTTAGCTCCTTAGTGAGTCGCACCTTGCGGTGCCTCGCATTGCGTTCTTTGTTTTCCAGGTAGATGATTCTAGCCTGTAACTTCTTGCGAGCGGCGGCTAGTGCCTCTCGCTGTGATGTAGTATCTTTGACGCCTAGCTCTTTTGCCGCATGGATGACTTTATCAATTAAGCTTTTTGTCATTTGTGTTATTTGCACGGGCTAATCTCCTAGCAGTTTTGACGGCTAGTTCAAACTTTTCAAGCTTGATGATTCTAGCCTCAAGTTCATGGCGGGTTTCAGACATAGCATGTCTCTGGGCGTTCGCATACATTGTGCGTTCACGTGTAACAGAGAATCTCATAGTCGCGTCACCGTATGCCGTTATCAGTTTGCTTGATTCATCAGTAATTTTCATAGTTTTCTCCAGTAACGGGCTTCTTTCGGGATGCCCGTGTCTGAAAGTTCACGGTACTTGAATGTCACAGTAGAGCCACGGGGAAAGTTATACGCTTGCATGTTTTCGGGTAACTCGACACCAGCATACATTTGCTTTGCTGCTGTCTCTGCTGAAACCTTATGCCCAAGGTCTATCCACGCCAAGCCACGCTCGTCGTCAGTAAAACCAGAAAGTTCCAGTCGCTTGCCTTCAAAGTCTAGAATCAAAGCACCCATCTTACCTAGCAGCTTACTGCCTAGGTCTGTAGCCCGACCACCGACATAGCCAACGACTATGCCTTCGGCGTCTGAGAATGGCTTATACTTAAGCAGGCTGTGTGAACGCTGGGGCATCCAGTAGCTCATGGGATCACGGAACATAAGCCCTTCACCGCCACTTGCTAGCACCGACTCCATCATTTTTTCAATCATGGCTTCATCAGTTACCGGCACTTGAGGCATAACACACAATGTGCCATTCACCGGGGTGTGAGTCACCAACGAATCATACACGGAGCAGAACGGTGTGATGCGAGTGATAATTTCTTTAGGCCGCTGGCGTAATACAAAGTCCATAGCCCGGCCGTCAATCACCACATTGCACTGTGTATGCTTAACGTGGCCCGTTGAAAAGATCACATCGAGTGGCGGTGATTCAAAGATCATATACATGATCTTGTCCCACTCACTGTCCACAGGTGTTAGCTTCTTACAGGCAGACATAACTTGTTGGAAGCCGCCACGCCCAGCCCACAATTCGCCATCTAACGGGAAGGATGGCATCTTGTCCAGCCACGCCTCTGGTGCATGGATGGGTTTCATGTAACGTGACCATAGCCCGGTAGCATGACGAGTGTCTTTGAGTCTAGAATCTTTTGTTGTGTTCGCCCACGGCACCGTGGTGGCCGGTAGACCTCGTGAAATACCGCCATCCCAAAAGCAACGCATACCATCAAGTTTTTCGCTTAGGAGGTATCCTTTTAGGGTTGACAAGCTTTTCACTTTGTGGGCTTGCATCAGAAACTCTCGCTTGGCCATCGCGCATTCCTTTCAAAATACGAAGTTGAGGTTCACAATCGTCCAATGTTTTGGACAACAAATTGAGTACCATTTCACTGCGGCTAAGACCTATCGAAGAAGCCAGTATCTCGGCATCTTCCCATACTTCTTTCCTGTTGTCGGGAACGTATACAGTTCCAGTTATAGCGGACATGTTTCCTTTCCGACTTCCATGTCTAGTAGATTGAAAAGACGGCGAGTAGTTTCCTACCCGCCGCCCACACAGGACACCACCACGTTTGTTACTCACCGACTTTGATGCCTGCCACAATAGCCTGCAACATATCATCGAGGCCAGTGTACTTTGCACTGTCGATCTTAAAGTCATCAGGCAGGCTTTGATCAAACATATCGTCGAGGATAGTCGATGCTTTCAACGCAACGTCTTTGAATAACGCAGACATCCCGACGTAAAACTTGTCAACATAAGCCACAATTTGCAGGACTGGTTCGTCCTTGTTAAGAAGTGCCTTAGCCATCACTTCGTCACGGATAGTTTCCCACAGCTTGATTGCAGAATCAAACTGGTCGTTTTTTGCCATAGAAGCTAACACCGCTGTATTAGCAAAAACCCTACCGAGAACGCCACCAGCACGCAAGCGTTCTTCGCGTTCCGGCGAGATACCCAGCAAAGTAGCGACCATTTTCAGCATATCTTCCCTAGACGTAGTTTTCTCGGACATAATCATTCCTGTTCCTGGGTGCCAGTCACCCAAATTAGAGTTTGCATTGCTCGTGTGATAGCAACATACTTGAGGTTGGATTCCTGCACACGCTGCCATTCCTTTTCCGCCATCGGGTGCGGCATAAGGTCGGGCCTCAGGATAAAAATAGTACGAGCTTCAAGACCCTTGGACTTATGCACCGTTGAGAAAATCACGGTGTCCGCCTGTTCATCATCGGCGAAGATTTCTTCAACCGTAGCCTTGATGCCACTAACATTGTCACGCCCTGCAACCGAAGAACACCGACGTACCAGTGCTTTGATTGCCGAAATCTTATCTTGCAGGGTCATGATTTCAGAATCTCTTTCACGCTTCTTGAGGCGAGCATACTCGGCTGACTCATGCTGACTGAGTGCTTCAAGAAACTGTTCCAAATCATCGTTAGCCAAGTGTAGGCTGTCAATCATCTTGAGCAAACCTTTTCCAATGTCACGCCCAAGCACCTTTGCTCGAATGCCATCGGCCACTAACGATAAGCAACCACTCACCAGCGGGGCTGTCGTCCTGCACAACACGTAGTCGCCTTCCTGCACAGTGGTTATGAACGCATCCGCTTTGATCGTTCGTACCTCACCCTGTTCGGCGTTAGGAGCCGCTTCGATATGAGGTACAATAGCCTTGGCAGCTTCGACCACGGCTACCGGGCAACGATAGCAAATGGACAGGGGTAACTCATCGACGGATTCCAGCTTAGCAATTAGCTTATCAATAGCTTCTGCGTCCGCACCCCGAAAGCCATAAATGGCTTGGTGCCTATCACCTACGGCAACTACATGATCTGCCATCTGTGCCACGATGTCAATCTGCACAGGATTCAAGTCCTGGGCCTCGTCAACAAACACATAGTCACAACGTGGCACATCCATGTTGTGCAAGATCGGGTAATAGATCATGTCATCAAAGTCGATAACACGGGTCATGGAGTTACCTGCTCGCCACGTTGCACCGAGTAGCGCCGTCCACTCATGATGCTTGAGTGTAGGAATCTCGATGTTGTGCTTGTTGCTGAGGCTGTCGATGATTTCAGAATCAACTTCATCAGCAACATACGATTGAGCTTTGAGCAAAGCAATCATTTGACATACAGACGACTGTGCCCGGTAAAAATCCTTTCGATGTTCAGGACTTGCATCTTTGAATGACATGACATCCCACTTGAGAATGTCTGCCACCTTCGATGCCTTGATCTGGATGCGGTGTTGCCAGTTACGTTTGATACACTCATTCAAGCAGAACGAATGTAGCGTGACCGCTTGCACGCCGGGCGGAACTTGTGCTTGCATAGCCGTAGCAATATGCTTATTGAAAGCAACTACCCGGATCTTTTTACCGGCTAGCAAGGCCAATGACCTTTTGATTGTCCATGATTTACCGCTACCGGCCACTGCTTCCACCACAAGGTGGCGTGCAGCCGTTGGTTTTGTGAACCAATCGAAGATATCTTGTTGGTATTTACTTGGAGTAGACATTTTGTGACCCTTTCAGGGCGTCGTAAAGGGTGGGGCGGCCCACCCTTAGAGTATAGAATCAATTTCCTTGGAATTGGACTTGTCGCGGTTTCTGTCCCGGCATGGTTTTGGGTTCCAGTTTGATGGGTTCGGCAAACATGTAATTGAGAGCACATTTAGGGCAGATGTCTGACTCGCTCCCGATTTCTGTGCCAACAACTACTAGCGTAGTGGCGACACGTCGGACACGCTCACGGATGGATGTGACAACACGGTGGGGCTTGCCTTTTTGGGGCAAATGACAGTCGTTACAACGGTACATAATCACTCCTGGGGTTTGACGCCTGACACAACTTTGTAGTACACGTGCCAGAACATAGTAGAGAGAATCAGGCCGGTGCCGAGATATGTGAAGCCAGCGGGAATTACTCCCCCGGTAGCTACCACTTTGATTGAATAGATAAGACCTAGAGGTTGGACTTTGAATGGAAACTCGTGTTCCACCCAAACACATAAGCGGCTGATTTTGCTGTCCCAAGCAACAAATCTGAGGTCAGAATCAACCGGCAGCCACAGGTCACAAGGGATAGGGTATTTGTGAACTACACGCGGCAAATTGTCGCTCCTTTCGGCATGGATTTCAAGCCCTCTAATCGCTTGAATGTAGTGCGAGCCTCAACGTCTGAACGTGCTTCCACGGTACGTGCCATTCCTTTGCCCCACGTGACTTGCCATCGTACCATTGGAAAGTCGTTGATTTCATACTGAACACCGTTAATCTTGAGCCAGAGTATAGACTCAAGATTGATGGAACGGTAACAATCAGGGCCAGCGTCGGCTTCGCTTTCACCTGCACGCCGCAGTTTGTTATACCGGCCCATATCGAACACATGCAGCAGGTTGTGTTCTTCGGGGTCTACGTTCTGCACACCGCCTTTGACGAACTTGGATACTCCGCGACGGGCGAGCATTTCACGCTCGGTACCGTCCGACCGCTTGATAAAGCAGACGGAGAACAGTTCATTGTCGCTGATGTTCTGGAGTTTCTGCATCGCTGTTGTTGGTGTGATCTTCATTAGTCGATTCCTTTCGTTTGGCGTCCTCGCGGTCTATCCAACCGCCAAGATCGCTGATTTCAATGAGCAGGGAGTTACCCTGTCTCGCTTCCTTCACAATTTTGATTTCATCTACGCCGACAAAATCAACCCCGACGGGGATGCGAGGATGGTTCATTACAAGGTCACGGGCCTTAGGCATGAGTATACCTTTGAACCCGTAATTTGACGTATCTTCAATTGACCGGACAAACCAACCGACCGGTCTCCCAACTATACACGGGACGTACAAGAGGCAGTATAGAAATGGAGTCTTGCCTTCTTTCAGTTCAACAAACACTTTACATGCTTTATTATCTAGCGTCCGGAGAACTGATCCGGTCGCAGGCCGTGTATTGACAACAGTCTTGTACGTCTTATGCCATTCAGTCGTCATTGTATACCCTTTACTATGGCGTTATAGCGCCGTTCGATGGCCGCTCGAACTCGGCCGATTTGCATAACACCCATTCCTAGTACCTTTCCGATTCTAGAATCTGTCATGCCTTTTAACCTCATTCTAACAATTTCTCGTTCTACATTTGTACGAAGTGCTTGCTCCAGCAAATCGTCGGCGATTATTTTACTCAATGAATGGCTTAGACTCTTGAGTGAACTTTCACCACTTACCACTCTTGGTGGTTGTACTTTCCCGCCGTGACGACGGTAGGTGCGAGGCGGCACAGGTATCAAACGATCTCTTGCTAAGCAGTCACTAACTTTGTCGTGGACTGTTGTAACAATATAGGGTGTGATATTATCATCCTTGAGATTCGTCTTAGCCAGTTCCACCGCCAAGGTGACAGCATACATTGCTTCTGCCCACAGGTCGTCAATAAGCTCTTGGTTGTTGATGTCGAATCGGGCTATGTAGCGTCCAACTATCTGTGAGGCTAAGCCCATGTGACCTTCAACAAGGCGTGTTTTAGCTATTGAGTCACCATTGCGTAAGCATTGTACTAGCGACGGTACTTCATCAACAGGCAAAGGCACCGGCAGCTTAGCTACCGGTGCTTTATAGGTGCGTGCCCACACCTTTTTGCCTGCCAAACTCACGCAGTAACCTCGGTTGATTCTATCATCAACACGTCGATGCCGTCAAAGTCATCTAGGTTGGTTACAGCGTCATCCTCACCGAAAACAATCCGCTGGCCCTGTGCATCGGGGCCTAGCTCCTCAAGTGCGGCGTCGTAGCTTTGCTCTGCTTGCTCCCTGCTGGCTGTGAGCAACCGCACTTCCCGTGTCCCCATCTCGATCACTATGAATGCTGCCATTGTCTGATCCTTTCTGATAGCCCAATAATTGGGCAACGACGCCAATGAAGTAATTCTGAAAGCCGCGAGTGGCGTCACCCTCACCGCTCAGATAGTGTGCAATTTCTTCGATCACGCATTGAATCTCTTCGTGGCTGCCAAGCACATTGGCATTCACGTAGATTTGATTGTGCATTACAAAACCTTTGCGACTGTCCATGTTGCCATCTTGCTTATACACATGCACCTTAGGTTTGGGCTTATTCGTAATGCTCCTGGCTGAAAGGGATGCCCAGATCGGGTCAAAGGACTGAGGCACCCGGTCAGGCAGAATACTTATTGCCTGCTGCTGAAGTTCCGACAGCACCGAGGTCATCGTTGGGACACCCACACGCCCCATCGCACTATACACTTCGGCAGGCATACGGATCGGAAGGTAGCCCTCTTGTTCGATCAGACTTAGAAGCATCGAATCGTTGGGACATGCCACGGCTTTAGGGCCGTAAAGGTTTTTGAATGCAACTTTCCAGTTTTCATTTTTGACGCCATAGTGGCCAAACACGTAGAAGTCACACTCACTCTCAGCCGTTGTATGCCAACTCTCGGCATACCTTTGGACGTATTGGAAGAAATCCAAACACTGAGCGTAACCGATATAGCACAAGGCAATAGTGCATTCACGGTGAACAGTGTACCAGTCCGCTGAACGGCTTTCCGTCAGTTTCAGGTTTTTGATTTCATAATCAAACAGCGATGGCCGCTTACTTTCTTGAATCCACACACCTTTGTGGAAAATCTGCAATCCCTCGCCGAGACCGATAGCAGACTTCGCATACACAGTATAATCTGTGTTATTGTAGACGAAGGGTATTTCTTTGAGTGCAATGATACGCTTTTCTGTAAGCACAAAGGCTTCAAGCAAAGCAGGTGTTGCTTCAATAGCAATAACAGTATCATCCTCAGACGGAACGACAGTATCATGCAATGCGACTGTGTGATTGCCTTCGTCCACGGCGTTGCAAACGAATTCACGTAACGCCTGCCACCCGGTGTTCCAATCGAACTTTCCAAAGTTTGGGTGGATACCTAGGCCGTACCATTTGTCAGCCTTGTAATCACCTTGAGCCATTGACATGCGATAACCAATTTCATCAACACCATGAGCGGACATAATCTTGAATTCGTACTTACACAATCCAGAGTAGATGTTGAACGATACGTTCATGCGAGTGAGTAGTGCGATAGCTTCCTTGAGGCCAGTACCAAACTGGCCGATCTTACCAGCACTTTGCTTTACACTAAGGCCAAGAACACGGATTCCGTGCAGGGGAATCTTGCGGCCACGGTTGCGGATTTCAATCAACATTGTGAGTCTCCATAAAGGGACTATTGTAAAACTAACTAGACAACAGAGTCTAGAATCATTTGATACCTGTAACGACATACCTTGTATCATAGCAGAAAGGCTTAACTAAATACTGACGGTAGATCAAGGTCACTCTACGTGCGTCAAACTGAGCTTCCAGCAACTGGTTATAGACGCTCAAGTTGCTGCATGAAAACTCCCAAACATTTGGAACCATCAGCTTATCACCGCCAAGGTTCAACTCGCCCTCATACGACTTAACGAACACTCCTTTTTCAGAAAGTTTCCAAACTACACCGGTGCGTTCACCGTTTGAATAGTCTGGTTGACAGCCGTGAATTAACACGGTAAAAAACAAACCAACAACAAAAGCAGCAATAAAAGCAAGACAACCAACTTCACGAGTGTTATACATACAAAACTCCTTAAAGAAACTAACTAGCCAACAGAGGCTAGAATCAAATGTAGCTGACACCAATTAAGGTGCCAGCTACGAATATTCGATAGGCATTCTTTCGGGAGACGCCAATCTAGAGTAGCAAAGACGCTCTCTCGCCTTTGGTTCTAGACTCAAATCTTTCCTTTTGCGGGAGCGTCAGCTAGCCCGACTAAGCTTTAGTGTTCGCGGCGGGGTGGGGTTTGCTACACCATCCATGGGAGCCACATCGCTGGTGCCGCAGTTCGGTTCACTTAGCTACTCGTTAGAGAAGGTCAGTTACTCCGCTGCGTCCTAGTTAATTGAGTATAGACTCAAACGACTTTAATCCAACAGGGCAGGTCATGCACCTACACCCCTTGAACACCTTGCTTTTATTCACTTGTAAAAGATCAAATTCTAGAATCAAAATCAAACTCGACTTTTGATTCTTCTAAGCCGTTGCCGCACGGCCACATCATATATTGTCTGATATGCCTTGTCAATAGACTGTATAGACTGTGGAAAACTTTTATTCTGTCAAAATGGCAGTTTGATTTTGATTCTAGAAATTGACAGCAAGCCAAAACGCAATTAAGCGGTCTGGCACTTTATCAATAGTCTTAGGTGTTGTCGGGTCGTAGATTCTAGAACCATCCCATGCTGCCATGTGACCGTTCCGCTGGCCCATCGTTGCGATGAGTCCAGGCCCGTAACTTAGATATGCGTGGGCGTACTGCGTATTGACCGGTGGCCGATGCTGGTGCATAAGCGTGCCGTCAAAGCGAATCAAACCTATCCCTAACTGGTACGCAGCGTGTGTAAGCTCGTCCATGTGGAACGCCCGCCGCCCGGTGGGTTCGGGCTGCGAGTCGTCAAGTATTTCAGAGCCATCATGTCCTATTAGTTTGAGTATAGACTCAACGGTGGTATTTGCTAACATAGCTAAGGATGTAGGCATACACATCCATCGCTCCGGTTGCTTGATGAGTTCCACTGTTATTCCTCTTTACAGTATGTTATCTAAAACACTTGACAGGAGTTGAACCTGCATCATGCAGTCCTTAGGACTAACACACTTAAGTGTACGTCTTGCGACGGCGGCTCTGCCCATTGAGCTACAAGTGTTCCAATTAAAAAATGTCAACAGTTACTTCGTCGTACCGTGTAACGGCATTTTTAAGTTCACGCCCCACACAACAGGCTACCGCATAACACGGCAACCCTAGTGACTTTACGTACTCTGCAACAGGTGCTAGCCCATTATCCGCAGAGCCTAAAATTACCGCATCCAAACGGTCAATCACTTTGGCTACGTCGCAGGCTATTTCAACATTCCAAGCAACCCGTCCTTTCTCATTGGCCATGCGGTTCTTTGTTTGATAACCCATTCGCCGTAGCACTACATCAAACCCGTCGGCACCATCATTGCCAAAGCGTGTGCAGTATGCAAAGGTCTGGAATGTTGTGCCATAAGTTTCTTGCACGTATGCTAGATACTTGGCATAATTAACTAGGCCTTTACTCCCCTTAAAATGTTTCGAGGTACAAAAGAACAAGTTGCCAACATCAACGAAAAGTCCAATGTTATTCTTCATGATGTTGCTCTGTGGCGTTATTGTAGGCGACTTTCCCTACTGCGAAAGCGTAGTGGATTTTGATAAGCTTGTCAGCACATGTCCGACAGTACGGGTCACCGAAAAGAAACTCGGTAGCTGCGCGTTTGCAGGGTACTACCAGTGGAAACACCTTGCTAGGCCCTGTGCTGCACATCACATCTTCGTCGCACTGTTCGGGGTTGGGGGTTACGGGATTGTAGATCACGGTGAATGCTCCATAGTAGCTAATGCATGGCAGTTTTGATCTTAGAATCAACACCGGCCCAAACGCTTTTGTTCTCTGTTACCGCCTCATCAATAGTCTTTGCAATAGCATCAACTAGTGATGTAAAACCAATACGCTTGCCATCCTCGTAGGTAGGCGTGTCTTGCGGATCAAACACGTGACCTACGTACTTGTCGCGTAACCGTTCCCACGGGACTCCATGCTGTAAAGCTATGCTGATGGTTGTCACCCACGCATCGACCATACCCGCTACTGTGCTGCCTTGTTTTGCCACTATAGCAAACACTTCGCCGGGTTCATGGGTGTCGGCATAAAAGTTAACGATTACATAGAACTGCATTCCGCCGACTTGGCGTTTCTTAGTAATGCCATATCTTGAAGGTTCAAATCGTTTTCGCATTAGGGTACTCATAAATGGCTCCTGATTCTAGCCGCTAATTCTATTGATGTCGAGATATTGCCACCAGTTTTCTGGCTTGAACAACTTCTCGTATTCGCTGTGCGTTCCTGCTGTAAGCACCCATATAGGGCTACCGTGAGCAGACATTTGGGGAAAGTTTTCGAGTTGAGCAGCGGTAAAAACCCCACTCTTACGAGCAGGGTCTTTGGCCTCTATCCATCGCTGCCTGTATTTAACGTGTGAGGCGTACAAGTCAGGGAAACCCGCCAACAATACAGTGCCGGGAATCTTGCGAACATACCACTCCCTAGCCCTGAGAAAACTCATTAAATCTTCAACGATTTTTTGCTCAGGGCCACTAGCTACTGTGTTTCGGAGTTTCTTTGGTTCCATATTCAATTACTGCCAGACTCAGGAGTCGGATTGCTTGGATCAGTTCTTCCGATGTTGTCGCTTGTTTCGCTCTTATCGCTGCTTCCGTCTGAAAGTAATTCAAGTTGCCTGTTTCCACCAGCGTTTTCATCGGTTCCAGGGTTGGGTCGAACTTCGCTAGGTTGAGCGTGTCGCTCACTCGCTTCTTTGAGAGCTTGTGTGATTTCTTCACGGGACAGTAATCCTTTCGCTATAAGCATGTCTAATGCTGTTGAGAGGTATTTGTTGAGGAGGTCTTGCGTCAGTGTACGTTCACGCATTTGAATTACAGCCTCGGCTAAGACTGTATGCTTTTGGGCTAAGTCATTATAATAACTTTCCCACTGATTAACTTGCCGGGCGAGACTTTCTAGCGTTACCCTTGCATTTAGCCGACGGACGTTTCTTGACATAGGATTGACCTTTTAGAGTTCCGGGCCGCTCGCCCCATACTTGGCGTGTTGCAGCCCATTTGCGTCGCATCACTTTTACTTCCTCGAAGTTGTCATCAGCTCCACTGAGTTGGTACATTATCCATGTTGACTCAGGTAAGCGTCGTCGATGTATCCGTTGTTCCGCTACCGCCTTTCGGAATTTCTCGAACCAATGCAAGATTGAGTCTAGAATCTTCGGGGGTACTTCGTCGTCCGTCGGCATCTTCAATTTTGGGTTCGGGAGACCCGCTTGTTGAAGATCGTTCAGCCATAGTGCGATCTTTTCCTTCATCAGTTCGTAATGCTCTGTTAGCTTCACATTTTCCATTTAAGGTTTCCCGTAACTGTGTTATAGACATTTTCCGATAGCCTAGTATGTCGCAGTCTTTGGCTAATAGCGTAAGCTGCCGCCACGTTAGGTATTCAAGTCGTTGATTGGCTAAGAACCACGCTCGCAGTTTCCGTATATTGTTTGTTTCAACATAGCCAGTTACTAATTCACGTTCTGCTTCTGTAGCACTGTCATAAGCATCAACAAACTCTAACCGCAGAATCAGGTATTCAACCGCTCGCGTCGTTAGTATCCTGTTGTGTGTCTCCGCTTGTAATGTTCGGCTTGTTTTCATCCATATGCTCGCTGGCTGCCCGAAACAAATGCTCGGCTGCTCTATATGATTGATTCAAGGTACGCACTACTTGAAGCATCAATGCTAGTTCGTCCCTTGTAACTCCGATGTGTCCAGCTTTAGTAGTTAGGAAGGTGTAAAGATTAACTGCTTGAGTCTGGTCAAAAGGTATATCCATGCGTTACCTCAAATTAGAGTATAGAATCAATAGGGTGAGTCGCCTTTCAGCGGCTCACCCGTTGGATTAGGGAAGCGTGGTGCCCGTGCCACCAGTCGAGCCACCAGCCGTGCCGGTACCGGCTCCGATGCTGCTGATGCTGAATGGGAACGGAACGCCAGGTGCATCTGAGGGGCCAGCCGATTCACGGCGGCGGAGCAATTCGTTGAACGTGTCCCAATGACGTTGTTCAGGCACGAACGTCCACGGACTGTGACCGATACGGGCCAGCTCTGCGGCTGCCTTGGTGGGTGTGACAGCGGACTCATCACCCATTGCTCGTGCATCTTCTGCTGCGAGTGTGGCACCTGAATCACGCTCGTCGTCCAGCGTGGTGTTCAGTGGCGGCGAAAGGTTGGACTCACGGAACATTGCATCGAGTTCATCCGGCGACACTTCGCCTTGAATCTCCATGCCAAAGTGCTTCCGCATGATGTCCGCCTTGAGGTCGAACAGCGGGCGAAGGATGATGTTCGCGTGGTTGTCCAAGATACCGTGATCGAGCCGATTGCTCGGAACCTGTGGAATCTGGAACAGTGCTGAGACGAACGGCATCACGAAGCCCATAGCCCAACGGCTTTCACCCGGCCAGCGAATGGAGTAATCGAGGTAGTCAAACGGGATCGGGCCACCGTACACGCTGCTGAACACGCGGGTAGAGTGGGTGACGATACGAGCATTGACTTCGGCGAAAACACGGTCGCAGGCTTTGAGTGCAGACTGAACAAGGTCTTTGGTGAGTTCAGGTTGGAGTGCGGAATTGATTGCAGACAAAGTCTGTGCTTCCTGACATGCCAAATCCCAAATCTGCCAAAGGTCATCGTTGCTGGTCTGGTCGCGTCCGACACGTTCGACGGTGAGATAATCACCATCGGGCATAATCTTATCGACTGTGCCGGGGTACTTTTTGAACTGACGAACACGAATTTGTGCGTGCTGTGCCATTGCAGTTTCCTTATTTTGAAGCCCATGATTCTAGACTCAATTTCCATTCCATCTTAATCAATGGAACGCGCGGTCTGAACGATTCTACGGTTTTCATTACTGCATCTCTTACGTCATTCACGTAAGCTGGTCTTGTCGGTACCATGACTTCATCGTGAGCGTTAAAGGGGACAACTCGCCAGTCATTTGCTCCACTAGGTTGAACGTCCCAAACTGCACGCTGCACACTCTTAGTTATCAGGGCACCGGGATTTTGAATCTCATGGTTGGCTGCTGCTCGCATGTTTCTTGCTTGGATTTGAAACGCTGCACCGTACAGTGCTGACTGCGCTGCACCCATAGCTGTTTGTTCACGATCACGGCGTACAACCTTGATCTTAAAATGCTTCCAGTTACTTGGTGGATGTTGAGCCAGCTCGAATAACACTCGGCAGATTTCGTTTTCAAGGGTAAAGTAGCGTTTGAATCCTAAAAAGGATTCGACGTAATCTGCTGGCTGGTTCCACACAACTTTGGTTCCAATACCGTTAGGTTGCCGCATTGAACAAAACATATCATAGATACGTTTTCTTGATCTACGGATACCTGTGTACCGATCTTGGAACCCATTCATTGTTTTCAGAGCAACATCTTCTGCTACACCGATTTTAATCACTAGGGTATTTTCATCGCCGCCGTACACCATTGCAAAGACGCCGTTCTTTCCATAGGTGTAGTAATCCGGGTCTTTCCCTTTTGAGGCTAGAATCTCTTCGTAGGTTTTACCGGGGAAAAGTTCCATTGCAAAGAGTGCGTGAATCTTTTTGCCACTCTGCAAATCTGCTCGTAGTCTTTCGTCATCATACACCGCGTCAGCTAAGACTACTTCAAACGCATCAAAGTCACCGCCACACAAACTGTAACCGGGATCGGCAAGCGTAAAACAAGAACGAACATCTTGTGTTCTTTTAATACCTTGTGGGTTCAAACCGTCGCTGCCTGCCATGCGTGATGAGAGAGTACCGATAACAACAAAGGATGCGTGGAATCTTTTTGCTTTGATGAGCTTATCGAAAAGTTCCACTTCTTTAGCTGCTTTTCTCGCACGTAACACAAGGGTTGCACGCTTTGCAGCAGGGTGATTTCCTTGCTCCCTGTCTGCCAATGAACCGTCTATATTCCACATCGACACGTTTTCCAACAATATCTTTTTTGTCGATGGTTTGCCTTGGTGATCGACCATCCCAAGCTTTTCTGTGTCATCCAAAACTTCATACAACCAAGCGAGTACGCGGCGTGGGTCTTTTGGAGCCGTAAGAGAAACGTCTCTGGCGGCTGCTCGCTGCGTTTTCATTTTTTCAATATCAATAGCAAATCCATGCCACCGACATGCTCCGACCATACAAGCTAATTCACTGTCGGTATCACCCGGCTCCGGTGAATCAAAATACTTGTATAACCCTCTGGTATAGACCACATCATTCTCGGCATACTTGCGGCCCAAAGGATTGTATGCCCAATACTTAATATGGAACTTGACCATATCCGGCCATGAACTTTTCCATTTGCCGGGCTTTCCGTGAAACCGTGCGAATGGTGCCCAACCTACTTCGTCCGGATGAAACGCGGGATCAACGCCAATGTCATCAAGTTTGAGTATAGAATCAGCGTCAACTTTTAGAGCGTGCATGGCTAAGTTCTTTAGACCACCTTTGGCCGCAAACTTTAATACAATATCTTTGAAGTGCTGATCGGTTACTTTGCCCTTTATGATGTCCATGACTTTCCATTGCGGGGCCATCTTATCTTTGCGACGAGCAAAGTAGATGTCGTCAAGTTTTACCCGTTGGTTCAACTCATTAGCAAGCGGCTGTGCCAGTGCTGATGGTATGCGGCGGATGCGGACATCCTTCCTATCCATGAGCGACTGGTACGGCCCTTTGCGAGCATGTAGCATAAGGTCGCAGGCACGCTTAGGCTTGATGCATATGGTTGTTCTCGATTTTGCTTCTGCAAGTGCTACAGCGTCAATGTCATCTTCGGGGATAAGATCGGGCGGCAGGTTGCAAAAGGTATTGTAACATTTCGATAGATGGAACCAGTCAAAGGCGAGGTTGAACCCGCAAACGTCTGATTCTGCAATCATATCTATTAGCCTGAGGGTTTCAGAAACGGGATTCTTCCACACATCATAGAGTTCAATCGGGCCATCATCTTCTGCCCACTGGATCAAAACTACAAAGCCGTGGAATCCAACCGTTTCTGTATCAAAGAAGATCATCGGTTAATCTCCATATTAGACTTCTTGCATTTCATAAAGGGCGACTTGAGCCATGAACTGTTTGGGGTATTCTTTCTCAAGAGAATCAAAGAACTCCATATCGCTTATGTTACCCGCAGCCCAGGCTAATGCACGAGTTGTACCATTGCCGCCCATCTGGTTCATAAGAATGATAATCATATTTTCGACTTCATTCCTCAGCCTGAATCGTCTTTCGGACGGCTTAGGCTTGCGTCGTGTGTGTATGCCTGCTGTGGTTTCACCCTTTGCCTTACGTTCTTTAATCTTGCGAACGGCATTATAGCGTTCAACGGTTGTAAGGCTTTTAAGATGCTTGATCTGTTGCTGATTAAGTAGCCCGGCAGCAGCAACTTCTTGGATGTCCGGCTCCAAGTCAAGTAGAGCTTGACGCGTTTGCACCCACGTGCCTGACTTGCCTAGTTGCCGGGCAATATCTTCACGCGGCAGGCCAGCTTCGTACAAGCGTTCAAGGGCTCTGGCTTCCTGCAAGATATTTAAGTCTTGGCGTTTCAGATTCTCGCCGAGGTTAAGTAATCGTGCTGTGACCTCTGACATATCTTCACGTATCACGCAGGCAATTTCCGTAGCCTTGTTAAGCTTATTTGCGTGCATACGTCGAAAGCCTGCGACAAGTTTGAAGCCCTGTTTGATTCTAGAATCGTGGTGCCTTCGGACAACACAAGGTTGGAGTTGTCCATTCTTGAGAATATCTTCCGCAAGTTCCTGAACGTCCAAAGGGATAATCTTGCCGCGACAATTGAAATCGTCATCGACAAGAATATCCTCAACGGGGATCATACGGGATTCGAGCATTGGTTGTGTCATTTGAGTTCTTTACCGTAGAGGGATTGGTTATACAATGCGTTGGCGTCGTCGTCGTCGTCGTCGTCGTCTAAGTCGTCTAAGTCGTCTAAGTCGTCTAAGTCAGTGTCGTCGTCGTCATAATCTTCATCATCGTCATCATCAACGTCCTCATCCAAGAGGTCATCGTCATCTTCGTCAATTCCGTGTGGGTTTGAAGCCATTTAATCTGCTCCTATTCTTAATCATTTCTCTGCACTTGCAGTCGAACGCTTCGACTACCGATGCAACAGTGCTACCATGAAAGTCATCGTAAGCCATTCTTACGTTAAAGCTGTATAGCGTCGGTACAGTGCCCTGTACCATTACTTGCGGGACGACACCTACCTTAAGGAGCAAGACTTTTACAATCATGCCGGGGTAGAGTCGCATTAGTTTCTGCGAAACACCTTTGCCTTTTTCTTTATCCAGATCGGTCAGCATTGGTTAGTTCCAGTTTGAGTGCAGAATCTAACTCGCCCAAACTTACAGATTGCAATTTGCGTTTGGCCTTGAGGTTATCAAGAACTTGGTAATCCGTGGGCAGGTGCAGAAGGTCATAAATGGTTGCCCCTTTATTAACATCCATACCCGGCCTGTGGATACGATCTTCGGACTGAATACGAGATTCAGCATTAAAGTCATTTGAAAAATACACTACACTAGGCGAGGCGGTGAGTGTTAGCCCCATGCCTGCTGAACCGGGATGGCCTACAAAAGCTACTAGTGGATATTGTTCCAGTTTGTCTTGGAAAATATCCAACAAGTCAACAGGTTTTATATTGGATACCGCTTCCGTTACAGCATCAATATACACCCAACCTCGACCATCCACACGGATCACTGACCACTTCTTTGCTTTACACAAGCTAACTACCCGGTCGATAGAGCCAGTAAATCCAGCGTAAGTAACTATGCGGCCAGTTTCTTCGTGCTGAGATAACAAATCTTTGTAGGCTTCATCTTTAGGGCATTCTACTAACTTGGTAATTCTAGTTACCTTATCAACTTCGCCAGTTGCGTCACACCGGGTACACGGGACAGTCTCACGGATGATTTCAGAATTAACATCCTCACCAGTTACCCGATTCCCTTCCGGCGTGAAGAACGCTGTTTCTGTGCAAAGGCCGTGGCAGACCGGGCAAGCGACCTGCTCCCCTGTTGTGATGTCTTGATACTGGAACCCGTCTGATAGTTCTCTGAGTAGGGTGAGAGCCCGAATAGCAGTAGGAGAAGTTGTAGTAATAAGTTTGGCGGCTCGTAGCACAGAGGGCGTAGGTGCCAACCTAATGCACTCATATCGCTTGTCTGGCAGATCAAGACAATCCTTTTTGAACTTGACATTGACTAATCCTTTCATGCGACGGTACAACTTCGATACTTCATTTTGACAGGCTTCAAACTTATGATACTCATCCGTTCGAGCTTTCATAGCCATTTCAACTGCGTCGTGGTTGGGGCTAGAATCTAACTGACCACAAACTGAACACTTGGTCTCGTCATCTTTCCACGTTACCAACTGAGCGTACTTGCCACCTGTTATAGTGTTCTCACGCTCGGTTAGTACACCAACACGCCGTTGGAAAATATGAATGTTTCCTTCCACAAGAAAACCTGGCCAAGCTACCTCACACTGGTGCCACCAGTCAGCCGGTGACTTAGGTGCTGGGGAACCTGACATTTCGATAACATAACCATCCATGCCCCACTCGGCTCGCACATTATCTGCTAAGTGCAAGGCGGCTTGTGACCTCTTAGCACTTGGAGTTTTTAACCGCGAAGATTCATCAAAGACTACAAACCGTGGTGCCTTCTTACCGGACTCCCATTGTTCAATTTCTTTGCAGTTTCGTTCGTAGGTTAGAAACTTTGGCCTTAGTTGAGCGTTCCATTTTTTGAACTCTCGCTCAACAGCGGCTAGTGCTGCTTTAGGTGCAACATACCAGAAGTCTTGCTCGCAGTCTAGCAGTGTGCCGGGTTTGATTTCAGACGCAAACGCATGTTCAGCTACTTCAATCACTGACAGCGTTTTACCTGTTCCCATTTCCGCTGCCCATATACAGTAGTGGACAGTGACAGCGTGGCGGAACAAATCAAGCTGATGGTCATAAAGCGGGCGACGAGACTGAACCTCAAGGTACGCCTTATCAAAGTGTTCGTAAGGGTTCGGCTTGTCGGCCCGCATATAATCGAGTTGGAAATTGTTTCTTGGGTTATCTTTCACTGACCACATTTTGAGTGGCACCTTGTCATACCCATGCCACTTGTAGCCATCCATCTTCTTAATCTCACCATTGAGATTCGGCCAGTAGCCGTAGTTAATAAAGATACGGTTGTCTTTGTAGAGTAACACTCCGGGCTTACTCTTATTACCGACTTTCAAACTTGTCTTTACAATCATTGTTCTTCCACCGTGAAAGTATTATCTGCCCGATACACTCGCTTTGCGTCACGCCAGATCGTAGAGAATCCGGCTTTTTCAAAGGTTAGCACTATTGCGTCACCAAGTATTCTAAGTTTCTTGCTGGCTGTAGGTGAGCAGCATTCAAATACAGCGTCATACCAATCCTTCAACGTGCCCGTGCAAACAGCTACTTCATCCTCATCCATGCCCGCAGTGGAAGTGATATTGAGTATAGTACGCTCACGTAGTTCCTTTAATACCTTCGGCGTTTCGCTAACAAAAAAGGTGTAGCTGATGTGATTCCATAAAGCTTTTGAGTCTAGAATCACTTCATTCCTACGGCCCTTTGCTCCTTGCATGTATGCTAGACATGCAAGGAACGAGCCACATTGATCCAGTTTCTCACTGGCATCATCTAGTGCTTTATTAGGCATAACTTCTAGGTTCTCTCTACAGAGTGTAAGAAAGTTTTGCCAATCAATCATTGATGCGCCAATTAACTGTACCATCTTTAATCTCCAAAGCAGGGCTAGTGCTTTCACACCGGCCCTACATTTTTTAACGCTCGCGGGCGTTAGGGTTGGCTGCTTCTTCTGCTTCCACTTTCACGTTGCGGAAGGCAAGAGAGGCTTCCGTAATCTGTGCTACCGTAGGCACATCAAACGGGTCGCTGCAAGGCACAACTACAGGTGCGTGCCATGAGTATTTCTTTGTCTCGACCAGCTTGTTCTTGAACCATGCCGCCCTACCAATCAGGTTTTTGACTGCTTTGGCTTCGGCTTTTGCCGACGCATTGTTGGCGAAGTAGGTTACAAACAACTTTTGGTCTGGCAGGTACAACAGAAACTGTGGCCCTACCATGTAACCAGCGTCATTCACCTTTGACAATTCGGCCGTTTCTTTGAACCAGTCTGAGGATGCGTCGTTGCCGGTGGTAATTCCATCTTCATCCAGACGCATTGCGAAGGGCTGGTAAGTGAGTACCAGTGCCTTGAACTCTTTGCCAAGAACAGTGATTTCTTTGCTCTTGACGAGTCCCCAAACTCCGATGGGAACCAATTCCTTTTTCACTTCCTTGCTGTTACCGCCGTACAATTGGACTCGGGCAAGCCAATTGCCGGATGCTGCAATCTGATCAAAGATGTCATCAGACGGTACGGCGAGGGCTGTAATGGCTTCTTTAGAGAGAATGAGTTCGTTTGACATTTGTGTATCCTAGGGTTAAGAGTATAGAATCAAGCGGATAAGCTAGCAGCGTAATAAAAAATGTGGGATTTCTCCCACATTCTTAGTACACCTGCAAGGGTTGCTTGCTTATTCGTCGGAATCGTCGTCGTTGTCGTCGGCACTAACAGCGACTTCCGCCGGTGCGTGGCCATGTTCCTTTTCATACTTCTCGCGTTCAGCGCGAGCGGCTGTTTCCTTCTTGATCAAACGCTCGGCTGCACGCTTTTCAGCAGCGGCAGTACCTGAACGCTTGCGTTCCACATAGGACGCTTCCTGCACGGCGACACCAACGGGGTCGAGTGACAGAACCCAGTTCAAAGTGAACTTGGCGACTTCGATGGGATCAGTGAGCTTTGAGTCTGAAATCATCTTGGCCAGAGCGACAGGCTTGACAGCCTCAGCTTGGATGTCTTTGGTTTTCTTGAGGCGAGGAGTCGGCGAGAACTTGTCATCTTCCGGG
>Ga0105052_10002414_pt1 | contig 23025 bp, 17 predicted proteins | sample FRY03_FD_78094 | JGI IMG/M metagenome (GOLD analysis project Ga0105052, IMG submission 78094) | Freshwater microbial communities from Lake Fryxell liftoff mats and glacier meltwater in Antarctica - FRY-03 | ecosystem: Environmental > Aquatic > Freshwater > Ice > Glacier meltwater ... | reverse complement strand
GGATATTTCTGAGCATCCAACCGGTGAAGGCAAACTGTATTTATGTGCGGTGAAAGACTGCTATTCCAACAAAATCGTGGGCTATTCCATCGACTCACGCATGAAAGCATCCCTTGTTGTTGCTGCGGTCCGTAACGCGATCACGATACGCACCCCCGATGGAACAATCCTGCATGCTGATCGCGGCAGCCAGAACCGATCCAAGAAAGTATTGCGGTTATTAAAAAATAACGGCATCAAGGGATCAATGGGCCGGGTTGGGGCAGCTGGGGATAACGCCGCGATGGAAAGTTTCTTCTCCTTGCTGCAAAAAAATGTTCTCAACATCAAACGATGGGAAACCCGTGAAGAACTCCGCCTTGCAATCGTGGTGTGGATCGAAACGAAATACAACCGCAAACGCCGCCAACGCACCCTGGGCAAACTCACTCCCGTGCAGTTTGAAACAATTCACACAACCGCACACGCGGCCTAAAAGTTACAAACCCCAAGTGTCAACCAAACCGGGGGCAGTCCCCTGCCCGGTCGAGCGCCAGTCGAGTCAGACCCTGTTGAAACTGTGCTTTTCACACAAAAAACAGGGTTTTTGTGAGGGGACAAGCTTTTTCTTTTTTGTCACTTATGGGACAAACGCTTGTCACTTATGGGACACGACCCTGTCACTTATGGGACAAACGCTGTCACTTTACGGGCCAAAACCGTGTCACTCGACATTAGCTGCAGCCGGATGTACTTCCGCAACCTTCACAGACATAGCAACTACCCGCTGGGCGCATCTTGATCCCGCAGGTCATGCAGAGGGGAGCATCCGATGCGGTTCCCGTGATCGCTTCGAGTAACTCGGCACTTGAATGAACTTGCGCTGCGAGATCGGTGTCTGGGGCAGTTTCATAGGTAGTGTTCATCGCAAGGGTTCGCTCTTCGGCACTAAAGATGCCCAAGGCTTCGCGCTGCTCGAAGGTCAGGTGATCAATTGCTAACCGGCGGAAGATGTAATCCATCATGGACTGAGCGATCCTGATATCGGGATCGTCGGTCATGCCAGCCGGCTCGAATCGCATATTGACGAACTTACTGACGAATGCGTCCAGTGGAACCCCGTATTGCAATGCGATGCTGATCGCGATCGAGAAAGCATCCATCACTCCGGCAAGTGTTGATCCTTGCTTTCCGAGTTTGAGGAACACTTCACCGAGTTCACCGTCTTCGTAGCTGCCAGCGGTTAAGTAGCCCTCAGCACCGGCGACCGAGAAAGACGTTGTCCGGCTGGGTCGTGACTTGGGTAGTCGACGACGCACCGGATGCGCGCTATTAGCAACTCCCGGAACGGTAGCCGAGTCGGCTGTCTTCGCCTTTGCGTCACTCAGTGGTTGACCAACCTTGCAGTTGTCGCGGTAGATCGCGAGAGCCTTAATTCCCTGCTTCCAACCTTGGAAGTAGATTTCTTCAACCTCATCAACGGTAGCGTCGGCTGGCATGTTCACGGTCTTGCTGATGGCACCGGAGATAAATGGTTGCACCGCTGCCATCATTCGAACGTGACCCATGGGAGTAATCGAACGTGCACCCATTGCCGTGTCGAAGATTGGATAATGCTCCAACTTGAGACCTGGGGCGTCAATGACGTGTCCATTTTCGCCGATGAACTCAATGATTGCTTCAACGGTTTCTTCAGCGTATCCGAGCTTGCGCAGCGCGCGGGGAATCGTCTGGTTGACGATCTGCATGGAGCCGCCACCAACGAGTTTCTTGAACTTGACCAAGGAGAAGTCCGGCTCAATGCCGGTGGTGTCGCAGTCCATCATGAATCCGATGGTTCCCGTGGGCGCTAGTACCGATGACTGAGCGTTACGCCAACCATTGGCTTCACCCGTGGTGAGCGCCTCCTCCCAGACTTTGACCGCAAGGGCAGTGACGTCGCCATCAAGATTACTGAAACGACGAATATTGTCATTGGACGCCGCATGCTTACGCATGACCCGCTTGTGAGCGTATTCGTTGCGTGCATAGCCTTCATAGGGACCGACGATCCCGGCGAGTTCTGCACTTCTCCGGTAGGCGGTCCCGGTCATGAGTGAGGTGATACCAGCGGCGAGTGCCCTTCCGGCTTCTGAGTCGTAGGGCAAACTCGTGGCCATCAGGAGTGCACCTAGGTTTGCGTAACCGATACCCAGTTGCCGGAAGCGACGGGTGGTGTCACCGATAGGTGCGGTGGGGAAGTCGGCGAAACAAATCGAGATGTCCATCGCCGTGATGACGTACTCGACCGCTTTGGAGAAACGCTCCGCGTCAAATGTGTCATCATCTTTTAAGAATGTGAGTAGATTCAGGCTCGCCAGATTGCACGACGAGTTATCCAGACTCATGTATTCAGAGCATGGGTTGGAGGCATTGATGCGACCTGTCTCCGGATTCGTGTGCCAGTCGTTGATCGTGTCGTCGTATTGGATACCCGGATCAGCACACGCCCACGCCGCTTCTGTCATCGTGCGGAACAGTTCGCGAGCGTCAACCGTTTCGACCACGCGGCCGTCCGTGCGAGCGGTTAAACCGAATGGCTCGCCATTTTCCACCGCCGACATGAACAGATCCGAGACTCGAACCGAGTTATTCGCATTCTGGTACTGAACGCTGGCAATATCAGTGCCACCTAGGTCCATGTCGTAGCCGGCGTCGCGCAAAACTCGAATCTTGCCTTCTTCACGGACCTTGGTTTCAATGAATTCCTCGATGTCAGGATGATCAACGTCGAGAACGACCATTTTGGCCGCGCGACGGGTGGCTCCCCCAGATTTGATGGTGCCGGCGGAGGCATCGGCCCCACGCATGAAGGAAACCGGCCCTGATGCGGTGCCACCGGATGAACGCAGCAGTTCCTTGCTGGATCGAATCCGGGAGAGGTTGAGTCCCGCACCCGAGCCACCTTTAAAGATCATTCCTTCTTCGCGGTACCAGTTAAGGATCGAGTCCATGGTGTCGTCCACACTGAGAATGAAGCAGGCGCTAACCTGCTGGGGCGCCGACGTTCCCACGTTAAACCACACGGGTGAGTTGAAGGAGAAGACTTGGTGCAGCAGCATGTAGGTGAGTTCGTGCTCAAAAACTTCGGAATCCTGGTCGGTGCGGAAGTAACCGTTATCGCGACCAGCCTTGGTATAGGTGAGCACCACCCGGTCAATGAGTTGTTTCAGGCTCCACTCGCGATTGTCGGCTCCCACCGCTCCACGGAAGTATTTCGTGGTGACAATTGTTGACGCGTTCACACTCCAAAAATCTGGGTACAGCACCCCGCGCTGCTCGAAAACGATCTCGCCGGTTTTCCAATTATTCTGAATCACATCGCGTCGCTCCCAATTGACACCGTCGTAAGGGTGGATCCCCTCGGTGGTGAAAAGACGGGCCATTTCCAGTCCGGGTGCGCCAACGGTATTGCTGACGAAATCCTCTTTGGATGTGATGACGGGAGCTTCTGGTGCCTGGGTCATGGTGGCGCCTTTCCTGTGAGATGTTGTTCTTGATATCGGGTGTGCGGCGTGCTCAGAGCTGGGGGTTACCGGCTACCTTGCCGAGGTATTGCTGGGTCTGGTTCTCGGCCGATGGGTTCCCATTCGGCTCGGAGCAGGGCAATCTCGGCTTCAAAATCCGCCAGGGTATCGAAGGATCGATAGACGGAAGCGAAACGAAGATAGGCAACTTCGTCCAGTTCGCGTAAAGGGGCCAGGATGGCAAGTCCCACTTCCTGGGCTGGGATTTCGCTATTTCCCGTAGCTCGGAGAAAATCTTCAACGCGTTGGGCCAGTAATGCAAGATGGTCTTCGGAGACCGGCCTTCCTTGACACGCCTTTCGTACACCTGCCACCACCTTGCCCCGATTAAATAGTTCACTCACTCCACTGCGCTTAATCACCGCGAGGGCCGCCACCTCCGACGTGGTAAACCGCCGGCCACATTGCCCACATTCCCGGCGCCGGCGAATCGCCAATCCTTCGTCTGCGGTGCGCGAGTCCACCACCCGAGAATCTTCTTCGCGACAAAATGGGCACTTCATGGTGGCACTCCCCTCGTAAATTACCTCTTAACCCACACATCCCTTTGATCACTTGCGTCACACCCGTCAGTCCAGTGACACCATCCTGTGGATGACATGTGGATGACGTGGGCCCAACCTGTGTGTTACAACCACAACCTGTGGACGTGACACCCGGGATTTACTACTACATCTAGGGGTCTCAATCTAATGGATCCGTGCTGGTATTGCAACCTCATCGGGAAGGCGTGTTGCTGGTCAACGCAAGGACTCATTCCTTTCTTCACCCGAGGTACTTGGGCCAGATCACCCTTTCGTGAGGCGCTCCTAGTGCCAGATCGGGACGATCAACGACTGCCCGGGGAAGATGTGATCGGCTCCAAGGCCATTAATCTCGCGGATGGTCCTGACCAGATCACGCGGATCGCTGCCCGGACTCACACTTTGGGCGATTGTCCAGACGTTTTCACCCGGCTGGACCACCACAACGCTGGTGGCTGGGCCGGCTGCCTCGGCCGCGGCGTCTGCGGTCCCGCTGCCAAATAACACCCACACAAACAAGACGACCAGGGTCAGGATGAGGCCGACCACGATCCTTCCTCGCACAGTGAGCACAACGGGGGTCCGATACACCTGCACGGCAGGTGGGGCGATGGGTACGTAATTCATGGGGAAGCCTTCCACTTATTCGAACAGATGTACGATTTATAGCACTATGATCACGACACGTCCATTACATTTCGAACATATGTTTGATTCGTGTCGCGCTCTGGGCTAATCTGACTACACCAGAGGGGTCTGACATGTGCGTCACATCTGCTGGGCGAGAAGACCCACAATTGCTGAGTGAACAGGAGTCACCATGGCTGGCAGGATCCAAAAACCAAATGATTTAGGTACCACTTCGGTGGTCACACAATTACATGATCCGGCCCGCAGTGAACTTTCCGATCGGCAACGGGCGATCCTTGACATGATTCGCCTGACCACCCGTGAACGTGGTTATCCGCCAAGTGTCCGCGAGATCGGCGAGTCGGTTGGGCTCAATAGTCCCAGTTCGGTAGCCCACCAATTAAAGAATCTGCAAAAGGCCGGCTATTTGCGCATTGACCCCAATCGCCCCCGGGCTCTCGTTCTTGCGCCCAGCACTACTTCACCCGTTTTTGATGCTGATCTTCCATCGGTTAGTTCAACCAAGCACGTTCCCGTTGTGGGTCGCATTGCAGCCGGTGAACCGATCCTGGCCGAGCAGTCGGTCGAGGCGATATTCGCGCTTCCCCGCGACCTCGTTGGCGAGGGTGACCTTTTCAGTCTCAAAGTGGTCGGAGACTCAATGGTCGATGCCGCCATCTGCGATGGCGACTGGGTGGTGATTCGGCAACAATCAACCTGTGAGAACGGCGACATCGTGGCCGCACTGATCGACGACGAGGCAACGGTGAAAACGTTCAAACAACGCGACGGACATGTGTGGCTGATGCCACACAACCCGGCATATTCCCCTATTTTAGGTGACCACGCCCAGATTTTGGGAAAGGTTGTTTCCGTGCTCCGCAAACTCTAACCTGTGGATTTCCCCGCAATTCGTTGATCAGAATCGGTGCGTAATCGCTCCAATGCCATGATCACCGTGGTCTTCTCGGTGGTGAACCACATGGGAGGCATACTTCTCCGCAGGCCACTTCCGTAGCCCGAATTCGCCAGCCGCGAATCCAACACACTGACAACACCTTTATCCGTTCCTGTGCGAATCAGTCTCCCGGCGGCTTGGGCCAGCAGCAGCCCGGCACGAGGCAGGGTCACCGAGCGAAAGCCAGATCCACCGGTTTCATCCACTCGAGATGAACGGGCTGACATGAGGGGATCGTCGGGGCGCGGGAACGGAATCCGGTCGATAATGACTTGACTGCAGGAATCACCCGGGATATCAACGCCCTGCCAGAGCGACAATGTCCCGATCAGGGATGACTCAATATCGGTGGCAAAACGTTCTACCAGTAGTGAGACCGATTCGCCTTTACGTTGAACGTGGAGCGGGGTATCGCACCGCACCCGCAAATACTCGGCCGCTTTTTCCACGGCGCGCCAACTCGAACACAGAATCAACGTGCGCCCACCGGCGGCTTCCACTAACTCCCCCATAGCGTCGAGGCTTGCCATGTCCAGACCTTCACGCCCCGGCGGTGGCAGATCCGACGCGACATAAAGAATCCCTTGCTGTGCGTAGTCGAATGGGGAACCCACATCAATCGTCTGCGTTCGCTTGTCGGCACCAAGGCCAAGAGACTGGGTAATGGCATCAAAATTCCCGCTGGTGGTCAGCGTGGCACTGGTCACCACCGCGAATTTTTCGGCAAAAAGTTTGTCCCGCAGGAGGTGCGCCACGCTCAACGGCGCGCTATGCAGTGTTGGCGGCCGGCCGTCGTGATCAATCCACAGTACCGAATCATTGCCTTGAGAGATAAGAGCCCCCGTGACGTCGTGCAGCTCCTCAAGTCCGGCGCGAGCCCGCTGATTGCGCGCCGCAATATCGGAGTTCTCACCTTTTTGGGGGGACATTTCGGTGACCCCAGCACGGCTGGCGTCGCGGATCAGGATCAGCGCCAGAAGCAGTTCTGGGTCCAAAAAGACAAGTCGGGTCAGCCCACTTTTCGGATCCGCAGCACCCAGTAGTGCGTCTTCATATGCCTGATGCGCATCAAGGAGAAGGTCCATGGTTTCGTTGCTGACCTGCGAACCAACCCTGGAGATTGCCCGCTCCACTCCAACGGCGTTGAGTTCGATAGTGATCGCGCCCGTGGCCCGGTCAACTATTTCGTGTCCTTCATCGATCACCACAATGTCGTGCTCGGGCAAAATGGGAATACCTTCGACAACGTCAATTGCTAGCAATGCGTGATTGGTGACAACGATGTGGGCGCCTTGGGCCTGCAGCCTTTTCTTGGCCGTAAAGCAATCCTCCCCGAACGCGCACTTAGATTCCCCAACACATTCCCGCCGATTCACCGAGAACGCTCGCCAGACCCGTGGGTCAATGTCGTCACCGAAGTCGTCTTTATCACCCGTGTCGGTTTGCGTGGCCCACTCCCGCACGGCAACCGCTTGGTCGCCAAGGACACCTCGACTCACCTCAAATAATGCCTCACCATCGGGATCAGGAATTGTGGAATGAAGTTTTTGTAAGCACACATAATTGTTCCGGCCTTTGAGGACGGCGAACGTGAGCGTCACCCCGTATTCCCGCGCAATCGTTTCAGCGAGTAGTGGGAGCTCTTTCTCCATTAGTTGGCGTTGTAAGGCAATGGTGGCGGTAGAAACAACAACCGTTCCTCCACCTTCGCTCAGGGCATGCGCGGCGGCCGGCACGAGATAACCGAGTGACTTCCCTGTTCCCGTTCCTGCTTGAATTATCCGATGACCCCCGGCAACCAGGCCTTCCATGATTGTCGCCACCATCTGCTGCTGACCCAGTCGCTGCGTTCCATTGAAAGCGTCGATCGTTTTTTGCAATAAGTCTTGTGCCTCAATATTAACCGGCACGCAAAAATCCTTGACGCTCAATATCAGCCGCGAGCGCCGGCGGGACAAGCGCGCGAACATCGCTGCCAATCTCCACGTGGTCAATGCGGACCTGTTCACCGCTTTCATGGATACGGGCAATTAAATCACCGCGACTATAAGGGATTCGTACGTCAATCGCGATGAGGTTGTGTGGAAGTTCCGAATCAATTCGTTGTAGTAATTCATCAAGACCGGACCCCGTATGCGCACTGATGACGATTGCGTTGGGAAAAGAGCCTTTAATCGCGGCGATATGCATCGGGTCTGCAATATCTGATTTGTTGATGGCGATCAGTTCCCGAATGTCGCCGGCCCCGATTTCATTCAGCACTTCACGCACGGCCGAAATTTGACCAAAGGGATCTTCGTCGGACCCGTCAACAACGTGGACGATCAAGGAAGCTTCTTGGACTTCGGTTAACGTTGACCGGAAAGCTTCAACGAGATCATGTGGTAGATGCCGAACGAATCCGACCGTGTCCGCCAAGGTGAATTCTTTACCGCTTGGCGCCTTCATCTTTCGCACCGTGGGATCCAACGTTGCAAAAAGGGCATCTTGGACCAGAACCCCGGCACCCGTCAAAGCGTTGAGGACGCTTGACTTCCCCGCATTGGTGTAACCGGCCAGTGCAATACTGGCGATACCCGAGGCTTCCCGTGCGCCGCGCTGCGTTCTGCGGGTGGCTTCGAGGGCCTTAAGTTCCCGGCGCAATTTCGTCATTTGCGCCCTAATGCGACGACGATCGGTTTCAATCTTGGTTTCACCCGGACCTCGGGTTCCCAATCCGCCACCGGCGCCACCGGCATGTCCACCGGCCTGACGGCTCAGTGATTCACCCCACCCGCGAAGACGGGGCAGTAGGTACTGCATTTGCGCAAGCGAGACTTGCGCCTTGCCTTCTCGACTACGAGCATGTTGAGCAAAAATATCCAAGATCAGCCAGGTGCGATCCACCACTTTGACTTTGACAATGCTTTCCAACGTTCGCAGTTGACCCGGGGTCAACTCGCCGTCACAAATCACGGTGTCGGCCCCGGTATCGGCCACGATCACTGCAAGTTCCTTGACTTTTCCCGACCCTAGGTAGGTCGCTGGATCGGGTGAATCCCGCCGTTGGATCACCCCATCAATAACAAGCGCTCCCGCCGTTTCGGCTAACTGCGCGAGTTCACGTAGTGAACGCTCGGCTGCCTCAACGGTTCCACTGGTCCACACGCCAGCGAGTACTACGCGCTCAAGCCTGATCTGGCGGTACTCAACCTCGGTGACGTCTTGTAATTCCGTTGACAAAGACGAGACCTTGCGAAGGCCCTCTCTTTGTTCCAACTCAAGACCGACGTCAACGCTGTGGTCACCGGGTGATTCACTCATCGGCTCAGTATCGCAGATCCATCCCAGATGACCTAGTGGCAAAAAAAGACTGTGGGAGCCGGATCACTCCGACTCCCACAGCAATTGGTACTCAGGCTAGCTAGCTCATCCAGCCCGCAACGACATCAGGATTTGCGGCAATCCACTTCTGTGCCGCTTCTTCGGGTGTCATGCCATCCTCGATATCAAGGGCGACCGAGTTCTGGTCGGCATTGGTCCAGGTGAAATTGGTGACCAATGTTGCAAATGGGGAACCAGAATCTGCGAGCTTGCTGCTGATCAACTTCTCGAGGTCCAAGGCTGGGTAGTCGGTCTTGCCCGAGGCTACAGCGGCATCGGTCCAGTCATTGGCCGGGAAATTAACCCGGACCATATCGATTTTAGCCAAGAAGTAGTTGGGTTCCCAGAAGTAACCTAGAACCGGCTTCTTATCTGCTTGACCCTTTTCAAAAAGGTCAAGGAGTGCTTGTTCGGATCCAACGTTGATGGCTTTGTAATCCAAACCATAGGAGTCAATGATTTTTTGTCCGACGGTGGTGTACCCGGGCGGTCCTTCATACCAGGCACCCTTGTTACCGGATTCGGGTGTTTTGAATAGGTCTACATAATCATTGAGTTTCGTTCCGTCAATGATGTCGGGGTACTCGTCAACCATCCACGCTGGGACATACATTCCGATGAGACCGACGTTGCCGTTTGAACCCACGTCAACAATCGCGCCGCGATCAATCCAGTCTTGCCACCGGCCACCGCCCCAATCCTCAACAATGACATCGGCTGAACCGGCTTCCATCGCGTCGTAGGTGACGGCGGCTTCATCAAGCTTGGTCTGGGTGATGTTGCAGCCAAGGTCACTCTTAGCAACTTCGGCGAGCACCTGGGCCGAAGCGGTGTAGCCAACCCAGCCGTGCATAGCGATTGTCCAATCACCACAGTCCGCCATCGCGACTTCCGCTGGGGCAACGGATTCTTCCGTCGTTGCTTCTGTTGTAGCAGCCTCGGTGGTTGCGGCTGTGTCGTTCACATCACTGCTGCATCCAGCCAGAACGAGGCCGGCGGCTGCGGCGCTCGCCACCGTGACGGCGAAACGATTGCGTGTAGTTAGTTTCATTCTTCTCCCATGGTTGAGGATTAAATATGTTGTGAGTTTAAGGGGCTGCTGGGCACAAATGCGGAATAACGGATAAATTTCTAGGTCACGATTTGGAGACGGATAGTCGCTTAGGCTCTCGGTGGGCGGCCGCGTGCGCGATACGATCTAGGACCACCCCCAAGGCGACGATTGCTACGCCTGCGGCAATCCCCTTGCCTTGGATCTCGGGCTTAGAAAGACCCGCAATGACCAGATACCCGAGGCCGCCGGCGCCGACATAGGCCCCGATGACAATCACTGCCAGAATAAAAATCAGACCCTGGTTAGCTCCAAGGAGTACCGAACGCTTCGATGCCGGTAATTGGACTTTGTAAATCGACTGGAATCTCGAGGATCCCATCGAGGTTGCTGCTTCCATCATGTTCGTTGAAACCCCCCGAACCCCGTCGGCCACAATTCGGATCACAATGGGCGAAGCATAAAAAATACCGCACACGATCGCGGCAAATCGAGTCGGACCAAAAAGCGCTAAGACAGGTATCAGGTAGACGAAGGCGGGAAGGGTTTGACCCGCATCAAGAAATGGTCGGATGAATTGGGCGAATCTTTCACTTCGCCCGGTGAAGACACCCAACACCACCCCGATAACCAGCACAACAACTCCCGCGACCAACACTTGCGAAAGCGTGACCATGGTGTCAAACCACAACCCGGTGCTAAAAATCAACAGCATCATGATGAGCGCGACAATGCTGACTCGAAATCCACCTACCAGCACTGCGAATATGGTCACCGCTATCACCGTCACGAACCACGGTGCACCCGTAAGCCCCGATTCCAAAGGATTAAGCACACTGACGGTAAATGCCTCATTGAACCCAACCGTAAAGAATGAAAAAGTGTCCGTTACCCACAAAGCTGCGGACGATATCCATTCCGATACCGGCTCACTCACATCAAGCTGATTGGGAAATACGGCCGCCCACAACATGTTTCTCGAAACAAAAATGGCCGCGATCGTGGAAACCCCACCGATAATGAGTCCCATCCGGCGTCGGGACTTTGCCTTTTCGTCCAAGAAGTCCGAGCTGTCGCTGAATTCAACCGCCGCCGAGGTCGACCGATCCAACATGATGGCCAGCAGAACCACCGCGCCACCAGCAAGAAATCCGCCGCCAACATCTCGAATCATCAGTGAGTCAATAACCGGAAGCCCCAGCCCTGGTGCACCAATGAGTGCCGCGATAACAACGAATGACAGCGCGGCGAGCGTTGTTTGATTCACTCCGAGAATGATTGTGCGTTTGGCCATCGGCAATTGAACTTTTTTTAATGTTTGGATTCGAGTGGAACCCATTGACTCGGCGGCTTCCAGTGGGCCCGTTCGCAGTGATCGAATGGCGTGCGCTGTGATTCGGACGGCGATCGGAATGCTGTAAATCATGGTTGCAACGGTTGCCGCCGCTACCCCGATGAGAAATACGAGTGCCAACGGCGCCAAATACACCAGGGTTGGCAAAATCTGGGCTAAGTCCAGAATTGGTCTGATCGCATTCATCACCCGATCACTGAGCCCGGCCCAAATTCCAATCGGCAATCCGATAGCGAGTGAGAGCAGCACCGCCCCCAAGGTCATCGCGAGGGTGTCCATGGTGAACATCCACATGCCCAAGACCCCACATCCCAAAAGCAATGCCATGGCCAAAATTGCAAAACGCAAACGCGAGGTTGCATAAACAAGGTAACCAACAACCGACAACGTTCCCAGCCACCCAACAAGGGGAATGACATTGGATCCACTCGGCGATGAGATGACAAAGCGAATGACGTCAACAAAGATCTCGACAAAACTTCGAATGGGGTTAATAACGTAAACGAAAACGGGATTGGTGTACCGATTATTCCGAATGTATTCCATCCCCAAACTAAACCAATCCGACATCGGAGTGTTGGTCAGGGTGGAGAGTTCGGTTGAACTTTTACCGTAAAAAACATTGGTCGCCGCAATCCACGCCAACAGGATCACACCAACCCAGAAAAGCTTTGAACTCTTAAGTTTTATCCACCATTCCATGTTTAGGCTTCTGCACCGTTAGAACCGTGCGCATCTGTTGACACCAGCGCCAAAATCGCATCCGAATTAATGTATCCGACGCTGTCGCCGTTCCGAATTACGCGCAACGCGCCGTCGGCGTGAACGACGCGTTGGACACTGTCACGGACGATTACTTCCGAATCGATTATTTGGTCACTCATGTGGATGCAATCCGTGATGGGTAAAGCGATGGCTCCGACGGAAAGAACATGCGACTTGGGGATATCCCTGGTGAAATCGGCGACGTATTCATCTGCCGGGTGCATGATCAATTCCTGCGGTGTTCCGATTTGAATGATTGCGCCGTCACGCATGATCGCGATTCGATCACCGAGTTTCATCGCCTCAGAAAGATCATGCGTGATAAACACCATCGTCTTATTTAAATCATTATGAAGCCGAATTATTTCGGCCTGCATATCGCGACGAATGAGTGGATCTAAGGCGCTGAAGGGTTCGTCGAGGAACATTACTTCTGGATTCACGGTGAGCGCGCGAGCCAGACCTACCCGCTGTTGCATTCCACCGGATAACTGCTCGGGGTAGGCATCTGCGAAGCCGTTTAAACCGACGAGTTCGATGACCTCACTGGCCCGGCGGTAGCGGTCGGTTTTACTCACGCCACTTATTTCGAGCGGATACGCAATATTGTCGATCACTCGACGGTGCGGGAAAAGTCCAAAGTGCTGAAAAACCATGGAAAACTTCGTCTTGCGTAACTCGCGGAGTCGGGATTGACTTACCGCCAAGATGTCTTCACCGTCGAGCAGGACGCTCCCAGACGTTGATGAAATTAAACGAGTGAGGGCCCGAACCAGGGTTGATTTACCAGACCCGGAGAGCCCCATGACGACAAACACTTCACCGGGGGCGACGTCAAAAGACACATCGCGGACGGCAGCGACACACTTCGTTTGTTCGAGGAGTTCAGACCGAGAGAGTTCGCGCGCCGAGCCGGTAACCACCTGTTCCGGCTTGGGACCAAAGACTTTCCAGAGCCCCCGAACTGAGATTGTCGCCGACGAATCGTGAGCCGGCCAGGCCCCACCCTGCTCGCCGATGAGTGTGGGCTTTGTGAGCGACAAGTCCTCCTCCTTCATGGCTCTCAATCGGCATTCCAAGTCCGCATTTAATGGCAATGGGGCAGTTTAGAACCATTCCGAAGGCGCTGGTTCCGTATTTCGATAAATATGTTTCGGTTCCAAATACTCGTGAAAGCCCGAAGGTCCCAGTTCACGCCCACAGCCGGATTGTTTGAACCCACCCCATTCGGCTTGTGGCAGATAGGGGTGAAAGTCATTGATCCAGATCGTTCCATGCCGTAACGCGCCGGCAACCCGCTGCGCTCGGCTCGAGTCCTGGGTCCACACCGCCCCGGCCAAGCCGAAGATGGTGTCATTTGCAATCTCAATGGCCTGTATTTCGGTCTCAAATGTTTCAATGGTGAGTACGGGCCCAAATGATTCGTCTTGGACACAGCGCATGTCACTGACGCAATTATCAAGGATGGTTGGTCGGAAGAAGAAACCATTTCGAAGATGGTCCTCGTCGGGTTCACACCCACCGCAGCGCAGAATCGCACCCTCGGCGATGCCTCTTTGAACAAACGCCGACACTTTCTCTCGGTGTGCTTGTGAAATCAATGCACCCGTTTGTGCCTGGGGGTCAAATGGTCCACCAAGTCGAATATTTTTGGCCCGTTCAACGAGTTCGTCAACGAATCGATCTTTCATCGATTTTTCGATGATCAATCGTGAGCCGGCCGAGCACACCTGACCGGAATGCAAGAAAATGGCGGTCAGGGCGTTATCCAAGGCTGCTTCATAGTTGCAGTCGGCGAAAACAATATTCGGGTTTTTCCCTCCGAGTTCCAATGCCACCTTTTTGACCGTAGCCGCAGCCGACACCATGACCCGCTTGCCAGTTGCCAAACCACCGGTAAACGACACCATGTCAACGCGCGGGTCGGATGTCAGCGTGTCTCCCACGTCTACTCCCGAACCCAGCAACAGATTCCCCACCCCGGGAGGCAAGCCAACCGATTCCAATATGCGCATTAAAATGATGGCCGTATGCGGCGTGAGTTCACTGGGTTTTAGGACAAACGAACAGCCGGCCGCTAATGCTGGAGCCACTTTCCAGGCCGCCTGAAGTAACGGATAGTTCCACGGAGTAATCAGTGCGCACACACCAATGGGCTCGTACACGATCCTTGAGTCAATGTGGGGTTGCCCGGTCTCAATGACTCGACCAGAAACGCTTCCGGCGAGGTCGGCAAAGTAGCGAAAACATTTCACAACGTCATCAACGTCGTACTCGGCTTCGACGTGACGCTTACCCGTGTCCAGCGCTTCTGCAACGGCTATCTCGTCTCGTCTGTTGTGCAAGGTGTCGGCGGCGCGATGTAACAGGGCGCTTCGTTGCGCCGGTGAACTATGCGACCACGAAGGCCAACTGCTGAAAGCCGCGGCCACGGCGGCTGTGGAATCTGTCGCCGAACTTTCAGCAACGATGCCGACAAGTTGTTGATCTGCGGGGCATTTAATTTCCCTCGTTGCTCCACCGGCAGCGCACACCCACTCACCACCAATAAAATTCAGCCCCTCGCTTAACGGGGCCCATGTTCGCGCTGCCACCATTAATTGATCACCGCATGCCGGTAAAACGGCACATGTAGCGGCTCCAAGGGTGTGTTGCCCAAAATAAGATCCGCAGCCTTTTCCGCAATCATCATGGTTGGTGCATAAATGTTTCCGTTGGTTACATACGGCATGACGGATGCATCCACAACGCGAATTCCTTCGAGGCCGTGGACTTTCATGGTGAGTGGATCCACCACGGACATGTCATCAATACCCATCCGGTTTGTACACGACGGGTGGTATGCGGTCTCACCGTCTTTTCGAACCCATTCCAAGATCTTTTCATCGGTGTCAACGTCTGGGCCGGGAGAGATTTCACCGGAACTGTATTCCCCGAAGGCCTCTTGGGCCAAGATTTTGCGAGCCGTATGAATCGCTTCAACCCATTCGCGTTTATCCTGTTCGGTGGACAGATAGTTGAACACAATCGACGGCGCCGCCTGCGGATCCGTGGACGTGATGCGCACGTGTCCGCGAGCATCGGAGTACATGGGTCCGATATGCACTTGGTAACCGTGGCCACCTTCTGGTGCGGTTCCGTCGTAACGAACCGCGATGGGCAAAAAGTGAAACATTAGATTCGGGTAGGCAACGTCGTCATTGCTCCGAGCGAACCCGCCTGCTTCGAAATGGTTGGATGCACCGGGACCGGATCGCAGGAACAACCATCGAGCTCCAATAATCGGCCGACGCCACAAAGCTAAGTTCGGATTGAGTGAGACCGGTTTTTTACACGAGTGCTGGACATACACTTCCAAATGGTCTTGGAGGTTTTCACCAACGCCGGGTAGGTCATGAATCGGCGTTATTCCGATGGATGTCAAATACTGGGCATTGCCCACACCGGAGAGTTGAAGCAACTGCGGTGAATTAAATGCGCCACCGCACAAAATCGTCTCCCGCGCGTAAACGGTATGAACGGTGCCTTTACGGTCGGTGTACTCCACCCCAATTGCCCGCTTGGCATCAAAAAGAATTTTGGTCACGTGGGCACGAGTCCTCACTTCGAGGTTTGTGCGCGATCGAATTTTTTTGAGATACGCCGTTGAGGCGGAGTAGCGGAGTCCCTTGCGAACATTTCGATCAAAGGCTGCAAATCCTTCTTGCTTAAACCCGTTGACGTCGCTGGTTAACCCAAAACCTGCCTCTTGGACCGCCCTAAAAAAAGCTTTGAATAGTGGATTCTTGGCCTGGCCTCGTTCAAGGAGGAGCGGACCATCTCCACCACGCCATTCATCGCTTCCGGCAAGGGTTGTTTCCATTTTCTTGAAATACGGCAAACAGTGCGCGTAGTCCCACGTGTGCATACCCGGATCGCTGGCCCAGCGTTCAAAATCAAGGGGGTTGCCGCGTTGAAAAATCATTCCGTTGATGCTGCTTGAACCACCCAGAATCTTGCCGCGGCCCTGACTGACCTTGCGCCCATTCATGTACGGCTCAGGGTCGGATGAGTACATCCAGTCGTAGTGTGGATTACCAATGGGGAACGTTAGCGCCGCTGGCATGTGAATATAGACGTCCCACCAACTATCTCGACGCCCTGCTTCAAGGACAAGCACGTTGTGACTCGGGTCCGCCGACAGTCGGTTTGCCAGGGCGCTCCCGGCAGAGCCTCCGCCGACAACGACGTAATCCACAACACGCTTCATGCAGCCTCCAATGTATTGCTCCCAAACTATCAGCAGCGATGGGCTATCGGAGTGATTATCCGTCGAGTTCGATCCGGCGCTTTGCGACATATTCGACCAACTCGGCCTTGACGGCTTCATCCATCGGTGGCTCTTCGTATTTCTCGAGGGTTTCTAAATAAATCACCCGAGCGCGTCCCGCTGTGTCAATTGAGCCATTACGGGTCCACCGCTCGAAGTTGTCCGAACTGGACAGCCACGGACGGTAAAAGCAGTCACGGAAGTTATCCATGGTGTGGGCTGCCCCCAGGAAATGCCCACCGTGACGCACCTCGTCATGGGCATCGAAGGCGAGGTCGGCGTCGGTGAATTCGATCGGCTGAAATTCTGCGACGAGTTGCTCAAGGATTTGCATATCAATAATGTATTTTTCATAACTCGACACCAGCCCGCCTTCGAGCCAACCGGCAGAGTGCAGCACAACATTCGCGCCGGTTAAAAATGTTGGCATCATGGACATGACGCTTTCGTAGGCCGCCTGTGCATCGGGCGTTTGTGAGGCGTTGAGTGATCCGCCGGCCCTAAAGGGCATTCGGTACGCGCGGGCGATTTGACCAATGCAGTATTGACCGATCGCCGATTCTGGGGTGCCGAACTGCGGCGACCCGGTCTTCATATCGATATTGGATAGAAATGATCCCATGATCACCGGGGTTCCGGGTCGAATCAATTGGGTGAGGGCAATTCCCGAGAAAGCTTCGGCCATTTGCTGTGCCAATGTGGCCGCGATTGAAACCGGGGACATGGCTCCCATCAGCAAGAACGGCGTCACGATCACCGGCTGCTTGGCCCGAGAATAGACAAAAAGCGAGTCGAGCATCCGGTCATCCCAGCGCAAGGGTGAGTTGCAGTTAATCAATGAATAGCCAAATGGCTTGTTCTCAATTGACTCACGGCCGCCCAACACGATCTCGGCCATGGCGAGTGTGTCGGCAGCGTTTTCGCCGGTGACAACATTTCCCATGATGAATTTGTCGGTCAACGTAAAGGCGTTGAACACCATGTCGAGGTGTCGGGAGTCAAGGGAAGCATCATTAGGTTCAACCACGACGCCACCGACGCTGTCCATCGCCGCATAACTCTGAGCGAGTCTGCAGAAATTTTGAAAATCAGCGAGCGTTCCATCGCGTCGGATGTCGCCGTCACGAACAAATGGGGCTCCGTAAACGCTGGAAAAAACCATGTTGTTGCCACCGATTGTCACGCTGTTCGCTGGGTTGCGGGCCTGAATGTCGAACTGCTCAGGAACCGTCTTCATCTGTTCCAAGATGAATTCAGGGTCAAAATAGACGATATTTTCTTCTACCCGTTGCCCCGCCCTGCGGAAGAGTTCCAGCGCTTCTTCGGAGAGGAATTCGACACCGATCTCAGACACGATTCGGCGCCAGCCTCGATCCAGAGTTGCCATAGATTCGGGGGAAAGGATTTCAAAGCGAGGCAGGTCATTTCGCAACATTATGTTCCCAATCTTTTGGACGATTGCCAGTACAACGTAGCCCGATCTTAGTAGAAATGGAACAGAAGTTCCGTAATATGGAACAAAAAGTCCTCCATCATGTAATATCTACCGAGATACACCACCACGAACCGGGGAAGGAGCCGAGCATGTCATCCCACATTCAATCAATTGACCGGGCCGCATCCATCCTGGCTCTCATCTTGAGTGCGGATCGGCCCCCCACTTTCACCGACATTTATGGCGGCACCGGTCTGGCGAAAAGCACGGCTTCACGCTTACTCGCTAGCCTGGAAGAAAACCAGTTAATCTCCAAAAATGAGGATAATTCCTATTGCGCTGGGGCCATGATTACCCGTTTCTCCCACTCATCCGGACCAGAAGAGGATTTAATCGCCCGTTCACAATCGGCCATGGAACTCTTGAGCGAAGAAACCGGTGAAGCAATAAATCTTGCTGTTTTGGTGGGCGAAGAAGTCCAGCAAATCGCACAAATCGACAGTAAATACCTAATGGGCAATGTCAATTGGGTCGGACTTTCTGTGCCAACGCATTGTTCCGCGGTAGGAAAATCATTTCTCGCATTTGGCAGCGCCGAAATATCGGGCCGGTTGAAAAAGCGAACCACGAAGTCCATCACCACCCACGCTGCCCTCCAGAAAGATCTTGCGTCCGTGCGTTTGCGCGGGTGGGCACTGTCAGACTCGGAATTAGAAATTGGGCTTACGGCTATTGGCGCCCCGATATTTAATGCCGACGGGATTGTGGTCGCCGCACTCAGTGTCTCGGGTCCCACGATGCGGCTCACCAAGGATCGAGTCGACATAATCGGCTTACTCATTGCACACCAAGGTATCCAGATTTCACGGCAACTCGGTTACACCACGTTAGAACAGGTATCCGGTGGGTTTTCCACCTCAGATCGAAAGGTTGGCGCGGCATGACAAACGAAGAAATTCTCCAGGGTCTCTACGACGAAGTCATGATTGGTAACGGTGCGGCCGTCATTGAGCTCACCAACGAAGGTTTGGCCAATGGGCTCGGACCCGAACCAATTTTGTTTGAAGCGCTTATTCCTTCGCTGGAAGAGGTGGGTGCTCGGTTTGAGCGTGGGGACTACTTCGTCCCGGAAATGCTGATCGCGGGACGCGCCATGAGCGGCGCCTTGGACATCCTGCGCCCTTTACTCGCGGAAACCGGTGTGGAAACTGTCGGCACTTTCCTGATGGGCACCGTTAAGGGTGATGTGCACGATATTGGAAAAAACTTGGTGAACATCATGCTTGAGGGTGCTGGTTTCCACGTCATTGACCTCGGTGTTCAAGTACCACCGGAAAAATTCGTTGCAGCCATTGAAGAATATAAGCCCGATATTGTCGGCATGAGTGCGTTTCTCACCACCACAATGCCGATGTTCAAGGCGAATATTCACAACATCACGAAAGCTGGCCTGCGCGACAAAGTCATTATTATGGTGGGCGGCGCACCCGTCACCCGCGAATATGCCGACGCGTGTGGCGCCGACGCCTATGCGGCCGATGCGGCAACAGCGGTGCGGTTGGCTAAAGAACTCATCGCGGCTCGCCGCGCTTTGGCGAAGGTGTAAATAAATGCCAAAACTGCTCCCCCTAATTGAACACGTGGTGAAAAAACCCATCTGGGATTGCCGCATGTGCGGGCAATGCGTCTTACATTCAACCGGCATGACCTGCCCGATGACCTGCCCGAAGACCCTGCGCAATGGTCCCTGCGGTGGGGTGCGACCCGACGGCAACTGCGAAGTCGTTCCTGATATGCCATGTGTCTGGGTGAAAGCACACGACCGTAGTCTGAACATGCCGCTTCTTCCACAAAAGTGGCGTGATGAATTCAATCATTTGCGGCCACCCGTGAACAACTCCTTACAGGGTGACTCCTCATGGATCAACTTAATAAATGGCAAAGACCGAGAAACTCCCGATGGATGGGATCCCGGCCATGACCATTAATGCGTTTGAAGCATTGTGCAGCAGCCGTGAGCGAGCGATCGTTACCGCGGAGTTCCGTTCATTTGATGGCGGTGATCTCGCTGATATTGAAAAAGCCCTCGCCGAGGTTGCTCCTTACGTTGATGCGCTCAACATCACCGACAATCCGGCCGCCCACGCGCACGCGAGCAACACCACCATGGCGGCCGCGGTTAAGACACTGGGTGGAAATCCCATTATGCAGGTTGTCTGTCGCGACAAGAATCGTCTGGCGATTCAAGCGGATTTGGTGGGCGTGACCATGTTTGGCGTAGAAAACTTTTGTGCACTTACCGGTGATGATGTGACCGCAGGGGATGAAAAAGAGGCGCGACGGGTATTTGATCTTGACGGCCCGCAACTCATCGCGGTGATGACAGGCATCTCACACGGCAACTATCTCTCGGGGCGCAAGTTGAAGAGCGAGCCGCACATGTTTATTGGTGCCGTCGAAAACCCAACCGCTCCCCCGCTCGAACATCGAGTTGAGCGGGCATTAAAAAAAGTAGAAGCCGGCGCGAAGTTCATCCAGTTACAAATCTGCTATCAGCCTGAGTTACTGGAGAATTTCATGGCGGGTTGCGTGGCAAATGGTGTTGCGCAGCGAGCGGCAATCATGCCAACGGTGGTCTTTACCAAAAGCGCTCGTCCCTTGACCTTTATGGACGCTTCAGTGCCAGGGATAAGCGTCCCACAAGCCGTCATTGATCGGGTCGCTAACAGCGAGGACCAGGCAGAGGAGTCCTACCAGCTGGTCAAAGAACAGGTGATCCACGCGCTCTCATTGAGTGGAGTTGCCGGAATTCACCTGACCGATTTCCGACACGACGGAAGTTTGCAACGGCTCACCCGCGAACTCAAAATCGGTCCACATGAACAATCACAACAGTCCCAGGAGAGCACCAATGCATACAGTCGTTAGTTCACCGCATAAAACCGTCACGATTGGGTCTGACCAGCCGTTTTGCATTATCGGCGAGCGCATCAACCCAACCGGCCGCAAGGTATTTCAAGAACAACTTCGCGCCGGCGATTTAACCTCGGTAGAAATTGATGTGCACGCTCAGATTGCCGGCGGCGCCACGATGCTTGACGTCAACATGGGTGCTCCATTCATTGACGAACCCGAAATGCTGGCGAAGGCCATTAAACTCATCCAATCAATTTCTGACCTGCCATTGTGTATTGACTCCTCTGTCTTCGAGGCCCTGGAAGCGGGACTGGCCGCCTATCAAGGTAAAGCGCTGGTGAACTCGGTCACCGCAGAAGATGAACGCATGGAAATGATTTTGCCTCTGGTCAAAAAGTACGGCGCAGCGGTTATAGCGCTGCCAAATGACGAGTTTGAGATTCCTGACGCACCTGAACGACGCCTGGAATTGGTGGACCACATTGTCCAAACCGCGACGGGCAGATACGGGATTCCCATCGAAGACATTGTGATTGATCCGCTGGCAATGCCGATTGGCGCGGATTCAACCATGGTTGTTCGCACCTTGGAAACGATTCACCTGATTAAAGAAAAGTACGACCTCAATACCACGCTGGGTGCGTCCAATGTCTCTTTCGGTATGCCCGATCGACACACTCTGAACTCGGTATTTTTGCCCATGGCAATGCAGTCGGGCCTTACGAGCGCCATCATGGATTCCCGAACCGCTCAAATTGTTGCCGCGGTTCGAGCTGCAGATTTGATGAAAGGCAACGATGAATGGGGAGCCAACTGGATTGCCATCCACCGAGCCAAGATTGCCAATGCGAGCTAGCCGTGTCGTTCACGCCTCGGAGGCACGTGCACTAGATAGATTGCCCGGGTGAGTAATTCTTTCGCACCTTTTGGATCATTGAAAGCAGAAACCGACGTGGGCGGAATCAACGTCCCGGTTGCTCGGGTCGATATCAACTTTGAACCCAGCGAGAAGACAGTCCGAGTGCCTTCCGGGGTCTCCGTTTTTGACGCCGCGAGCTGGAATGGTTTAGCCATCGACTCCACCTGTGGTGGAAACGGCACCTGTAAAAAATGCAAGATTCAAATCCTTGAGGGAAGCGTTCCGATCACCAATCTTGACTCGCGTGCTTTCAAGCAAGATGAACTCGATGCTGGTTGGCGTCTTGCGTGCGTCTCGCACGCCACCAACTCGCTCAAAGTACATGTTCCTCCACTGACTACCCGGCCAAAGGCCTCCACCGTGGGGGTAGGCCGCCAGGTGATTTTGCGGCCCTCGGTCATCAAGCGCTATATCGAGGTGGTCGAGCCATCCCTCGCCGACCAGCGCCCTGATCTGCGTCGAGTACTCGACGAAATCAGCGACGTCACCGGCAATATTGATCCGCAACTCATCAGGGAGTTGCCCAAGGTCCTGCGTAACTCGGACTTTAAAGTGACGTGCGTGGTCGTCGACGACCAACTCATCGCGATTGAACCTGGAGACACAACGGCCGCGCTCTACGGCATCGCCTACGACCTAGGGACAACGACGGTCGTTGCATCCCTCATGGATCTCAGCACGGGAACACCCATGGCGGTGGCATCGATGCTCAATAAGCAGCAACCATTCGGGGCTGATGTCATCAGTCGAATCAGTGCCACCATGCTGGATGAAAATGCCCTCGACAAACTTCAGGAGTTGGCGCATTCGACCCTGAGTGACCTCACCGATGAAGTCTGCGCCGAAGCCGGAATTCTGCCAGAACAGGTGTTTGAGATTGCAATCGCTGGCAACGCGACCATGGTCCAGATTGCGCTAGGTATTGATCCAGAGCCGCTGGGTGTTGCCCCATTCATCATGGCGACCGAAACCTATCCGACTTTTCTGGCCAGCGAACTTGGTGTCCATCTGCATCCCCGAGCGCGAGTATTCCTTTTCCCAGCCCTCGGCGCCTACGTTGGCGGGGACATTATTTCCGGCGCGTTGGCAACGGGGATGGATCGAGATAAGCGGCTTCGCCTCTTCATCGATATTGGAACCAACTGCGAAATCGTTCTCGGTGACGGCGAAAGATTGATCGCGACGGCCGCTCCAGCCGGTCCGGCTTTTGAGGCCGCCTCGATTAAGTGCGGAATGCGGGCGGCGGCGGGTGCGGT
>Ga0105052_10002405_pt1 | contig 23078 bp, 22 predicted proteins | sample FRY03_FD_78094 | JGI IMG/M metagenome (GOLD analysis project Ga0105052, IMG submission 78094) | Freshwater microbial communities from Lake Fryxell liftoff mats and glacier meltwater in Antarctica - FRY-03 | ecosystem: Environmental > Aquatic > Freshwater > Ice > Glacier meltwater ... | reverse complement strand
TACAGTATAAATGGAGTACTCATACGTCAGTTCAAAAAAGCTGACCCATTGACCTACCTTGACTGGGATTTGAAAAACTATATCAATGTTCCGATTTCCAGTGGCGTTTACATCATCCATGTAAACGCACCAGGAGCTGGAGAAAAAATATTGAAATGGTTTGGTGTAATGAGACCAATAGACCTTGATAACTTCTAATTTATAACCGGGAACAAGAAATGAAACTGCAAAAGATCAGCACAATCGTCCTCGGAGGCATGCTTGCACTCAGTGCAATGCAAGTACAAGCGGGTAATCCTGACCGTTCCGGTTCTGCCGGAGCAGATCAACTGCTTATTAACCCATGGGCAAGAGCTGCCGGACTCGGCAATTCGAGTATGGCCTCTGTAACCGGTATTGAAAGTACATTCCTCAATGTTGCAGGATTGGCTTTCATACGCAAAACCGAAATCAACTTCTCCACATCTAACTACTTAGGCGGCACAGACATTAACATTAGCAGCGTAGGCTTCGCTCAAAGGGTGGGCGAAAGTTCTGTACTGGGAATTAGTGTTATGTATATTGGTTTTGGAGACATTCCTATTACTACAACTGAAATTCCGGAAGGTGGAATTGGAACTTTTTCTCCTAATATGACCAATATAGGTCTCTCTTTTGCTAAAGAATTTTCTAATAGCATTTACGGAGGATTGGGAGTAAGAATTTTATCGGAAAGTATTTCAAACGTAAATGCTCAGGGAGTTTCCTTTGATGCTGGTATTCGCTACGTAACCGGAGAACGTGATCACCTTCGTTTCGGTATCGCGCTTCGCAATGTAGGAGCTCCAATGAAATACTCTGGAGATGGATTAACAGTATCTGGAAATATACCAGGCGGACTCTTCTCTCTTATCACCTTAGAACAGCGTTCACAATCTTTTGAGCTTCCTTCATTGGTAAACATCGGCGTAGCTTATGATTTCCAAATTGGTGAAACTCAAAAATTAACTGCCAACGGTCAATTCACTTCTAATTCATTTACGAAAGACCAGTTTGGTTTAGGAGCTGAATACAATTACAACGACCGTTTTCTTTTACGTGCTGGATATCTTTGGGAACAAGGACTTACCTCTGATGAAAACAGCATAAACGCCTTCACAGGTCCTGCTGCTGGCTTAACCCTTCAATTACCTGCAGGGGTTAATAAAACAATTATTGGCCTAGATTACTCCTATCGTGCAACAGCTCCATTTAGTGGCGTGCACAGCATCGGTGTTCACATCGATATGTAATCTCAGAGTTTTTTGTACATTTGAATCATCATGAGAAAACCTCGCAAGGGGTTTTCTCTTTTTTGCGTTTAACCCGAATAAATTAATGCAAGTGCTATGGCACAGCAAGTATCATACTACACGCCCGAAGGGCTCCAGAAATTAAAGGACGAACTCCACCAAATGAGAACAGTGGAACGACCTAAAATTTCACAACAAATTGCAGAAGCAAGAGATAAAGGCGACCTCAGTGAGAATGCTGAATACGATGCAGCTAAAGAAGCTCAGGGACTATTAGAAGCACGGATTTCTAAGCTCGAAGAGGTAATGTCTTTTGCCCGAATTATTGATGAGAGTCAGGTAGACAGCAGCAAAGTTTTCATTTTATCGAAAGTGAAAATCAAAAACCTCAATAATAACATTGTGGTGCAATACACACTGGTTGCTGAAAACGAAGCAGATCTTTCTCTGAAAAAGATATCTGTTGATTCTCCCATCGGTAAAGGTTTGCTTGGCAAATCAGTTGGCGATGTAGCAGAAGTGCAAGTCCCTGCCGGATTGGTAAAGTTTGAAGTCCTCGAAATTTCGCGTTGATGCCTTCTTTGTTCAGCAGAATAATTGCGGGTGAAATTCCATGTCATAAAATCGCTGAAAATGAGCGCTTTTTGGCATTTCTGGATATAATGCCTTTGGCACCGGGCCATACGCTCGTAATTCCGAAAGCTGAAATTGATTATTTCTTTGATCTAGATGCTGAGGATCTAGCCGAAATAAATCTCTTTGCCAAAGATGTTGCCGAAAAACTTCGCAGAGCGGTGCCTTGTAAACGAATTGGAATTGCTGTAATTGGACTCGAAGTGCCTCATGCACACATGCACCTAATTCCGATGCAAAATGTGGCAGATATCAATTTCGAAAAACCCAAAATGCAAGTGAGTCAGGAGTACTTAGCCGATTTAGCACAAAAAATCAGAGAGGCTTAAATTTGAAACTTCCAGACTAATAATCAGAGGTTCTTTATTATCGCTGTTTTTATACTGAGCCTATTTCCATCATAATGCGTCCAGATCGGGCGCACAATTCCATCGTAAACACTGATGTTATTATAATCTCCGAAAAACACTTTATCAGTTGGTGCAAAAGGCTCGCGGCTAATCAAAATGTTTTGAAAACTATCGCCCCCATCTTTAGAAACAGCTAAGTAAACATCGGTATTCAAATCAGAATGATTACGTCTATCGTAGAAAACAATATAAATATATCCTGTTACATCATCAATATCCATCCATGTAAAAAACTGTTGCTTGCCAGGGCCATCATCGTTTACGCGCTTGGCTGATGTCCAGGTTTGCCCTTTATCGGTGCTTTTCGATAGCCACACATCGGTATCACCCGGGCCATTTTGTTGATCACACCAATTCACATAAATAGTTCCTCTATGAGGACCAGTGCTCAAATCGCAACAAGTAACGGGCATGCCATTCGCTCTTCCAATTCCGGCAATATCCATATCCCAACCACCCGGAATTTCTGAAACGACGCCATCTTTTGCCATCCATCTTTTGCCTTTATTCAAGCTGCGATCAAACCAAATTTTATCGTCATAAGCCCAGGCCACATAAACTTCTCCATTTGGGCCAACTGCCGGAACTGCACCTTCCGTAGTTTGATCACTATCGATACAATCTCCGGCATACTGATTTATTCTAACAGCTTTCTTCCATTTTTTAGCTTTACGATTAGCACTGGAAAACATAATAAATGAAGAATCCTGTGCTTGCCTACTTCCATACTTCATAAACTCAGTCCAAGTAACATAAACTCTTCCGCTTATAGGATCAGCAATGGCCCATTCTTTGTCTTGATCTCGCTGAGCATTAAGCCCTATAGAACTTCCTTCTGACCATGTTTTTCCAAAATCAGAACTTGTTTGACAAACAATACGATCGAGAAGACCAGGATCAGACCAACCCTTTCCACTTGGATCGGATAAATGAAAATAATAAACATCTCCTTTTGGACCTGCAATTACACAGGGATCTCCAAAAACTCCGTACTTGGATGTCAGTCTTTCTTCTCGCCAGGTTTTTCCGGTATCCCTTGAAAAATAGACTTTGTCCAAAATTGCTCCTGCCACAATTTTAGAAGGATCTGAAGGAACAATTGCAATAGAAGGTTCACACGGGGCGTATCCGGTTCCATCATGGAAATCTATTGTAACATTTGCATATTTTCCTTGAGCAAAAAGAGAAAAAGGCAATAAAAATATTAGCGCGTACTTGAATGCCATATTGCGTATTCTTTAGCAAAATATGATAATATTACATCCGCCCCTGCCCTCCTGATGCTTAATAGCATTTCAGGCATAGCAAGTTCATAGTTCAACCATCCATTTGCCGCAGCAGCTTTTAACATGGCATACTCTCCACTCACATTATACGCAGCGATGGGCAACTCTGAATGCTCTTTTAAAATATGAATAATGTCTAAATAGCACAATGCAGGTTTTACCATCAACATATCTGCCCCTTCTAGTGCATCCAATTCTGCTTCGCGCAGAGCTTCCCATTTATTTGCGGGGTCCATTTGATATGACTTCTTATCACCTGATTTAGGTGCAGACTCCAGAGCTTCCCTGAACGGACCATAATACGCACTAGCATACTTAGCGGTGTATGACATAATACTCACCTTTTCATACCCTGAATCATCCAGAGCGTTTCGGATAGCCTCCACCCTGCCGTCCATCATGTCAGATGGACCAACAATATCAATTCCAGCTTGAGCCTGCGCAACCGCCATTCTGCTCAAAATGGGCAATGTAGGATCGTTTACAATTTCACCATCAATCACCAGTCCATCATGACCATCAGAACTGTAGGGATCCATAGCAACATCACTCATCAAGCAAGCTTCCGGAAATCGCTCTTTGATGTTGCGGATTTGATGCAAATAAAAATTATCATCTGCATAACTGTAACTTGCTACATTGTCTTTCAAACGTTCTTCTACGGCAGGAAACAACACAAACGCATTTAATCCGTTTTTCAGACAAATTTCAATTTCCTTGAGAATTAAATCTGTCGATAATCTTGAAATTCCGGGCAAGGAAGAAATAGGCTCTTCACGGCCAGTTCCATTCAGCGTAAAAAAGGGATAAATCAAGTGCGAAGGCTTTAATTCAGTTTCCCTCACAAGTCTGCGAATGGCTTCAGTTTTGCGGTTACGTCGGGGTCTACTCAACATTGCTGCCGTCTGAAACTACTAGATTAATTTGCATTAACGAATCGCGAAGAATCAAAATCTGAGATTCCAATTCCTTCTGCAACTCAAGCTGCTGCTCGTCTGTAAGTTCAGGGTTTGTTCCATGTGAATGGTCATGCGCATGTTCGCCTTCAGCATGAGAATGATTGTGCTCTTCACCAGGCAATCCAAGCAAATTGCTTTCCCATTCTTCAAGAGACATTTGAACCCAAAAAAGTCTATCCGAGAATTTGCCCAATCCAATAGCCACCAAGCTATCAGCAGATGCGAGAACCGTATCACCTCTGGCGGCGAGCGGGGCAAATCTAGATTCATATTCAGTCATTTTGAGACTTAAGATATCTTTCATTTCTGAAGCAATTCCAACCATGCGGTTATGAACTTCTTTAGCCTCTTTTAATGAAGGACTATCTTCTTTAGGGCCTCCACAAGATGCCAGAAAAAGGGAAAAAGCGAGAGTGATAAACAAGTATTTCATGATGATATATTTTTTCTTTTTGGAACCGGGTCGTAGCCGGAAGTACCCCATGGATGACATTTAGCAATGCGCTTCATTCCAAGCCAAATGCCTTTAATTGCCCCCCACTCTTCTATTGCTTCAATGGTATATTGGGAGCAGGTAGGAGCATGACGACAATTACTACCAAGCAGTGGAGAAATTGTCCATTGGTAAAGCTTCACCGGAAAAATAGCTATGCGTTTTACAATATTCATTGCCGTACAAATTTAGCCTAAAGCAGTATATCAAATTCCATTTCTTAATAAATCAGTTAAACTCTTGGGAGAACGATCGAAAATTGAACGAAATTGTGCTACTTATTCCCCCATACTTATGAAGTTTTACATACTGCTATTCTTTACATTATCCTTGGTTTCAAGTTTAACACTTAAATCGCAAGAAACGGAAGCACTTCCGATATTCAATTATCCTGATACCGGCAATCCATGTTCAGAAGAAAACATCAAAAACACCACAGACATCTATCGGTATTCATCCGATTTAAACTGGAAATTAGCTGCCTTAGAACAATTAATTTATTGCAGCCGCCAGGATTGGGCATTGCGATATGAAAAACTTCAAATACTCAATGAGCTTCAAAAATTCGATCTAGCTCTGATTGAATTGGACAGTATTGATGTTATAAAGAAGAATGATCCCTCCTTGAAATTAATGAAGGCTGAATTACTTATAAAAACTGATCGAGCAGAAAATGCAATGGTCATATTAGATGATGTCATCAATGAAAATACTGAACTATACATTGGGGAAGCGCTCTATTTAAAGGCACTCCTGTATTGCAGAGATCCACAAAAAGAAATTGAAGCCTGCTCCTATTTTGAAAAAGCAATTGCTAATGGCAAAGTTGCTGAAAATGCGGATTTACGAAAGTGTGGCTGCAGAGAATAAATGCACATTAGGTACGACGATAATTTTTCTCGATTCTATCTGTACTAAATGATTCCATTAGGCCTCTAAAATCAAGTTGCTCCATAAAAGCAAGGCAATTCCGGCAGCCATTCCCGAAACAAAAAGTATCCAAACAGACTGCTTGATGCTGAACATCCCTTTCAACAATGCAGAAATAAGCATTATAGCTGTAACAATTAAAACCTGACCTGCCTCAACACCGATATTAAACATGAGCAATGGTTCAAGAATTGACTCGTTTTCGATACGCATCATTCTAAAATAATTGCTAAAACCAAAGCCATGAATCATTCCGAAAATAATGGCCATGATGTATCGCAATTTAGAACTATCAAGTGCCGTACTGTTTCGCCAAACAACTCCCGTATTGCTCAATGCCGTAATGAAAATGGTGATTGGAATTGCCATTTCGATCATCGATCCAGACAAAACAACAATATCAAATCCGGCAGCAAAAAGAGTAACACTGTGACCTATTGTGAAAGCTGTGGCCAGTAAAAGCACATTTTTCCATTCTTTCAATTCGTAAATCGCACACAAGGCAAGCAAAAAAACCATGTGGTCAATACCACCCGGATCAGTAATGTGCCTTACCCCTTCAACAAATTCTGCAGACCAACTCATAATGCGAAGTTAAGGATGTGATTTAAAAAAGAAAAAGAAAAATCTAATCCATCCTGGCTTTGTAGAAATTCCATGATTTCAATTTTGACATCCATTGCTTGGCGAAACTTGGCGACTTGTCGTATTAGGAGCCAAGCCCGAGTTTTGATTGATTTGAAATAATGTTATCCATACAATATTGACGTCATCCCGCTGGGAATGAATTATTATGAAAATAGGGACTTATTCTTATTTATTTGGTAATGGGATGATTGCTGTAATTGGAGGGTATATCAATTAAAAAAGCAGGCTAAAATGCCTGCTCTCTCAGTAAGTCAAATCTCAAAAACCCTTTACATGTAAAAAGTATAAACCTCACCATTTACTGTTACCGTTACTAAAGCATCACAAGCACCATCGCCATAATCTTTGGTTCGCACTGGGCCATTTTCAGGACTAATCTGCACTGTTCCGGCTTTTATCCAAGGACAGTTTAGGGCAATCAATAGAGGTTCTGTAATATTTACTTCAAAACTCTCCCCATTGCGATTTACACCAGAACCTGAGCCACTTACTTCATAAACATCATCAAACAATTGCCAAGTGTTTCTGCCTTGGAGCCAAACCCTGGTTCTTTGCGACTGCCAGCTAGTGGTATATTCATTATTAGGAGCAGTAATACTAGCATTACTCACCGTTATATTGAAAAACATATTTCCATCATCATTCAAGCCCATGTTTGAAACTGTTTTTGTGCCTTGAATCTGAAAGTCATCAATATAATAATTCTGAGGAGTAATGGTAATAATTGTTCCAGGTTCGCGGTATCTACCAGTAAAAGTTACCAATATTTGTCCTACCCGGTTCTTGCCATCCAATCCCTCACAATCATCATTTCCAAAATCTATTAAAATAGTCCTTGGATTGCTTGTTGTATCTACTATACAGGTATCAACACAAGGGAAATTATTGGTTTTAATTCCCTCTGTGTCAGAGGCCACATCATCAACAACATCATAAACATCATTCCACAGACTTTCTGCTTTTGCATTGTCACGAGCGGAATAAATACTGTAAGCGTTTTCGGCTTCTTCTTTTCTGCATGAGAAAAGTGCCAGAGCCAAGAAAAACAATCCTAAAATTTGAGTGTATTTTAACATAGCTGTAAATTTGTTCAGAGCTATGACATGAGAAAAAATGAGAGGTTTAATTCAAATGGAAAAAAGTGCTGGAACAGCTTTAGCTTCGCTGCTCAGTCAAACTTTTTTTCTCAATCTGTAAATGCTAAAAGCGTATTCATGGTGATCATCAATGGGGTGATGCTGTATAAGCACCTTATCCCATTCAGCCGCATTATATTCAGGGAAAAAAGCATCACCTTCTACCTGCGCGTCCACTTCTGTGATGAGCATTTCATCAACCAGCTCCAAATCAAGTGCTAAGGAGTAAATTTGCGCTCCTCCAATTATAAAAGCTTTGTCTTTCTCCTCTTCTTCGGCAATTTCAATGGCTTGCTCTAAATCACTCAAAACGATAGCCTTGCTAAGCATATAAAGCGGATCACGACTCAAAATAATATTGAGCCTATCGGGCAGAGGTCTGAATTTTAGTGGGATACTTTCATAATTTTTTCGCCCCATTATAACAGGATATCCTTTGGTGCTTTCTTTAAAGAAACGCATATCATCTGGAAGATGCCAAACGAGGTCATTATCTTTTCCGATAACTCTGTTTGCAGCCACAGCCGCTATTATAATTACATCCATTTTTAAACTGATACTGCCGCAGGAATATGAGGATGCGGATTGTAATTTAACAATTCGAAATCTTCAAATTTAAATTTAAAGATATCATTAATTTCCGGATTAATCTTCATTGTTGGCAATGCTCTAAGCTCACGTGTAAGCTGCAATTTAGCCTGTTCGAGATGATTATTGTAAAGATGTACATCGCCGAAACTATGAACAAATTCACCGGCTTGCAACCCTGTAACTTGCGCTACCATGAGGGTAAGCAGAGCATACGACGCAATATTGAAAGGAACGCCCAAAAAGGTATCTGCACTGCGCTGATAGAGTTGGCAACTCAATTTTCCGTTTGCCACCCAGAACTGAAACAAGCAATGGCAAGGTGGTAAAGCCATATCATCAACTAAAGAAGGATTCCAGGCAGAAACAATGTGTCTTCTGGAGTTTGGATTGTTCTTAATACCCTCTATAAGTTTTACAATCTGATCCGTATGCGTTCCATCGGGATTAGGCCATGAACGCCATTGGTAGCCATAAACAGGCCCAAGATTTCCATTTTCATCTGCCCATTCATCCCATATTTTTACCCCGTTTTCTTGGAGATATGCAATATTCGTATCTCCTTTTAAAAACCAAAGAAGTTCATGAATGATAGAGCGCAAATGAAGCTTTTTTGTAGTGAGCACAGGAAAGCCTTCTGAAAGGTCAAATCGCATCTGGTAGCCAAACGTACTCAGTGTACCCGTACCGGTCCTATCGCCCTTTTCAACGCCAGTATCTAGGATATGGCGCAATAAATCATGATACTGTTTCATAAAAAGTTACCTGATACAAATTTACTAAGTAAGATACAATGTTGCCTCTTAATTAATGAGCAATATGAATGATTTATAAACAGGATTCATGGCCTTACAATTCATTCAAATGGAAATAAATTGTAATTAGATTGCAGTCAAACCACATTGTCTAGCACAACTATCGATTAGATTTCAGGCAAAATAGAAATCATCACCTCTCTGATAAGCTGAATTTACCATAACTTTGAAAACATAGTTTCATTTGTAATCCTTTATGAATAGAACGAACTTGTATATCCTTGCCCTTTTAGTTTCCACGTTATCCATGCAATCTTGTGGATCCGAATCATCTGAAAAAGAGAATTCAGAAAATGCCATTCCATCCGATTCGATAATCCAATTATCTGATTCGCGGATTGGATATTATTTGGTTGACGATTACCTAAAAGTGCTAGGTGAAACTCAATCTCCTAAAGCAACTCAGCATTTGGCGTATTTCTCAGGCCTCATTCTTTACGCCAGAAATGACTCTGCATTTATGAACTCCACTTATAATTTTCATGAAGGAGGTTCAGAAATGCTACTCCACATGATTTCAGCAAATATGGCAACAGCCGTGGCTCATCCTGATCTTGATGCCATTTACACCATGCAGTTTAATGATGATCAAAGCATTTTCATAAAGGCTGATGACTGGTCGGGCAAACTCCTGAAATGCAGTTCCAATCCCGACATTAATTTAACTGATTTCTATATTAACAGATTGCTTCTGGGCAGAAACTATCAAATGCACGGCTCCCTGGTAAAATTCAATCCGGACGGCACTTTGGATGGTTTTGATAGTTTAAAATCATATTATATTCATACTGACTATATGGGCCCAGGAATGGAGTTTGATATGATCGATTTATGGTCTTCCAATAGCGATAACGCCCTTACTTATGGCTTTGAAATTTCCCCTTCTGGAATGACAATGTTTGAGCTCGATTGTAAAACGGAAGAGGATGGAATGTGCGTTGAAAACACCAGAGGAATAACCAAATATGAATTAATTAATGCCGATTAATTTAAGTATTTTAGATTTTAATGAAGGTCGAACCAATGAGTGGCTAATTCAGGCTTTCACAATCAGTGTTGGTTCCATTGCCTGTTCTATTATTATTCATGTATTTTTTATACTATTACTTATTCCGGGGATTTTACTTTTTCTACCTAGAGCGGGTGTCAAAATTGATGTAGAGCAAAAAACCATCAGACGATATAATTCACTATTAAATATATGCGTTGGCACATGGCTAAATTTCGAGAATTTGGAGCAATTGAACCTCAAGCATAGTCGCGCCGAATCAACAGCATATACTCGGTTTGGAGCAAATAGAAGTCTATATGTTTCATTTGATGTATATTTCAGCTACCCCAATGAGGAGCCATTCTTATTTAATGATTTTTTATCTTATCCTCAAGCCAAAAAGATTTGTGAAAACCTTCATCAAATATGTTCAAACATTGGATACACGAACCATATTGAAAAAAAAATAAACGATCCTACCCGAGGACTTTAATCGTTATGAGTAACTTAATGTATCAAGCAATTCAAGTTTCCTTGAATTAAAATTATGAAATACCTACCCCTCTTTCTTATTCTCACACTATTGGCTGAAATCATAGGGACAGTTGGGGGATTTGGTTCTAGCGTATTTTTTGTTCCGATAGCTGGTTTTTTTGTTGACTTTCATTCTGTACTCGGTATTACAGCCATGTTTCACGTTGCCAGTAATCTCACCAAAGTGGGTGTGTTTAGAAAAGGAATCGATTGGAAAATTGTGATCTGGCTTGGCGTTCCTGCTGTTGCTTTTGCAGTGCTGGGATCCTATTTGGGCCGCTATTTTCAGGTGTATTTTCTCGAAATCAGTCTTGGCGTATTTCTAGTACTCTTGAGTTTGTTCTTTTTACGATACAGCTCATTGCGTTTTAAAGCTACTCCCACTAATGCAATAATAGGTGGCGCTAGTTCAGGCATTGCTGCTGGATTACTCGGAACCGGTGGAGCCATCAGAGGCCTGTCCTTAGCATCCTTCGGCCTTTCTAAGGACAGCTTTGTGGCAACATCAGCCATTATTGACCTTGCCATAGACACCGGTCGCACGGTAGCATATTACGATAATGGCTATATCCATAAAGATGATTTCTATCTGATCCCATTCTTAGTAGGTATTGGCATAGTTGGAACTTTAATCGGCAAAAAAATTCTGAATCGTATATCCCAAGAGCAATTCAGGAGTATCACTCTGATTCTCATTCTTTTAATAGGACTTATAACCTTAGGTCGATCCATTTATTCAGTCATTTGAATTTTGCATCTGCCAAGGATTTTACAATTTTTCATAAATCAATCTTTGGATAATTTATAGTTTTACTATACTTATCCTATCTTTGAACTTATTGAAATACTGCTTTTTACCCTGAAATAATATAAAATGCCATCTAAACACTTGAACTTTTCCCATCTAAAAGCTGATCTCCCAGCAAGCCTTGTTGTGTTCTTAGTTGCACTTCCTCTATGTTTAGGAATAGCTGTTGCATCAGGAACTCCACCTATCACCGGTTTAATTGCAGGAGTTATAGGTGGAATTGTGATTGGACTTCTGAGCAAAAGTCAGACGAGTGTTAGTGGTCCGGCAGCAGGTTTAACGGCTGTTGTAATTTCGTCAGTTGAGACCTTAGGTAGTTTGGAATTGTTCTTCAGTGCAATTGTAATCGCCGGTCTTTTGCAAATTATTTTTGGCTGGATTAAGGCGGGTATAGTTGCTGATTATATCCCTTCCAACGTTATTAAAGGACTATTAGCGGCGATTGGAATTATTCTGATTTTCAAACAAATACCTCATGCTCTGGGCGTAGATAAAGATCCGGAAGGAGAATTTTCATTTTTTCAAATAGATGGTGAAAATACACTCAGTGAATTTTTCCATGCTTTTGAGTCAGTGAGACCCGGCGCTCTTATAATTTGCTTGGCTTCTTTAGCCATTCTTATATTTTGGAAAAAAATTAGAATGTCTTGGACCAAGTTCTTGCCGGGTACATTAGTCGTGGTTTTTGCTGGTGTTGGTCTAAATGAATTATTCACCATTATTGCTCCTGGCTTACACATTGAAGATTCCCATTTGGTAAGCATTCCGCAGGTGGAATTCAACGCAGGACTATTACACTTTCCAAAATTCTCGTATTTGCTTGATTGGAAATTATGGGTTGTTGCGTTTACTATTGCTGCGGTGGCATCGCTTGAGACACTCCTCAATCTTGAAGCAGTTGACAACATCGATCCACAAAAAAGAAACTCTCCACCAAACCGGGAGCTGATGGCTCAAGGCATTGGTAATACTTTTTCAGGATTGTTGGGAGGATTGCCAATTACATCTGTAATTGTAAGGAGTTCAGTGAATATTGATGCCGGTGCCAAAACGAAATTATCTGCCGTTTTGCACGGGTTTCTATTATTGACTAGCGTAGTTCTTCTTGCCCCTTTTATGAATAGTATTCCGCTTTCTGCGCTCGCTGCAATACTGCTTGTTACAGGATATAAACTTGCCAGTATAAAAGAATTTAAGGCCATGTACAAAAAAGGATGGAATCAATTTTTTCCATTCCTCGTTACCGTTTTGGCTATCTATTTCACGGATCTTCTAGTAGGTATCCTAATTGGACTTTCTGTGAGTATATTTTTTATTCTCAGAAACAGCTTTAGAAATCCATTCGCTGTTGATACTGCTACACTTCACATCGGTGATGTAATAACTGTAGAACTTCCAAATCAGGTAACTTTTTTAAACAAAGCCACCATTAAGAACACGTTATGGGGAATTCCTGCAAACAGCAAAGTGATTATTGACGCCTCAAGAGCTTCTTACATAGATCATGATGTGGTTGAAATAATTAGGCAATTCGCTGATGTTGTAGCCCCTGAAAATAATATTCAACTTAACTTAGTGGGCCTTAAAGAAGTATACTTTGAGAAAGACTATGTACAGTTTAGCAATGTGCTCGATAAAGTAACTCAACAAAAACTGAAACCTCTTGAAATTCTTGAAATTCTAAAAGCGGGAAATGTGAGATTTGTGGCCGGTCAGTCGCAACAAACAAACTATATTGAACAGGCGAGTGCTACTTCGGGCGGACAAAGTCCTATGGCTGTTATTGTGAACTGCGTAGACTCGAGAACATCTCCTGAAATTGTTATGGACGCTGGTTTAGGTGAGTTAATCACTATCCGAATAGCTGGAAACATTATTAGTCCCGAGATTATTGGCAGTATAGAAATCGGTGTTGCTAAATTGGGGGCTAAACTAATTGTAATTAAAGGTCATTCACAATGTGGTGCCGTTGGTGTAGCTGTAAACAAATCCAATACCGGATACATGGATTATATTACATCGAAAATCGAACCTGCAATTATAAAAAGTGGATACGAAAGAGACAAAATTGACGCCAACAATGACACTCAAATGGAGAAAATTATTTGTTTAAATGTTCAAAATTCCATTGAAGAGTTACTTTCACAAAGCGCAATGCTCAGAGAAAAAGTTAAAAGCGGCGAAATTGCAATTGTGGGAGCATACCACGATCTGCAATCTCGCATAATTCACTTTGAAAAGCCTTATCATATTAAGGATTAAGCTATATCAAAATTCAATTTTATAGCTCAGATTCGGAATCACAAGTACTTCCGAATCGGAGTCTATACGCTGATATTTGAAATTATATTGATCTGCAAATTGCTCAGAACTTCCCAAAGCATTCAAGACCTGGAGCGACCATATCCCACTAAACTTCTGATGATTAACTCGGTAAGAAAAGGATAAATGTAACAGATTTCTAGCCGCTGAACTGATTGAAAATGCATTCTGAAAATCTTCAACCGTTTCACCTTGCAAAAGGGTTTCCTGCTCTAAAACAGGATTCAATCGCTCTCCACCCATAAGCGTATATCTTGCGCTGGCATTAAAAACTTTGTTCTTGGTTTCCGCTGAGATCCATTCCTTTCCAACAAGAATATTTGCAATATATCGCTGATCAAAAACAGTTGACCTCCAAATTCCATCACCACCAGTATAAGATGACTTAAAAATGGAAGTCGTTAATAAATAATACCAACCTTTATGGAGAAAGCGTTCAAGCGTTAATTCCAAACCGTAATTTTCACCTTTACCTGTGTTTTGCGCCGGAGCACCAATAAACCAGTCATAGCGCAGATTGATGAATGAAAAAGAACTATCTGCAATAACAGGTATATTGTACAATTGCTGAAAATAAAGCTCGGCTTTGAGTCTAGAATGCTCAGTTAATGAACGATCATAAGCAAGAATGAGGTGATGAGCCTTGCTGAAATCCAAATTCCTGTTAGCCTGTACTCTTTCATTACCCACTTGTATTTCTTCTAAATAATAATTCAATTTTTCCAACTGGCTGTGCTTACCATAAGCCAAGCTTAAATGCTGACTATCTTTTAATTTGTAACGAAAAGAAATTCTAGGTTCAATTACCACATTTTCATTTAAGGCGAAGTATTGCAAATGAACTCCGGGATTGCATTGAAATTTATCAGAAATAGCAAAGGAAGATTGAGAAAATGTTTGGATTAATAAAGTACTTCCCTCACTAATAATTCGATCCTCAAGCTCCTCCGAAAATTGCTCCACCCCCTTAATTCCCACATCATAACCTAATAAAGACAAAGTGAAACCTGTTCTATTGGTATGTGATTGATTAAATTTTTTGTTCATCAATCCATTAAATCTATAGTTTAATGATTTATATTTTATTTTCTGTGATAATACTTCATCATAACTATCATCATACTGAAAAAGATTCAAGCGAGTAAGATCTCCAGACGCACTTGCCGTGAACTTCAAATACCAATCATCGCTAATGAATCTTTTTGAAGACAATCCTATAATTCCATTACCCAATCGCGTTCTTGCACCTTCAAGATCACGAGCATACTCCCATTCAGTGCTATCCTTAACTGGCAAGCTATTTTGCTTGTCTAATAATCCCAATCCCCAGATTGAAACATTACCTAATAATGTTTTAGGAAAATTAATTTTAAATGAAAGATCCTGATATCCTATTTCACCTGCTTCTTCTGGCAAAATGGGACTAATAAGTCCAAAAGTAGAATAACGATAATTGAAAAGATAGGATGACAGTTTCCCCTTTTTAAATGGCCCTTCAGAAGCAAAATCTATTCCGATTATTCCAGCTTGAAAGGTATGCTCAGATTGAAGATTATTCCCATTTCTCAGGCTTAAATCGAACACTCCGGAATAAGCATTTCCATATTCAGCCGGGAAAGCTCCAGTAAAAAAATCTGAATTTGCTAGCATTTGACTGCTCAGAGCGGTAATAACTCCTGCCCCCAATCCGGTAATTTCTGCAAAATGGTTTGGATTAGAAACCTGCATGCCTTCTATTCTCCACAATACCCCTTTAGGAGCATTTCCGCGAATTACTATGCCGTTAGAAGAGATGTTTCCGGCAACACCTGCAAAAGATGAAACTAAGCGAGCAGGATCATCAAAACCACCAGCATATCGCCTAGATTCCTCCACTGTTAATTGTCGGGCTGAAACGCTTGCCATTTTATTAATAGGATCCTCTTTCTTATCGAAGGCTATAATATCAGCTTGCCCCAATTCCATCATGGCTTCCTTTAATCTAACTTGCACACTACCACTTCGCCCTGAACTCACTAAAATTCCTTTTAAAGAAGAAGAATAATATCCAATGCAAGTTATTATCAGGTCCACTCTTCCCAATTCCAAATTATTGAAAACAAACTCGCCATTTTCATTAGAAATGGTTCCAATCAAGGGACTGCTTCCAGCAATGCTTACCGTTGCAAATGGCAATGGTGATTCCGAATCAGCATCTAAAATTTGTCCACTCAGTGTGCCATTTTGAGCAGCTAGTTGAAAATTCCATAGCGTCATTAATAAGAAAACATACACTAATCCAAATACCAATTTCATAAAATTCTTTTTGTGAATGACACCCACAAAAGGAAAGACCCTATGAGCATTTTAAGAAAGCCCAGCAAATCGAATGAACCCAAAGGGGAGACAATGAGAAAAAATAAATGCCTATAGCACTCGAAAGTCAAAAAAAATAAATAAAAGGGGGGTAGAAGCTTGGAATAGGGGCAATATAGCTGGGGGTTAAAAGGCTATTATTGTGAAGCCAAAATCGTTGTTAAATAAACTTGAACTCCTTATAGGTCGCTCACTCACACCAGATTGTCGCTAATGATGAATAAAATACTGGCTCAGTTTGGCCGGAAACATTATTAAATTACATTAAAAAGTGGCTCAGCATGGCCAGAATGGGTGGCTCATTTTAGACCAGAATAGGTGGCTCAGTTTAGTCCAGAATAGGTGGCTCAGTTTAGTCCAGATTATCCATGAAATTAAAAGATTAATGAGGTGGGGGTCAGTTTCCCGGAATGAGCAAAAATCAAGGGGCTCAGTTTACTGGAATAGGGGGCAAAATTGTCGGGGTCACAATGAACAAACTAATCAACTTGGCAGGTGGTCCACTTCCACAAGAATGGGTGGTACACTATGGACCGGAATGGGTGGTGCACTATAGATTCGAATGAGTGGTATACTTTAGACCGGAATATACAGCGAGACTAATTTCCCTAAAGCCACTCAATGAAGTCCTTTCCATTTGCTTTCGCCGATGATAAAAAAACATCCCATAAGAAATACCGTTTTGAACGCAATAATCCTTTTTATTCAAATTGCTTCAAGAACTCTTCATTAAGTAAATCTTGGCTGCTTTCGCTGCTGCTTGTGTTTTAAACCAGCAAGTAATTAAGGTTCTCATCTTATTCCTAAGCTCATTTAACCTCTATTGCTTGTTTGCAAAAGCCTCTATCCTATTTAGAAACATTTTTTTACACCACATATTTATCCCAAAGTCCATACGTTTCTTTGATTTTACCTTTGGAAAAGGAAAGAGCCATTATGATAATTCCGGCAAGGCTACTGCTTATAGTTAGCAACATGTTGCTATCTGCTATAAACCAAGGCAGCACGGCCATCGCAAGACCTAACAATACGTTGAAATAGCGGAAACTTCTAAGCACTTCGGCCATAGCCACTACCGCAAAAACGATTACGAGTGCTCCTCCCAAATGGTTCAAATTTGCCGCAGAAGTTTCTATTCCCATCTGGAAAACAAATGGAGAAATCATCAACCAAAGTCCAATAATTACAGAAACCGTCAATGTCCATGGAGCAGTCATTCCCCATATTGATGCTTTGAAAACCTTCCATGGGCTATCAACAAATGTTGCCAACTCAGGAGAACGTTCATCGTTTTCATTAGAAAGTGCATCGCCACCTTTCCAAAATACTTTCCACAACGAATCTCCTTTTTGTTTCCGTTGTACCATGTGTTGCCACATGGCAATGACTTCATCAATTTGTAAGGGAATCATTGGAAGCATAATAATGGCAGAAAACAGGCAGAGGGCGCACCATGCGCCTACAGTAATTGGCTGGGAAATCACCAAAAATATACTAACCAAACCCAGAGGAATGACCAAAAACCCAAAAAAGGTGACCATCCATGGCATGGTACGCCATCGGGAAGTACCTCCCATAAATCCCATCAGAAATTCCAGCGTATAGGCTAGCGTGCCGAGTGCCGCATCTGAAATGGGCCATTTATGCGACATATCGGAGTTCAAAACATTTAAGGTGCCATCCCCAAAAAATGGATCCCATGCAATATCTACATAGCCCAATTGAAATGCTCCTAAATAGCGAGACGCCAACCACCCAATAAATGCCAAGCCAATCATAGATGCACGCTGTGTCCAGCTTGAAGGATTGTAACTCCAACCAGTAGGTATATTACCACCCATTTTCATAAACAGGATCATATTGGGCATGCCGGGAATGAGGATGGATAAGGCAATAATTAAGACCCCAACCATAGTGCTATTATAATAGGCTATAGCAGTTGGCGCCCAAAATAGTAGTGGTGCCATGCTGATCCATATTCCAATAAAACAAATGATCCAAACGCTATAAGGGCGATTTGGCTTTAGAGATCGCCAACCAAAAAAAACAAGTAACAATCCACTGATTATATCGCTCCAATACATGGCGGCAATACGATCACTAAGCGACAACCAAACAGGTCTTCCTCCGGCAGGTGCTACCGCATTTTTTCCGTAATCAAAAGTGAGCGGAGAAGCTATCATCCAAAAACCCAACAATACAATTACCCAATAAACCCAGAGCGTTTGTGTATGATGATCCTTTAGCATTTTCATGCGATCATCAGTGGTCATTTTCATGGCACCCATGTCCATTTGCTCATGGCCTTTTTTGGGTTCGTGGCCTTCCATTTCCATCATCGGCCTTGTAACGCCTCGTGTGCCCATACCTTGCATTGTGCCCTGCTTTTTATTACCCTTCATAGGATGATCTTGACCGTGTATTTCATCATTCCTGTTTTCCATAAGCCTCTTTTATTTATGTTTCCTTACACAGACTATTAGTCTTTCCTGACACAATTTATTTTACAGTTCAATCTTTTCTTTCCTGCTCATCTTGCTTCTTCTTCTCGTCTTTTGCTAGCTTAATTAATTCTTTTAGCGTACCGGTATCATTTACAATCACTTTACTATTTTTTATAGCATTACTCTCCGACACTAATTTCAAATCCATTCCAAATTTATATTCCACTTTTCCTCCTTTGCGGATAAGTGGGCCTATACTTTTAAAAATGTCGGAAAACGAAATACGCAGAGGCAATAGTAGTTCCGTACTGTCCTGTTGTTTAATATCAATTGCTCCCAATTCTGCTCCGGTTACCCAAGGATTGTCAGCGAGCGAAAATTTGTATTGTAAATCTTTTAACTGGAAAGGAAATTTATTCCTGTTTCCTATGATCACTTTTAAAAACAGGGTAACACCCTTCAGGTTGAGCGAATCGTGATATACTTCTTTCAGCCGTGCAGTGGGCATATAAAACAAGGGGAGCAGCTTCTCTGCATCGATATCAAATTTCTTTTTGAAAGGTATGTGTGTATAAAAAGTAGTTTGAATGCGGTACACCACACTGTCTTTTCCCTGTTCATCTGCTTTTCTGAGCGTAGAGAACAATGTATCGTTATTAATAGTTACTGGCAGCTCAATCCAGGTGCTGTCCCATTTTCGTATGGTGACTGATTTTCTATAAGTGCTTTTTATCACCTCCACATCACCGATAAATAGTTTATATTGAAGACTATCTGCCGTAAGATTAAAAAACAGTGGATTGTGAATAAACAATTTTGCATGCATGTTGATTTTATCCGAACTCAAATAAGTTATTTCAATAACTCCTATCTCAAGACGAGGAATTAACAAGGTGCGGTAAGGGCTTTTACTTTTTGAATAATGATAAAATTGCAACACAAAAATTACTGCAATTGGCAGTAGAATTAAAACAAGTAACACAAGTAGTATCCGTTTAGCTTTCATGAAAATTTGCGATTAAATGTATGGTTTCATCCGTGCAACATTTCACTTCTTTAATTTATTCACCTGATAAAATTTCTTTGGATTGGCTTTTAAGTTTTCTACCATTTTGGGCAAGGTATCACGCAAACCGTGTTTGGGTTTCCATCCCAACAACTTTTTAGCCTTTGAACTGTCCATTTCAAAATGGTCATCGGCCAGGTCGATCATCCATGGTTTTATAAAGGCTTTTCCAAATAGATTTTGCATAAATGCCCCAACTTTGGCAAACCACTTTGGGATATGGATAATAGGAGATTTTTTACCATTAATTGCTGTACTAATAATATTCTGCAATTCTAGGTAGGTAAGGGTCTCATCATCACCAATATTAATTACCACTTCTGTTTGTAGGTCAATTCGTTTGTGTATGGCCAAGACTATTGCATCGATGAGGTCATCGCGGTGCACATAGGTGCTACCATGAGCTGTATTGGCGGGATAGAGCCGTGATGAAATTTGCTTTTCGTAGATGCGCTGAATTTGATTAGTGATGGGAATTGAACTGCCCTCTTCACTATACACACCCGCTATTCGCATCATCACTATAGGAATTTCGCCTCGTTTTTCGCGCATTACTTTTTCAGTAGTAACTTTAGATTTCGGATAATCCCATTTAGGTTCCAATGGTGATTCTTCAGTGATGAGAACTCCAGGGGAGGAAGGTTTATAAACCAGCATACTGCTTGAAAAAATGAATTGCTCCACTTCAAAATCCTGTAAGTATTTCAGCATTCGTTCAGTGCCTTTCACTGTCACTTTATCATACAAATCGGAGGGTTCACCTAAAAAATCATAATATGCCGCAAGATGAACAACCGAGGCTATTTTGTTACCATAGGCGTATCGCAGCCTTTTGAATCCAAAGTCCATTCGTTCATCGCTAGTTAGATCCACACATACACATTCTGCTTCTACAGGCGGATTAGGATAGCCAGCTTGGTCAAATCCAACGACATGGTATTTTTTAGCAAGTTTATGAATTAAGGCCGAGCCTATCATTCCACTGCTTCCTGTCACAATTACTACTTCGGTTTTATTTTCCATTTTATTGTGCTGTATAGCCTCCATCAATTGTGTAATATGAACCCGTTACAAAAGAAGATTTTGAAGAACTTAACCAAAGCACCAATTCAGCAACTTCTTCGGCAGTGCCTAATCTGCCAATGGGCTGAAGTCCAGCTAAGGATTTTATCGTGTCTTCATCGAGAGAATCGGACAGTAAAGGAGTATCGATATATCCTGGACCCACAGCATTGACGCGAATTTACTTATCAGCATAATCGAGTGCAGCGGTTTTGGTAAGTCCCACTACACCATGTTTCGCAGCAACATATTCAGGTACGTTTTTAGAACCAACCATACCAAGTATAGAGGCCATATTTACAATACTTCTACCTTCGCCAGTGGTTAACTATTGCAGGAATTTGATAATGCAAGCCATAAAATACACCCGAAAGATTGACACTTATAACTTTATCCCAACCGTCTAAGGGGTACTCTCCGGTTGGAGCTAAATCTCCACCAATAACCGCATTATTGCATGCAATTTGCAAACCACCATATTTTTTTTACAGCCATTTCTACCATTGATTTTTGATCATCAAGATTGGAAGTATCTGCTTTTATAAAACAGCATCACCGCCTTTTGCTTTAATTAGAAATATCGTCTCATTTCCACCTTTTTCGTTTATGTCCGTCACTACAACTTTTGCACCTTCAGATGCATATAGTAATGAAACGGCTTTGCCCAATACCGGAGCCTGCTCCGGTAACAATGGCCACTTTGTTTTCTAAATGTTCTATTTTTAAAAGTTTATTAAAATGGATCTGATAATTCACTTACACGGATGAGTTTTTTATTTACAAATTCCTGTATTCCCAACTCTGCAAGTTCACGTCCGTAACCAGAGCGTTTGGTTCCGCCAAATGGCAGGTTTTCTTTGGTCCAGGTAGGATGATTGATAAATACCATTCCGGCATCTATTTGATCGGCAACTTTCTTTCCACGTTCAATGTCATTGGTGAATACGGAACCGCCTAATCCAAATGGTGAATCGTTTGCAAGTTCAATTGCTGCTGCTTCATCTTTTACCCGATAAAAAGACGCAACTGGCCCAAACAATTCCTCATAGTAAGCTGGCACACCGGGTTTTATATCAGTTAAAATAGTAGCTTCCATATAGGCGCCTTTGCGGTCAATTCGTTTTCCGCCCAATAAAATTTTTGCTCCGGCAGCAACTGAGCGTTTCACTTGATCATCGATAAGTACTGCCGCTTCCTCGCTTGATAAGGGTCCAAGCTGTGTCTCACTGTCCATTGGGTCGCCAACCTTTAAGGCACTTAGTTTTTCCTTAAATTTTTTCAGAAATTCATCAGCCACAGCCTCCACTACAATAAAGCGTTTGGAAGCCACACAACATTGACCTGTATTATTCATTCTGCCAACCACTGCCCATTCAACCGTTTTATCTATATCAGCATCTTCCAAAACAATAAAGGCATCACTACCTCCCAATTCAAGAACTGATTTTTTAAGATTTTTTCCCGCAGATTCTGCAAGTTTAGCTCCAGATGTTTCGCTTCCTGTAAGCGAAGCTCCTTTAATGCGTTTATCAGCTACCAATGAAGCTACCTTACTACCTGGAATCAGTAAATTAGTATAAACACCTACAGGCGCTCCTGCTTCCTTGAAAAGTTTCTCAATAGCAATACCACATTGTGGCACATTTGAAGCGTGTTTTACTAAAACCACATTGCCTATCATGACATTAGGGGCTGCAAAACGAGCAACCTGGTAAAAAGGAAAATTCCAGGGTTCTATCCCCAGCAACACGCCAATAGGACTATGGCGTACGATCGCTTCGCCATACTCAGTTTTCAATGGTTGGTCTGCGAGAAACTTAGCGCCATTATCAGCATAGTAATCTATGATGTTGGCACTAAGGTCAATTTCGCCTTCGCTTTCTTTGAATAGTTTACCCATTTCTAATGTAATCAGTTTAGCCAGGGTGTCTTTTTCCTTACGCATCAGCGAAGCAACTTTATGCAGAAGATCTGCACGATGCTGGTAAGAAGTTTTTTTCCAATCTTGATACGCTTTGTCAGCGCCCGCTATTGCAGATTCAATTTCTTGTTCTGTCATTTCCTCAAACGACTTTACGAGTTCGTTAGTGGCGGGATTTATTGTTTTGACATAAGCTTTTTTCTTGTCGCTTCCGTTTTGTTCTTCTGAACCTGTAGGTTTTTTATCAGTTGTAGTTTCCATTTTATTTACATTTTAATCTGTGATTAAATTATTATATTTATTTGCTTGTTAATTTCAGTTATAGCACCACGCTATAACAATTATCAGGAAGAATTAACCTTAAGACCTCAGTTAATATCTACTAAGGATCATTCTTCTTTTTAGG
>Ga0105052_10002397_pt1 | contig 23104 bp, 14 predicted proteins | sample FRY03_FD_78094 | JGI IMG/M metagenome (GOLD analysis project Ga0105052, IMG submission 78094) | Freshwater microbial communities from Lake Fryxell liftoff mats and glacier meltwater in Antarctica - FRY-03 | ecosystem: Environmental > Aquatic > Freshwater > Ice > Glacier meltwater ... | reverse complement strand
CTACAAAAATAACATTTTACGCTACTTAAAACAAATTATAAAAATTGAGTAATTTATAATTGAGAATGCTAAACTGTTTTACTGATTGATAGTAGATTTTAGATTACGAAAAACAACACCCTCTTCACAATCAATTAATAATTCATTAACCCTTGATTTCAAAATTTAATCATTTTTTTCTATTTCTTTATCAAAATTAATTGTATCTTAATTAAACATTTAAAAACATGAGTTATGGCTAAGAAGAAAAAAATATTCGTATTAGACACTTCGGTTCTTTTACATGACCATCAAGCGATTACTAGTTTTGGAGATAATAATGTCGCAATTCCTATCACTGTATTAGAAGAATTAGATAAATTTAAAGTAGGGAATGACTCTAAGAATTATAGTGCAAGAGAAGTGATTCGCTTTATTGATAAACTATCCAATGAATCTAGCTTACAAGAATGGATTTCATTAGGGAGAAATTATGGTAAATTTAAAATTGCCTTAGAAAGTAGCCCAAGAGAAATTAATGCAGAGTATGTTTATTCAGTTGGTAAAAATGACCATAAAATAATAAATGCAGCTTTGTATTTAAAAGAAACAGAGCCGAATACTGAAGTGAAATTGGTAACGAAAGATATCAATATGCGCATAAAAGCGAAGGCTTTAGGTATCATTGCAGAAGATTATACTACTGGAAAAGTTAATCCTACAGAGTTAGATAAATCTGGAACATATACGATTGAAAATGTTGACTCGGAAATTATTCGTCAAGTTTTCACTCATGGAAAAGTAGAAGAAAATGGTCTTTTAGGAGATTACAAAACTCCAAATGGCTATTACATACTGAAAAATGGAAAATCATCATCTCTTGTAGTTTACGATGCTGACACGCAGATGCTGACACGCATTGAAAAAGAGTTTGTTTATGGAATTAAACCTAAAAATGCGGAACAAGCTTTTGCTTTTAATGCCTTATTGAATAGTGACATTAAATTGGTCGCTCTGCAGGGAGTAGCAGGAACGGGTAAAACGTTAATTGCATTAGCTTCTGCGCTAGAACAGGCTAAAAATTACCAGCAAATTATTCTTGCTCGACCTATAGTTCCGCTTTCAAATCGTGAAATTGGGTTTTTACCAGGAGATGCGAACGACAAGATTAGTCCTTATATGGAGCCTTTGTGGGATAATTTAAAATTTATCAAATCGCAGTTTGGTGAAAATGAGAAGAAGCACAAAGCAATTTTGGATATGGAGCAGCAAGGGAAAATTATTATTACTCCATTGGCTTTCATTCGTGGTCGAAGTTTATCAAATATTTTATTTATAGTTGATGAGGCTCAAAATTTAACACCACATGAAGTAAAAACAATTATTACAAGAGCTGGTGAGAATACGAAGATTATTTTCACTGGAGATGTTCACCAAATTGATACACCATACTTAGACGAACAAAGTAATGGTTTAGCTTATTTGATAGATAAATTGAAAGGACAACCTTTATTTGCGTATGTTAAATTAGAAAAAGGTGAGCGATCAGATTTAGCCAACCTTGCAAACGATTTGTTGTAGTAAATAAATTTTAGACATTAATGTTGCACATAGGGTCGGGTTAAAACCCGGCCTTTTTTTGTTTATCAATAAAAATCGTCAAAAACCTTTTCTAAACGGTCATACTTAAAATTGAACCCTGATTTAACTAATTTTTCATTAGATACTTGAACTCCTTTGAGAACGAGAACGGACATCTTTCCTAAAATTATTTTCAATAAAAAAGCGGGAACATTTGGAAGCCAGAATCCTTTTTTTAATTTTCCTGCTAATTCTTTGCCAAAATCTTTATTTGTGCCATTCCCTGCGACTAAATTGAACGTTCCTTCTAGTGACTTCTCTATAACGTGAACATAAGCTGCTACAACATCATCAATATGAACCCAAGATATATATTGTTTACCACTACCAAGTGGTGAACCAATACCCATTTTTATTGGCTGAGCAATTTTTAGAAAAGCACCTTCGTTTTTGTCTAAAACAACTGCCGTTCTCATTTTTGTGACTTTTTTAGAACTCTGAGTGAAAATATCAGCTGTTTTTTCCCATTTCTCTACAATTTGAGATAAGGTATCTTTTCCATATTCATCAGATTCAATATAGATTTTATCCATAGAATCATACCCATAACAATTTACTCCAGATGCAGTAATGTAATGTTTAAGATTCGGAAGCTGCTTAAGCTGTTTGTGAATTAGCTTCGCTGGATCCATTCTTGACAAGAACAATGCCTTTATACGTTCCTTAGACCACCTTTTAGAGCCTATGTTTTCTCCGGTTAGGTTAATAATGACTTCAACTTCACCTAGACTTTCTGTATCAAACTTATTTTCTGAGGGACTCCAAAAAACATGATTTTCTTGAGATGGATTCCGAGTTAGAATCAAAACATCGTATCCTTTTTCTACAAGTACTTTTTCAATATTTCGGCCTAAATGTCCTGTTCCTCCAGCAATAAGTATTTTTTTCATCAGTTATAAAATAAGATTAAACCAAACATTTTAAATTTTAAGTCAAGCGAATATGTAAATACAATAGCGACATTAATCAAAAAACAACCTTCCATTAATCCATTCAGGGTCTAATGTCGCACCTTTTTTGTCGTAAAATTTTATAGCATTCTCATTCCAATCTAGAACTTGCCAATCCATTCTTTTTACCTTTCTTTCTTTTGCAATCGATACAACCTCATCAAATAGCATAGAGCCATATCCGAATTTTCTATATTCCGGTTGAATGTAGAAATCTTCAAGGTACAAACTTCTACCTTTCCAAGTTGAATAACCTGTATAGTATAAAGCAAAACCGACAATAACATCTTCTTTTTCAATGACTAAAGCATCACAAACTTGATCATCAAATAAATCAATTTTTAACTGCGAAATTGTATTTACAACTTGCTCAGGAGCTTTTTCAAACAATGCCAGTTCTTCAATTAAGTGAAAAATTGCTGTTTCATCCCCTTTTTTAGCTACTCTTATTGTTGCTTCTTTTTCCATTATTGTACTCCTGCTAAATTAAATCTTAATCTTAATCCACAGTTGAAATTACCTGTTGGAAATGCTGTTGCAATTTTAGGATTCGTAATTACTTGATCATAATAAAATTGAACAACTAAATTTTGATTCATATTGTAATCTGCTGATGATTTAATTGAAACAACTCGTTGTCCTGCCGTTGCTTGGTTTGAGTTCTCTACAATTTTTCTCACAACTGTTAAGTTATCTCTAAAAGATAAGTCAAAACGAATATTAACAGGACTAGCAGGTATTTTATTGATTGGAATTTTAACCTTTGTGAATTTGAAACCAGAACCAATTACCCATTCGGTACCAATTATTTCGGTTACTTGATTGTTATTCAATGATAACGTTGCATTTCTATCCTTTTTAATTTCAAATTTTGTAATTAATCCTTGTCCCTTAACATTCCACGTTGCATCAAAACCAATTAAAGGAGAGAATCTCTCAGAAATTGAAATGTTTTGCATAATGTTGGTCGATTCGAAATTGTTATTAATATCTCTAGAAGAATTATTTTCATTCGCTTTTAAGTTTGTTTGTAAACCTGAAACAGATATAGTAGAGCTATATGAATGCCTAATCACAAAATTCTTTGCTATTTTCGACATAAATTTCATTTTAGTCAACCCATTATAATTGATCGACCAGTTAGGAAGAGGGAGATTGCGAATAGGATTAATGTTTTTATCATCTATACTTTTATTTGTATAAGATGTTAAAAAAGCCCCTAAAACTACTTCTTGCTGAGATCCGCCATAACCGTCTCTAAAAGTCCCTAGATAGCCAACCGAATTGTCGTTTTTATCTGCAAGGTGATCTGAAACAGCCGTTCTACTTGAAAGCATATCATCAAATGTTGAAGATGTGTATTGATTTCGTTTATTCGACTTTGCAAAAGATGTTCCAATTGAAATGGCTGAGTAGCTTAATGAGGATGTTTCAACTCTACTTTGAGATAAGAATTGACCATTGTTTGGATCTGCATTATTTGGATCTATTACCCATCTAAAAAAGTCATTTGAATTGGTTGAATAAGTTCTGTTTAAGCTTAACTCTATCTTTAAATCTTTAATAGGCTCTAAACTTGCTCTTGCAGATATATTTTGTGTATGGTTTATTGTTCGTGCTTTATTTAGGTCTTCATTTTTAACTAACCAATTTTCTGGGCTATCAGCTGTTCCTTTGCTTTTACTTGCGGCTAAATTTGCAATATCATAACCTGTTTCACGACCAAATATTGAAAATCCTTGTTGCCCAAATGTAAAGCTAGATAAAGGTGATAATAATCCTGTAGGAGTTCCTAATATTGTAGCTTCTTGATTAAATCCTGGTAGTAATGTACCGTCTGTTATACCATATGTACCTGATACATTTTTAACAGTCATCAACATATTCGCTAAAAATCCACCTAAAGGTTTAATCTCTTTTTCTTCTTTCTTCTTTCGTCTTTCTGCCAGTTTATCTTTTCGTTCTTGTTTGTGTTTTTCTTTTAACTCTTTTTTAGTCATTTCTGACTCTGGCTTTTCTGGCGTTTCATCCTTTTTTTGAGGAGAAGGTCTAGCACTTGATACTGCGGTTCTTCTAGCACTTGAAACATTTCTACTCTGATTATTTACTTTTTTAAGGTAAGGTACTTTGTTGTAAAGTGTTGTGAAATTTAATTGAGTCGTAAGGTTTACATTTCTTGAATTTTGAATAGTATGTCCAAAGTTTGTTTGTGCAAGAGGAGCACGTTGCCAATTATAGGATCCACTGTATTTCATATTAGCAGTCATCCAGTCTAGCGCAGGAATTTTATCTAAAGGCACATTATAACTGAACGTATAATTATGGTTATAATCCATTACCTTACCCCCATTTTTAGCTTGATTTAAAATAGTATCTCTAAATTGAGTATAACCTTCAGGATCATCCTGCTTATTCACTTGTCCTTGCCCTTCTAATAAATAAGCTTGTGCCGTTGCATCAAAATTAAATTTAAGGTTTTTTGTTAGATCGTACCCTAAAGTATATTTTCGATTCCACTGAAATTGTTTAATATAAACTGGTTGAAAATTATAGTCCGGTGCTATGTTGTTTCTAACTTGTCGCTCATTATATGTTCTCGTAAGATTATTTGTAAAAGCAATATTTTTAGGTGACAAATAAAAATTAGTTTCTCTAACAATTTTCCACCAATTTGATTTTTTCATGAATTTGACATTCTTAAATGGCTCAATTGGCTTATTAGTAAACGAATAATTATAATTTAAGCCCCCATTCCATGTTTTTGTTCTATCATATTTTGTATCAAAATCTTTTCTTAAGTTTTGTGCATATGAGTAATTTGCAGACCAATTAGAAATTTTCCAAAAATGAGGTGTAGAACCAGCTGCGGCTTCTTTTCTAACGTTCGTGAAATTGTATGCTATTCTTTCGTTTAGATCTTGCCCTAATTTTGCTTTTTCTTTTCTAGTAGCCAAATCATAATCTTTCAGTTTAATGTCTGGATTAAAAGGATCGTATTCAGGATTGATTAAATTTAAGGAATGGCTGTAGAAAAAAGGAAGCGAAATTCTAGCTCTTTTACCAAATAATTGACCTAACTGAATATTCGTATTTAAATCAACTCCAATTTTCTCATTTCGTTGCCTCTCTTGAACTCTACTATCTACACTTCCCCAATTAATTCCACTGTAGTTTCCAGACATCTGAACATTTGCAAAATCAGCTGCTTTAATTTGCGCTTGTGCAATTGCCGCAGACCCTCCTTCACTTGTGAAATCTGTTAATCTTAATTCATTCACCCAAACAATTACACATTCAGCTTCACCATTATCAATACCATTATTAGGCCACGGATTTAATTGATTTTTGTCTGGATTTCTAACCCCAATCATAATCGTTTTAAGTCCCTGAAGATTTGGACTCCCTTTAACTTTTAAGATACGTTTTCCGTTTTTAGGGTCTGTTTCTGAGTACTCTACTATGTATGAAACAGAATTACTACCTCCTTCAATTGCTTTGTTTCGATTTTTTTTAAGTTCTATTAAGTCATCAAATACAATTTCCATTTCATTCTCTGCAGGCCATATATCTTCTGGCAAACTGGCCCCAAATTGAGTTTTATTAAGCGGATATTCATATTCATAATAATTGTCTGAAAAATCTGACCCTAACCTTACAAATAAAGTTAACTCTTCATTTGTGTAAGGGTAATTTAGTACATCCGCTTCTTCTAGGTGGACATACATTTTTAATTTTTTATACGTCCTTACATCAAACTGAACATTTTTGTAAGTCGCTCTTGCATCACCATCTTTTAAATTACAAAGATTTAACGCAAGTGACTGTTCGTTTAATTGTCTTTGAACAGCTTGAGAAGGATCTGTCTCTCTCGCTATTCCAGGAGGTACTTTGTAATTAATTGGTTCTCTTTGATCATTTTCTTCAACATTAACAGTTCCTATATCGAATAATGTAGAATTTGGTTCGGGTGTTATTCCTTCTCCTGGCTGTGTTAAATCCTCTACATATTTCCTCCATTCACCCCTTACTAACTCCAACTTAGCGAATCTCAATACCACGTCTTCATCAAAATCTTTCAGGAACATTCTCATAAATCGGATTGACCTAAAATCCTGAATGCCATTTACTTTCAATTGATATTCATTTAGCGGAACCCTAAACTGATACCACTTTTCAATTTTTTGTGTCGTACCAGTACCCACAACAACCTCTTGTACACTTGTGATATAGTTTTTACCAACAGCTAAATCATTCGGTTTCATACTGATTTTATACTGAAAGTAGCTTTCCGATTCTGAAAGGTTGTTGTCTAAATTTAAATCCTCGTTATCAGGTGTATTTGTAGCTGCAGTTGGGTAACCATCGGCATTTATATTTCTTGACATATCAGGAGTTGGTGAATTTCCTTCCATGTTGTTGAAGTATTTATAACGCTCCAAGATGTTTTTCTGGTCCGCATCATACTGATCATTTCTATAAAAAGTATAATCATCATTTGAAGGGTCACTAATTATTCTTGTTTTTGTAGCTGCAGTTAAGGTTGGATTATTTTGAACCCAATTTACATAACTAGAGTAGGCACCTACCTCATCAGAACTGTTCCATCCATCTAAACCAACATCTTGGGCTAAAACAGAATTATTATCTGTATCAAATGCGTTTACTACTGGCTGTAAAGTAGAAACTCTTGCCCATATCGTAGTATCGATATTGTCTTGAACGATCGTTGTATTTACAGGTATTCCATTTTCATAACTTTTGTATGAATCTGGTAATAAATCTTCTGAAACATTTCCTAAGTTGAAATATAAATTACCTCCAGTATGTGTTGAATTCGGATTTTGATTTTCCGTATCAACATTGTAAGGATCAAGAACCCAAAACTGAATAAACTGAATGTTACTTTGTTCGAAATTATTCGTAGTTAATGAGCGCATTATTCCTCCCCATCTATCTTCTGGATTCATCCAAGTTCCATCTGGATTGACAGTAGATGTTGTATCATAATTATAGATCCCTCTTTCTTTTGGGTAATAAGCTAAATCAAGGGTAAAAAGAGGAGTTGGAGTACCGTATGCTAATTGTGTATTTGGAAATATTTCAGTAGTTTGAACAATTCTCATTCTACTATCCGATAACATTGAAGGATCGTCTTTAATATGTTTTGGGGTATAGGTGTTATTCGCATAAAATAATTGGTCAATTGAGTACCAAGCTATTTTTGAACGATTGAATGTATGAGACAATGCTTTTGTATAAGCCTCTGGAAAAAGGTCTAATTGTCCTTGGGGAGTTGCTGCTAATTTCCAGGCAGAAGAAGACTTTAGATCTATTGTACTTTGAGCTCCTTCAAAATCATCTATGTATGATATTCCAACCTTGCTAACTGCTTTTGGAGATCCTGGTATTATATGAGCAAATTCACCTGTAAAAGATAAGGTTGATTTTTCAGATGTTGAAAGTACAGGCAACATATCAATCAACTTCGTTAAAAAAGGCAATTCAGTTTTGAAAGCAATGTCAGTTCCAATAATATTGTTTTTATAAGGCTCACTTCCAATATCTACCTTTTGAGTAACAGGACGTTCCATCATTCTCATCCATGTACCACCCACATTTAAGTTTTCGCTAAAACGATAATTATACCGTGCACCTACTAAGGATTTAGATTGAAAACCAAAAACTGAATTACTTTCTACAGATACTTTAATAGGTGTGTTTGATTCTAAAATTCCTGAATTTAATATTTTCACTCTCCCTAAATTATAATCCACAATATAATCAACCCCTTCTGTCAAACTAATCCCTCCTGCCGTAACAGAAACAGCACCTTCGGGAACATTTAATGCATTTAATGGAATATCTGATGTAACAGAAGATTGATACTCTCCCTTAAAACTAAATCTATTTTTACTTGGAATTTGTTGGGCAGCGATTTGAGTTGAATCGTATAATTCAGTAAAAGCAACTTGATTAATAATAACATCAGCTATATTTGCAGCCTTTAGTTTTTCTTTTAACGTTTCACCAAATGGCTCAATAGTTGAGAAATATACACGTCCATTACGGGTATTAATTGTTCCCCCATTGGTTGCTTTGTTACCTTCATAATTAATTGGCACAAAATCGAAAACTCCATCTGAAAATGGTTGATTATTTTGATTGATTTTATCCATATCTAAAAGATCAACTAATAATTTATCATCAACACCCGGATAAGGAAAAAATGGAATAGCTAAAGAAGTTGCAGGATTATTATAAAGAAAATTCATTCTAAATCCTTGCTGACTAACTTGGTAAGCACCTATTGAATAAACGTTTTTCATCATCAAATCCCACGTTTTAAATTTTGGATTTGTAATGGTCGATTTTAATAACTTAACGATTAATGCTGATTGTCCAGCAACACCATCTGTAGATAATTCACCTACCGTATATGTTTTACCTTTATAAGTATATTCGTATGCTACCGCTAAAACTTCATCATTATTTAAAGGAAGATTAAGTGAGATATAACCTAATTGGGTGTTGTAAGAAAATTCTGAGTCGGTTAATTTTCTTGCATTCTGAACTTTTTCATAATGTTCTCCCTGAATAAATGGACCAGGTGAATTCGTTTGATTATCTAATTTTGAAACCGCATTTGAAAAACCCCTAATTTCTGGATTTGAAGGATTAGCAGCCCAATCATATAAAGCATTTGCATCGTTATTTGGAACTTCAATACTTGAATATCCACCAGGATTTCCTTGAGCATTGGATGCTTTTGCTTCACCTAAATCTGTAAAAGCAATAATGTTACGCGTATTTTCAATGTTGTTCGTTTTATTTGTCAACCAAACCTCTATTCGCGTAATGTTTACACCTGAATTTACAATTGGAAGATTTTTCATTGCTTCGTTATAGTGGTCTCTGTGGTATAGATTAACAAAGTAATGCCTGTTCCCTTCGTAATTATCAGCACCTAATTCAAATTCTTTAATTTGCGATTTCCCTGCAATATTTATTTCTTGTCGCTTACCTTTAGAGGATGCTGCAATTAAATCTACAGTTGCTCTTCCAAATTTTAAAGTCGTATGCGCTCCGAATAACGTTTGAGAACCCTGAATTAAAGTAGTTGGCAAAGGCATAGAAACATTTCCCAATGCAATTTTTTGCATAATTTGATCTTCGCTTCCAGAATATTCTAATTTAGAAATATTGTCAAAACTAAAAGACGCTTGGGTATTGTAGCTCGTTCCAATTTTAAGTTTTGTTCCAATCTGTCCAACTAAACTTAATTGTATTTGTTGTTGGAAATCAAATCGCGTAATCTTTCTTTGATTAACAGGAAGAATTGGATTGTCATATCTGGATGAGTTGACTCCAAAAGATAATTCTATTGAACCTGCTGGTCGAATAGTAATTTGATCTGATCCGAAAAAGTTTTCAAACAATTTACTTCCAACGGTAATGGGTAATTCGAAAGGTCTACTTTCTGCTGTCTGCTCATCAATTCGTTCTTTCCAGTTTACCTCTCTCGTTTTCGATTCTTCATACTCTAAATACTCTTCTAAAGTCATCATCGATGGATTACGATAAGGAACCTCAGAATTTCCTATTGTTTCTTTGAAAACATACGTACCTGTTGAAGGATCATAAACAATCGTTTGCTTCATTGAAGAAGGCTCACCAAGGTCAAAACTTTGTGGCTTCGTTTGTGTTGGATCTTGAGAATTTTGTATAGGGTAAACCAATGTGTCTTGTGCAGAAACCTGATTTACAACTCCCAAAACTAGGAATAGTGTAAATAAAATAAAATACAAAATATGTTTTACCTTAATTTGAGACAACCTTTACAAAATTTTCAGCGCATGTTTTATTAACTCTTCAACCGTTTCTTCACCAGTAATGATCTTATCTAAAGCTTTATCAACTCCTTTTTTGTCAAACCCTAAAGAAACCAATGCTGTAAACGCATCAAATCGATTTGTATTGTTTTTACTAAAAACATTTTCAGAAGAAAATGCAACTTTTGACATTTTATCTTTTAAATCAATAATAACTCTTTGAGCAGTTTTAAGTCCAATACCCTTTACACTTTGAATTGTTTTAACATCCTCGCTTTGAATTGCTAACGCAACTTCTTCTGGAGTTAAGGAAGATAACATGATCATTGCTGTGTTTGGACCAATACCCGAAACCGAGATTAATTGATTAAATACATCTCGTTCTTCTTTTGTTGAAAATCCATAAAGCAATTGCGCATCTTCTCTTACAATAAACTGAGTAAATAGTTTGATTGCTTCACTATCATTGATTGAAGAGAATGTTGTTAAAGAAATTTTCACTTCATAGCCAACTCCATTACATTCAATTATTAATGTAGTCGGATTTTTTTCAATCAATTTTCCGTTTAAAAAAGAAATCATGTTATGTCTTGTAATTAAAATATGTTAACGCGTTTGTATTAACTGTTTTTTGAAACGCGCTAACGCTTGTTTATATCAAAAGCAATACTTTATCTTATTTGTTTTGAGCATCAACTACAGCAACTTTCACCATATTTATGATTTCTCTTACAGATGCACCTAATTGAAGAACGTGAATTGATTTTTTAAGACCTACTAATATTGGTCCAATTGCGTCACCATCGGTCATTTCCTGTAATAATTTGTAAGAAATATTTCCAGAAGACAAATTAGGAAACATCAACACATTCACCTGTTTATTAGCTAATTGTGAAAACGAGAATTTTTCCATCATCAAATCATTATTCAAAGCGAAATTTGCTTGAACTTCACCATCAACAATTAGCGATGGATAATCTCTGTGTAAAATCTCTACAGCCTTCGCCATTTTTTCAGAATCTTTTCCTGGTGCAGACCCAAAATTTGAATAACTTAAAAGTGCAATTCGTGGTGTAACTTTAAATTTACGTACCATTTTCGCAACTGTATTTGTTAATTCAGCAATTTGTTCAGCTGTAGGATCCATATTGATAGTTGTATCAGCTAAGAAAATCGGACCTGTTTTTGTTACCAAAATGTACATTCCTCCAACTGTCTTCACATCTTTTTGCAATCCGATAGTTTGAATTACAGGACGAACTACATCACGGTAATTTCTTGTAGAACCAGAAATCATAGCATCAGCATCTCCTAATTCAACCATCATAGCGCCATAGTGATTACGCTCACGCATAATTTGAATTGCTTCAAACTCAGTAAATCCTTTACGTTTTCTTTTTTCAAAAAACGCTTTACCATACTTTAACCTACTAGCATCTTGTTCTTCAGATTTTGGGTCAATGATACACACCTCTGAAAATTCAAGAGAATATTCCTTAATTAATCCTTCAATTATATTTTTCTTACCTAGTAGTATTGGATAAGCAACACCTTCTTCTAGTGAAGTTTGCGCTGCTTTTAAAACTTTAATATTATCTGCTTCTGCAAAGACCACTTTTTTAGGATTTCCTTGCGCTTTTGTAGTTAAGTCACGAATTAATTTATTGTCAATACCTAAACGTTTTTTTAATTCAGTTTCATAAGCTACCCAATCTTCAATTGGTTTTTGAGCCACACCTGAATCCATTGCTGCTTTCGCTACAGCTGGTGCAATATGATAGATTAAACGTGGGTCAAGTGGTTTCGGAATAATTTGCTCTCTCCCAAAAAGAATATTCTTTTCTCCATAAGCTTCAATAACTTCTTCCGGAATTGTTTCTTTTGCTAAGGAAGCAATTGCCTTAACCGCAGCTAATTTCATTTCTTCATTGATAGTAGTAGCTCTAACATCTAAAGCACCTCTAAAAATATAAGGAAATCCAAGTACATTGTTAACTTGATTAGGATGATCCGAACGACCAGTAGCCATAATAATGTCTTTTCTAACAGACATCGCATCTTTGTAAGATATTTCTGGTTCTGGGTTTGCTAATGCAAAAACAATTGGATCTTTCGCCATTCCAGCAATCATGTCTTTTGAAACAATATTACCTTTAGAAAGACCTAGAAAAACATCTGCTCCTTTCATTGCTTCAATCAGACTTTGATCTGCATCATGCATTGCAAAATGTTGTTTTTGCTCATCAAGATCTTTTCTTTTATTATTAATTAATCCTTTAGAATCAAATAAGAATATATTTTTTAGTTGAACACCAAGCATTGTATATAATCGAGCACATGAAATAGCAGCAGCTCCAGCACCAGAGACAACAATTTTTACATCTTCGATGTTTTTTTCAGCCAACTCTAATGCATTTAATAACGCTGCAGAAGAAATGATTGCCGTTCCATGTTGATCATCATGCATGATAGGAATACTTAATTCTTCCTTCAATCTTCTTTCAATTTCAAAAGCTTCAGGAGCTTTAATATCTTCTAAGTTAATCGCTCCAAAAGTAGGTGCCATCGCTTTAACCGTCTGAATAAATAGCTCAGGATCGTTTGCGTCTAATTCAATATCGAAGACGTCAATATCCGCAAATATTTTGAAAAGCAATCCCTTACCTTCCATTACAGGCTTAGAAGCTTCTGGACCGATATCTCCAAGTCCTAAAACAGCCGTTCCATTCGTTATTACCGCTACTAAATTCCCTTTTGAAGTATATTTATAAACGTCCTCTTTATTTTCAGCAATTTTTAAACAAGGCTCTGCAACTCCTGGTGAATATGCTAAAGATAAATCACGCTGAGACGCATAAGGCTTAGTAGGTACTACTTCTATTTTACCAGGTTTTCCTGATGAATGATAATCTAGTGCTTCTTGTTTGCGATTTTTTGACATAGTATTTTAATATTGTAACCATCAAAGATAATAATTCATATTGGAATAAGGTAATTAGAGCTTGTTTAGAATAAATAATATTTTGATGTGCTATTTAGTGTCTGGAAAGAAGTTTGGATTATATCCATTTTATGGGGATAAATCATTTTTTATTTCTTCTGATACTTTTTTAGCAGAAAAAATATAAGAGAAATTATTGATCGAACACTGAAGTTATACCGATTATATATTCAATATAGCTGGTGTTATTTAGGACGCAAATATTGTTTTTTCAATAACGATTGGGAAATAATCTAATTCTAATTTGTTGACTTTAGCCTGAAGAGTTGTACTTGTATCTTCTGGAGAAACAGAACAATAAAACTGTGCAATGTGCTTACCTTCATCAAAATGTTCGTTCACAAAATGAATTGTGATACCACTTTCAGTTTCTTTGTTTTCAATCACTTTTTCATGTACAAACTTTCCGTACATACCTTTTCCTCCATGTTTTGGAAGAAGTGACGGGTGTATATTAAAAATCTTATTAGGATAGCTATTTGTAAGTTCAACCGGAATTTTTCTGAGATAACCTGCAAGAATGATATAATCAACTTTAGCATCATCTACTAAATTTAACAGCAACACTTCATTGGCAGCTTCTTCATTTGTAAGAATAACAACCTTTACTCCAAGATTTTCTGCTTTTGAAACAATTGGTGCATCTTCTTTATTTGAAATTAAAAATGCAATATCAACCTTTGGATGATTTTGAAAATGGCGAATGATAGCCAAAGCATTACTCCCATTTCCAGAAGCAAATAGTGCAAGTTTAATTTTTGTCATACTGCAAATCTAGGAAGTATCAGCTAAAAAAAACGAAAGAGACAATAAAAAACCTGTTTAACCAATATTAATTTATCAAGTAAATGAACTAAACAAAAGTAATTCAACCACTTACAAACTAATAGCAGTATTGAAAATCGTTCAACAACGAATTAAATCATTAATAATTTTGTTTTTAATTTCTAAATATTTTTCTTTGTACCTTGTAAATTATTAAAAATTTAAGAAATGTCTGAAATCAAAACGAAAGTAGTGTCTATTATAGTAGATAAATTAGGAGTTGAAGAAAGTGAAGTAACAAATGAAGCAAGCTTCACAAACGACCTTGGTGCAGATTCTCTTGACACGGTTGAATTGATTATGGAATTTGAAAAAGAATTCAATATTGCAATTCCAGATGATCAAGCTGAGAAAATCCAAACAGTTGGAGATGCAGTTTCTTACATCGAAGAAAACAAAAACTAAGAACATTTTATTGAACACTGAACAAAGATATTCTGTATGGAATTAAAGAGAGTTGTTGTAACTGGTTTAGGCGCACTTACGCCAATAGGAAATACTGTTTCTGAGTATTGGGATGCATTATTACAAGGTAAGAGTGGGGCTGCCAACATTAAACAATTTGATGCTTCTTTGTTCAAAACACATTTTGCTTGCGAAGTAAAAAACTTCAATATTGAAGATTTTATTGAGCGTAAAGAGGCAAGAAAATTAGATCAATTTTCACAGTACGCCATAGTTTCGGCAGCAGAAGCTATGGCCAATTCTGGCTTAATGGAGTCAAATCCTAATGCTGATCGAATAGGAGTAATTTGGGGTTCTGGAATTGGTGGACTGAAAACTTTTCAAGATGAAGCTGAAAACTTTTTCGCAGGAGATGGTACACCTCGTTTCAATCCTTTCTTTATACCAAAAATGATTGCTGATATTGCAGCAGGACATATTTCAATTAAATACGGATTGAGAGGTCCGAATTATGTTACTGTTTCTGCTTGTGCATCTGCAACAAATGCCATTATTGACGCCTATAACTATATTCGACTTGGAAAAGCAGATGCTTTTGTAACTGGTGGATCTGAAGCAGGAGTAAATCAAATGGGTCTGGGTGGTTTTAATGCTTTAAAAGCATTGTCTACTAGAAATGACTCACCAGAAACAGCATCTCGTCCTTTTGATGTTGACCGCGATGGATTTGTTTTAGGAGAAGGAGCAGGAGCTATTATCTTAGAAGAATACGAGCACGCTATAAAAAGAGGAGCTAAAATTTATGCTGAAGTTATTGGTGGTGGAATGTCTGGAGATGCATACCACATGACTGCACCTCATCCTGAAGGTTTAGGAGCAAGAAATTCAATGATTGCTGCTTTAGAAGATGCAGAAGTTGACGCAACAGCTGTTGACTACATTAATGTTCACGGTACTTCTACTTCACTTGGAGATATTGCTGAAGTTAAAGCAATAAAAGATGTATTTGGTGACCATGCTTACAACATCAACATTAGTTCAACCAAATCAATGACAGGTCATTTACTTGGTGCTGCAGGAGCAATTGAAGCGATTGCATGTATTCTTTCTGTTCAAAATGATGTTGTTCCTCCAACAATCAATCATTTTAACGACGACCCAGCAATTGACAGTAAATTAAACTTTACGTTTAATAAAGCTCAAAAAAGAGTTGTAGATATTGCATTGTCAAACACTTTCGGGTTTGGTGGGCACAACACTACAATCATCGTTAAAAAATTTAAAGGTTAATTTCTTTTGTTTTCTTTAAAATCATTCATTCGAATAAAGACAAAAGATGAATTGATTTTGAGAGACTTCATCTTAAAACGATTTAAGTATCGTCCTAAAGATATATTGCTTTTTAAAGAAGCGGTTACGCATAAATCGATAAGTAATTCGAATAAAAACAAAAGTTCAAACGAGCGACTAGAATTTCTAGGGGACTCTATTTTAGATGCCGCTGTTGCAGAGTATATTTATAAGAAATTTCCTACGCACGACGAAGGATACCTAACACAAATAAAAGCTAAAATTGTTAGCCGCAAAACATTGTCAATTATTGCTGAAGAAATGCAATTAAGAGATGTTATTATTTATCAAAAAGGAAGAGCCATTAATCTTAACACACTAGAAGGCAACGCTTTTGAAGCGTTAATCGGCGCAATATTCTTAGATAGCAATTACCAAAAAGTACAAAAAACACTTTACGAAAACATATTTGTAAACTACCTTGATTTACATAAAATTCTAGAAGAAGAGATTGATTTTAAATCGAAACTATTCATTTGGAGTCAAAAGAATCAGCATGTATTAGATTTTAGTGTCTTAAGTGAAAAAAATAATGGTGGAATTTGGGATTACTCAATACAAGTAAATGTGAACGGTGCTCCCTATGGAAAAGGCAATGGAGGTTCTAAAAAAGTAGCTGAACAAGCCGCTGCTAAAGAAACTTTAGAACTTTTAGGAGAAGTATAAAAGAGTTATCACTAGCGCAGTATGAGTCTATTAATTAGCACTCAATCAAACGACGTTGCATGCACTCCTACTTGAGTATTCTTGTTAATTCAAAATGTTATCTGAGTATTATTTTGTAAGTGAATAATCCTTTGTGCTCATATTCAACTGCTTCAGAGTTGAGCAATGTGTTTTGTCAATAAACAATTGGATAATCCAATTGTTAGCAATGTTTAAGCCCTTCAGGCTTATAAGTGGAAAAACTATTTAGTATATTACTCGCCTCTTAAAAAGTAATTTAATTTCCAAATATGTAATTAAATATTTGTATTTGTAATAACATATTGAGGTAATGGTGATAATTTCAAAAACGATACTAAAAGAATTTGGTGATAAACACTCAGGTTCAGTTGAAGCTTTAAATAAATGGTGTCAAGAAATAAAGTTATCAGATTGGAACAATTTGAATGATGTTAAACAGTCATTCAATACAGTTGATTATGTAAGAAATGATAGGTATGTGTTCAATATCAAGGGAAAAAAATACCGAATGGTTGTAATAATATTCTTTAGCATTAGAACCATATATATTAGGCTTATCGGTACTCATAATCAATACGATAAGATTGATTGTAAGATGAAATTATTAAAAATAGAAACGATGGAAAGTGAAAAAATCAATAATAGAACTGAATATGATGAAGTAATGAGTCGTGTTGAAGCTCTTATTCAAAAGAGTACTACTGATGGTTTTGATTCTTTATCAAAAGAAGAAGTTTCTATCTTACAGACATTATCACAAAATGCTGAACGATACGAAGACAGTATTCCATTGACGCCTATTAAAGCACCTATAACACTTGCTGATATGATTAGATTCAAAATGTTTGAAATGAATTTAAGACAAAAACAATTGGCAAGTCTATTAGAGATTAGTGAAGCCCGAATTTCGGAAATACTTTCAGGAAAAAGGAAGGTTAATATTGCTATCGCTAAAAAACTTCATAGCAAATTAAATATTGATGCAAATTTCATATTAGAAGTAGCATAAAATAATTAATTATAGTTGGTATAACATCTTTTTCAATAAACCCCGCTACGGTTTATAGTTGAGATTGCTTTTCAATTATCAGAACTCCCGATGTGAAATTGGGACAAGTTTTGATTTTTTATGATACGAATGATTGCTATGAGTTTAAAAAAGGAGAAGCTGATTAACTCCTTACGAATTAATTACTTCTATACATTCTTGTTAATTCCACAACAAAAAACACAAATATTTCTAATAAAAAAAAGGTATAGGGCTAACCTCTACACCTGTTCCCAGTTACAATTACCTGCGTACTTAGAAGTAATTGTTCCATTTTCACCGAGTTGTAATAATGTAATCCATTCATTGTCGCACAATTCTTTCACATTACTGTGTTTTGTTAAAATGTTATTTACCGCTTCAATTGGAGCTTCAATTACAACATTCAGTCTTTGTGGAAGGTGCTGGTAATTTGTTCCATCATGAATGGATTGTAATGGCAAACCGATTCTTAAATCTCCTGCTGAACCTTCTAAAACCCCAAATCCTCCTGTTACATTGTGAAGTGTTTTATTTCCTGCGCCTAAGTGTTCGTTATCTGTAGTACTGGCATAATATTGCAAGTTAATCCAACTTGTTACAACCATTGGTGCTGAAATAATTGCTTCTAAGATGTTAAACCCTTCGTCTGTTTTCCAATCGTAGCTGTGTAAGAAAGATTTACCTTCTAAATTAATTCCTGAAGTTCTGTTTCTAGGAGCGATAATGAAAGAATTACAGCCAGATAAGCCCCATTCTGGTCGGATTTGTGACCAATCTTTACTTCTATTAAAAATGGAAGTGTTAACGTCTGCATTCTTCCCTAAATTCATTCGCTTTGAACGTTCTTCTCTTGCTGAAGCACTTGCAGTTTTTATAGCATGTTTAACCTCCAAGACAAGGGATTGATGACTTTTAGGAATGTTTTGTTCTCCTATTAATGTTATTTCATCCGTTGTTGTATTGTGCAAACTCGCTACAAAATGAGTATCTTCTGGAATGATAAATCCTTTTTCTAATAATCCAGTTCTTACTGCTTTATCGTTTAATATTTTTTCAGCTGTCATTGCATTCACTTCTCCTGAGTGCCCACCACATGCACCACAATCAAGTCCTGTAGCGTGAGGATTATTGATAGAAGTAGCTCCGTGCCCAACAATCAAGACCATTTGAGCCATTTTTTCTTTTAATCCCATTGCTGTAAGGGCTCCTTCAGCCATTTTGATTCTATCTGCTAAAGGAATGTCTGAAACGTCCATATCTCTTCCATGATCCATCCATTTTTTCAAGCCATCCACATTTGGATCTTCTACTGGTTTGGTTATTCCGAAAGAATCGCCCATCAATTTGAAGAAGTAAGATAATCCTAAAGGACTTACAAATCCGAAAGATGCAACTGCTCCTTTTTTAAATAATTTCCAGTTTTTATCTACTTGATGCTTAACTTCTCTTTTTCTGATTGCTTTTTTTACAATTTCTGGGTCATTGAATGTTTCTTTAACCGTTGCAACTGAAGGAATTAAAACCGGACATTGGTTTTTCCCTTGATGATTTGCTAAAGGAACATAGTTAAGTGATAATCCGAAAAACCCTGCGAATCCTAAAGTTTCTATTTGATTATCTGCTTTTTCAAGGTTTCTTCGATACACTTCTGATCTTACATCAATACAAAATACTGCTTGAGCTTTTGGTCTTACAAGGTCACTTTCTGTTACTTGTCGTTTCAAGAATTTTTCAGCAAGTTGTCTTTGAATAGCAATGTCGTAAGCATTTTGTAAAGTTGATTTTGTGTCTAAATGCTCGTTTTTATCAATGTTCGCTGTAAAAAGAGCTGCTTTTTCTTTCCATACTTTATCTATGTCCTGTACTTTAAAGTTTTCAAAGACACATAATTCCCAAGCTAATAATATAGTTAAAAAAGACTGTAAATTAGTATCGGTTCCTCCGTAGATTGCATTGTTCCAATCTTTTCCTGATATGTAAGAAGACCAACCAATTATGTTTAGTAATAAAGCATGTAAATAGGCTTCTAATAACGCTTCTGGAACTGCTAATTTTTCAAGAATCACTTTAGTTGCTTCCAATTCATCTGCAGGTAATTGCTTAATTATTTTTCTAAAATTCTTTAAACCAATTAATTCGGATGTTAAATCAACTTCCGCTTCTTTCTTCCAAGATTGATAAATAGTCGATTTTTTATCTGTCGTGTTCCATAAAGTTTGAGATTCATCAAAATAACTCGCCGCCCAAGCCGAAACTCTATCTATTAAAAGTTCATTCCAATGCTTTGCCGTCATATCTTCAGCAGTGTTAATGAACGACTTTAGTTTATTATTCGGCTCAACTTTAGAAGAAGCGAGTAACTTAAGATTTTCTAGAAACTCTTTCGTTGAAAGCTTAATCTTATCCGATTTCTTTAATGCTTTTTGAAGATCTTCTTCAATAATTCTGTTTTCATTGATTTGCGTTAAGTAAAAATCTAAAGGCATTGTTATTTCAATATCCGACCTTTCTTTTAATACTTTAGAAGCTTTATTAAAGTTTAGATCCGCTAGACCTAAAAATGGATTTACTGCTACACTATTTTTTAAAGGCCAGGCTGGAGCGATTTTTTTACAACTTTTTGCAAGTATTAATTTTAAATTTTCCATTGTTTAATAATTTTAAATTGTTTGTACTTATAAACTATTGCTTAACCTCTTTGATTAATTGTTTTAGTTAATCTATCAACTAAAATATTAATGTAGAATCCATTTCGCAGATGCACTCCAAATTTTTGATGTAAACTTCCTTTTTTAATTAGCGGAGAAATTAAGTGTAAGAAAACAATTAAAAAGAAAGCTCCTAAAGCAGTTGCTGATAAATATTTCATCAAGTCTGTCGGTTCAGATAATTGAGGAATTTGATTTCCAAGGGTGAACCTGAAGAGCTCTTCTAACCCAAAGAATGACATCAAAACAAGGACCGTTCCTCCTACGATTTTTAGCATGGAAAGAGCGTAGTTTGATGAATCTAAAGTATTCACCATTAAATTCATCACAGAAGTAAAAATGATACCACCTATGATTAAAAGTTGGTACTCTGTATCTACGTTAATACCCCATAAGTTCGCAACAAGTAGGTAAATCACAACTGCAAACAGCAATCCACCAATTATTCTCAATACACTTCCTTTTCTTTTATAATTTGATGCTCCATTTGTTCTCACTTGATCGATTACACTTCCTGAAGAAAGAAAAGAGTGTGCTTTAAAAAATGAATGCGCTACCAAGTGAAGCAACGCAGCAGAGTAGACTCCTAAACCACAAACCATCATTGTGAATCCCATGTGGGCAACACTAGAGTAAGCTAAAGATGTCTTTATATTTGGCTGTGTAGTAAAGACTAATGCTCCATAGATTGCAGTTAAAGATCCTAAAACGAATAGAAAGACTGGTGCTATTGACACCGCATCAAGTAAATAAGCAAATCGAATCATTAAAAATGGACCTGCATTCAATAATCCAGCGTGTAACAATGCTGAAACTGGAGTTGGAGCTTCCATTACTTCAATTAACCAACTATGAAAAGGAATTTGAGCAGATTTTAATCCTGCAGTTAACACTAGTAAAACAGCTGCTATTTCCACTCCTACTGAAAGGTCAACAGATTTAGTTTGCTTAAGTGCTTCGAAAATTTCGGTTAAATTACCTGTTCCAAATTCTCTAAAAATTAGAATTAAAGCGATTAAAAAGGTAACATCTCCTAATCGTGCTACTATAAATTTCTTACGTGCAGCAACGATTGCTTTTTTACGATCTTTGAAATAAACAATCAATTGATGTAAAGCCAAACTGGTTAATACCCAAGCGATGAATAAACCGAAAATATTACCCGACAAAACCAAGAGCTGCACTAATCCAATCGTTAGTGATAATTCTGCAAGAAATTTTCCTTGATTCGCATCTCCATCTAAGTAATTATAACTGAAACGTAGCACTACAATTGCAATAACTGAAATCATTGAAAACATAACCATACTTAAGGCATCTAATCGAATTGAAAAGCCCATACCGTTGAAACCTATTAATTCACTTTCGAGCACTCCATAATTAAACACTTGATAAGCGCCTATTATTGAAAAAGCTACTGAAAAGAAAGGCGCAAATTGCGTAATTCCCATCATTGATGCTAGGTTATTGTTTTTATTAGGAAATAAACCGGCAAACACAAATACTCCAATAGGGAGAAGAAATAACATACTCAACATTGATTCAATCATTTTTTTATCGTTTATAAAATCTATGACAAATTAACGGAGAATAAACCATGAGTTTTTATTTATACTTTCAATGTAATGTATAAATATTATTAATAGTTAAAAACAGTTGGTATAAACATGTCCTATACCAAGTGTGGTTAACCTTTTATTGCAAATTTCCTAAATCAAATAAGCCTTTTTCATCTACTATTTTAATAGTTTTGGTTTCTAATTGTATCAAATTGATTTCTTGTAAATGGTATAAAACACGAGTAATCGTTTCCCTTGTACTTCCTACCATGTTGGCAATTTCTTTCCGTTTAACAACAACATCTATTGTTTGACCATCTGCTAGTAGGCCGTACTTATTTTTCAGAGAAAGTAAAGCTTGAGCAACTCTATCTTTTACAGGTCGCTGGCTACTTTTGGTAAGGTTTGATTCAATCTTTTTCAATTCATCTGAGAACAAATGAATAATATTCAATGCTAATTTTGAATTGTTAGCAACCAATTCAACAAAAATAGTATTCGGAATAAAACAAATGTGACAGTCCTCCATTGCGATAGCTGAACATGAAAACAAATCACCACTTAACGCAGCTCTATATCCCAAAACATCTCCCTCTTTAGATAAATGAAGAATTTGATATTTCCCATCAACTCCTAATTGACTTACTTTCACCTTTCCTTTCGAAATGAAATAAACACCTTTCGCATCGCCAGCTTCTTGAAAAATAAAATCCCCTTTTTTAAATACTTTACACACCTTTACTTCATCAATCTTATCCAACAATTCTTTCGGTAAAGTACGAAAAACACTATTTGTTGACTTCAATAGTTCGGAACAAGAAAAATGTTGAGCTGTCATGATTTCATAATAATTACTGTAAAAATAGATGTTTTTATTTGCTTCAATTATGATGAACGTCATAATTTGTCTTGATAAAAAAAGAGAATTTCGCACTTAATTTTCAATTTTTAACAATGCAAGCAATGAATACAAATCGTTCAATAGAATTAATGGCTCCAGCTGGATCTTATGAAGCACTAAATTCTGCTATCAATGCTGGTTGGATATTCCGGTCGTAACTGTGCCACCCATTCCGGTGAAACCGTGCCAATATTTAAAGAATTAGTTTCTTAAATATTCCGGTCGTAACCGTGCCACTT
>Ga0105052_10002381_pt1 | contig 23233 bp, 16 predicted proteins | sample FRY03_FD_78094 | JGI IMG/M metagenome (GOLD analysis project Ga0105052, IMG submission 78094) | Freshwater microbial communities from Lake Fryxell liftoff mats and glacier meltwater in Antarctica - FRY-03 | ecosystem: Environmental > Aquatic > Freshwater > Ice > Glacier meltwater ... | reverse complement strand
TCCCAGTCTTTATCCAAATTAGCTTGAACTATTTCCCAGGTAATATTACGATTTCTAGTAAGCCAATCCCATTCTTTATCCAAATTAGCTTGAATTATTTCCAAGGTAATATTATGATTTCTAGAAAGAAAACTCCAATCCCATTCTTTATCCAAATTAGCTTGAACTATCTCCCAGGTAATATTACGATTTTCAGAAAGATAACTCCAATTCCAACGTTTATCTAAATTAGCTTGAACTATTTCCCAGGTAGCTATACAAGAAAAATTAGGAATTTGATCATCCGAAATCAATGGAAATATCTTTTCTATTCTTTTTTTAAATTCATCCTTCACAGAAAGGTGAAAAGATTTAATCCTCTTTTTAGACATTATTTCTAAATTATATTATTATTTAGAAATCAATTTCCTTTTATTTTCCTTTTCTAACCCATCTAAGTTTTCCATTAGTCATTTCTTTTGCTATCCACATTTTCCCGTCTTCTCCTTTCTTAGTAGTTCCAGATTTAAAATCTTTGGCTGGTTTAGATGGGCATTTCCTAGATTTCTTAACTGGATCCTTTTTAACTGGAGATCCTTGATATGTTTTTTCAACATATCTAGTCCAATATAAATTACCATTGGCTTTTTCTTTACAAATATACATTTTTCCGTCTTCCCCTTCTTTAATTTCACCAACTTTCATCACTGAAATCTTCTTTTTTCTCTTCATTTTTAAGGTAGTTCTTCGGGGGGTAAATGGCATTTTACTTTTCTCTTCAACATCAATTATTTCCTTATCGTCTTCATCATTCTCGTCATTCTGAGTATTTTTACTCTCTATTTTTTGATGTTCTTTGGCTAAATATTCTAAATTAATACCATCGGGATAATGTTTTTCAATCATAATAGAATTAATTCCGTTGCCCCATAGATCTACACCTCCTGCTCCTCTAGGTTCCCAGTCCATTCGCCTGATCATGTCTTCGTAATTTTCTTTAACATAACCAAGAGCTTCTTGGTAGTTTTCACTTTTTCCAATCTTTTTTCCATCTATATAAATGTTGTAATATTCTTTCATCCCTACCCCTTTTATAAACCCAACTCCTTTAACAAAAATAATATAAATATCATTTTTAGCATAGCAATTTTTCAAATCTTCTTCTTATTATTCTCTGACCAATTGGATGATGAGAATCAACACAAATATTTATCCATCTATTTTGAATTAAAAATGTAGCCATGTATTTTCTTCCGTATTCTACTTCTAAAGAATTGTATAAAGTTTTAGAAAGATGATCCCAATTCCAATCTTTATCCAAGTTAGCTTGAACTATTTCCCATGTAATATTTGGATTCATAGAAAGCCAATACCAATCCCAGTCTTTATCCAAATTAGCTTGAACTATTTCCCATGTAATATTAGGATTAGCAGAAAGCAAATACCAACTCCAAGATTTATCCAGGTTAGCTTGAACTATTTCCCATGTAATATTAGGGTTTTCAGAAAGACCACGCCAATCCCAATCTTTGTCCAAATTACCTTGAACTATTTCCCAGGTAGCTACACTACGATTTCTAGAAAGACAATACCGATTCCAAGGTTTATCCAAATTAGCTTGAACTATTTCCCATGTAATATTTGGATTTTTAGAAAGATAATTCCAATCCCAATTTTTATCCAAATTAGCTTGAACTATTTCCCAGGTAATATTTGGATTCTCAGAAAGACCATACCAATCCCAATCTTTATCCAAATTAGCTTGAACTATTTCCCAGGTAATATTAGGATTTTCAGAAATATAACCCCAATCCCAATCTTTATCCAAGTTATCTTGAACTATTTTCCAGGTAGCTACGCTACAATTCGTAGAAAGACAACTCCAATTCCAATTTTTATCCAAATTAGCTTGAACTATTTCCCAGGTGGCTACGCTACTATTCTCAGAAAGATAATACCAAGACCAAGGTTTATCCAAATTAACTTGAACTATTTCCCAGGTAATATTAGGATTCTCAGAAAGATAATACCAAGACCAAGGTTTATCCAAATTAGCTTGAATTATTTCCCAGGTAATATTAGGATTTCTAGAAAGAAAACTCCAATTCCAATTTTTATCCAAATTAGCTTGAACTATTTCCCAGGTAGCTATACAAGAAAAATTAGGAATTTGATCATCCGAAATCAATGGAAATATCTTTTCTATTCTTCGTTTAAATTCTTCATTCACAGAAAGATGAAAATTTTTATTTCTCTTTTTAGACATTATTTCTAAATTATATTATTATTTAGAAATCATTTTCCTCTTTTTCACTTATTTTCAGTTATCCTCGTCTTCATCGCTGTCTTCTTCAGCAGTTGATTTTACCCTATATCCTGACCAGTAATAACCCTCCTGTTTTCCAAGTTTATCTCGGGTACACATATCAGCCGTGAATTGACCCTGTGTTGGAGGTTTAACGCTATAATCAGATGTTCGAAGCCATTTCTTAAAATTTCCAAAAATATCTTTGGTTCTAATTCTATAGTCATTATCGGGTTTCATTCTATATCCCTTATCACATCTTTTACATCCTTTTTCGGTTTCTTCTTTATCAGCACATTTCTTACAATCGACTCTTTTTTCCATCTTTTCGATAAATTCATCGATAAAACAAATATATGGATCATTTGCCTTCCAGTAATCTTTCATTGATTGACGAATATATTCGGGTTTTCGATGTCCTTCAGTGATATATTTTTGATAATATTCTAGGGACAACCAAAGTAAAGCTGTAGCTAATCTTGGAATTTGTTTCTCAAAACGTTTGTCCATCCAATAAATTTTCTCGTTGAGTTGTTCTTCAAAAGTATCAGGTACATCAATATCGTCATCTTCATCCACCCATCTACCTTCGAAAGGTGTAATTGAAAAACGTCTTTTGGCTGGTTCATCGAGATTAGAAATATTGGGAATTCTATTTAAAACCATAATTGCGTTGTAAGAAGGATTAATAGAACCTCCGTCTTTATAATTTCCTCTTCCAAATTGACTGTCGCTACCTGTGATTAATTTAATTTTATCGGCCTTAAAGTTAAGACCAGCATCTGGTTCCGTTGAAAAAACAACTCTTGCTCCAGTAAGCTGAGCCATTTCTGGAGAAGATCCACTTGGATCTCTTTTGGTTTGCGAATAGAACTCATTAGGAAGATCTCTGTAATAATCTCCGAACATTTTCTTAAGCATAGCTTGGAAAATACTTTTACTACCATTGGTATTCCCTGACCATACTCTAAATGATTTTTCAGTATTTCTACCATATAGTAAAGCAGAAATGTCTTTTTTCATGAATTCAAAAATACTCTTAACCGGAAATACTTGACGGAGATATTTTAATAAATCTTTCACATCTTTATGATTATAATCATATTCTGATCTATAAGAAACACCACATCTTTTAGTAATATAATCTTCTGGTTTTCCAGTTCGAGCAAACGCACCACTAGGAATAAGTTCAATCACACAATTAGAAACACCAAGAAGATTAGGGTTAGTATCTACTTTATTTGGAAATCCTTCATCCAAAAAATATTCTCTAATGGTTCTCATCAATGCATTTCTATATCCATCTGAAAGAAGTTTGTCAATCAAAATTCCAATCATCTTAATGGTTTTTTCAAAATCTCGACTCATACTTCTGGCTTGTTCGGAAGATCCTAATTTTCGATTAGTACGACTTTTTTCGTCCATATACTGATTTCTGAATTCGTCGAAAAAAGGAATAAATTTCTCAGTAATGTCTCTTCGGATAGCCTCGTCGTCATCAATTATTTCCAAACGATGTCGTCTATAACGATACCAGGTCTTATTTTTGCCTCCAGCATAGATATAATCTAACCAAAAACAGCGATGAAACGCTTGAGCTACCAAAACATGAGGGAAAGTTTCTCTGGATATAGCTAATTTCATCTTAGGTAAACAATATTTTTCATGTATATCTTTATATTTTTCCATATCATCTTCCCTAGCATACCAGCCAATAGTTTTTACAGTAATATAATTTTCGTGTTCAAAAGAGGGGTAGTTTTCGCTACAAAAACTATAATCAAAAATTTCACTCCTTTCTTCGGTATACTTTGCCCAAATAGTTAATCCTTCTAATTCTCCGTCGAAAATATTAAACAAACATTTCCCGATATCCAACAAAAACATCTCAGTATTGAAACGTTTTGTTTTTAGACATTCGACCAGTTCTATAAATAATTCGTATGGAGTAATATCTTCATATTCTTCTTTAGTATCGTTAGGTGCTTGGGAAGAATTTTCGTCATACCCTCTTGGTTCCTCTTTCTCTCCTTCTCCTTCTTTTTCGGATTCTTCAAGTCCTTCATCGATATCTTTCTTATTTTTTTTATTACTTCTTAACTTAGAGTCTTTAGTACCAAAAAACACCGATAAAAAGATAGGAAGACCAATGATAGCTACTTGATAATCGTCTCCATGATCTTTGAAAGTGATCTCTTCGTCGCCCAAATATCTTTCATTTAAAAATTGGTGATTATCGATAGAATAAGTTTCTGAAAGATCTTGTATATAAATTTCTCCATTATCTTCAACACCATAAATTCCGTCATATATGATAGGAGGAATATCGCTAGATTCACTGGACCCCATAAGAGGATAAATATCTTTAACTGGTGCAAGGTAATTTTCCCATTCTTTTTCAACATCTTCCTCAGTGATTGGGGAAGAATAAAATAAACTATCTGTATCCAATTCCCCCAAAAGTTCTAGTAGTCTTGTTCTCATTTTTCCTTTAAATAAATCTCTAGGACAACGACAATATGGAAATTGAAATCTAACCTGTAGCAAAATTATTGGTCCATGCCGAACCAATCTACTTTTACAAACTACAGCCAAAAGTTCAGATTGCTGATATGAAAGTATAAAAAATTCTCTGATTAACCTATGATGAATAGTGATAATTTGTTTACAAAACTCGTCATTTTCCATCTGATCATCTAATTCATTTTTCTTATTCTTATCACTAAACTTGAATTCAAATTCAGTAATCAGAGGACAGCTTTTCTCTTCTCCAAGATCTTCTCCTAGACCAAAAATAGGAGCTTGATTCCATTCATTTTTATCTTTATTATGAAGTGCTAGAGAATACCCCTTATAAAAATATGCTAAGTTAGAAGCAGGAATTTTGTGTTCAGTTTCAGTGATAAAATCATACGACTTAAATAATATTTTTTCTTTCTTCTTTCTTTGAAACATTTTGGATAATTCTGTATAGTCCCAATTTTGGGTGGAATTTTCAAGTTCTATTTTCATTTTCAGATCAAAAACGAATTTGTTTTTGAAACTATTTTCATTTTCAGATCAAAAACAAAATGAGTAAAATTGATGACTGGTCATATAATCGAGGTTGCGGGAAGAGAGAAGACACAAAAAGGTTTATTATTGTTCTAGGATATGTCAAAAATTTGACCGAGAAGAACATAAAAAAGATTGTATAGATGATGGGATTAAGATAAAGAGGTCTCCCAAACAAGATCCAAAAGATCCTCGATTATCTTACTTGGAAGAATAAGTGAGGATCCAAAAGATCCTCGATTATCTTACTTGGAAGAATAAGTGAGGATCCAAAAGATCCTCGATATCTTACTTGGAAGAAGAATGTGATGAAGGAATGTATATATTATGTTTTCAATGTGGTGGTAGATGTTGTGTTCCTAAAAATTATACTTGTCCAGTTTGTAGAGACAATAAGATGGCAGGTTATGAAGAAAATATTTAACATCTGGATTACTTATGTATCTGGAAGGATCGTATGTTGATAATATTAATTGAACTAGGTAATTATTATTCTTTTCATAGGTAAAATATTCTGATTTATATGGTAATCAAATAGAATTGGAAACCTTAAAAGATATGGAACCAAATTATAAGGAAACTTTTTTGGAAAGAGGAATTAAATATTTAACCAGAGCATATGAATTAGGTTCTGGTAGATTGTTATCGAGCCATGAAAAAATACTCAACTGCGATAGGTTTCCAATACGGAGAACCTATTTCATATTTTTATATGTATTTAAACGGAGAAGGTGTACCAGTTTAAGCTCTATATTAGCTTGTCAGATAACCAAAAAATTCTTAAAGGAATGGTTAGATAAAATAAATTGTCAAAACTAAATGAGTTGTCCTATATGCTATACGCTTCCATGTGATTATGGAAACTCAACTATATGTCATTGCTGTGGAACAATGATATGTGGAAATTGTTTTTTAAATATATATCACAAAACAAATTTTAACTGTCCAATGTGTCGTACCAGTTATTTGACAACAGCCGAACAGGCTATATCTGGATTTAAAGAAATTTGTAAACGTAGTGATAACAAAAATATAGATTATATTAAAATTTGTTTAGCTATTAAATATAAACAAAATAATGAATACCAAGATTCTCTGGAAATGCTAGAACAATTAGGAGAAAAAATATACAAGTTTAAAGGAGCTTGTTATTTTTTAGCCGTTTTATACCGAACTGGTTTTGGTGGAAAATGGGAAAGTAAAAAAGCTTTTAAATTATTTCTTAAAAATCCAGAGGTAGGTTCATCTATCCTTTTTTTAGGAGAGATGTTTGAACGTGGGGAGGGGGTTGTTAGAAATAGAAGTTATGGAAAAATATTAAAAAGAGTATCTAAACAAATGGCTGGATGGAACGATCCATGCAGTCCTCATCTTAAAACTGGAGAAAATTTATACACTTATCTTCTCTAACATTTTATTAACACTTTCTTCTAATACCTTTTTCTTCTCAATAAATTGATATACAATTGAATCTCCAGAATAACATCCTGTTTTCTGAGACGAGACATCTGTTTCTAAAATCATATAATAAATATCAACTACTCGGTCTTTTTTAGGAAGATGAGAATGAGAACCGTATCTAGCAGCTCTACCTTTTATCTGTCTCATCCCAGATGGGTGCCAGACCGGATCAATCACAATTACCTTACGAACACCAACCAAATCCAACCCCTGTTTCCCAGCAGGAGCGACTACTAATACTTGAAATTCGTAGTCATTAAAATCTTCAATTATTTGATCCTTCTCGTGTTTTGAAATTTTTCCGCTATACCCCTCAGAACTAATTCCGGCTTCTTCCAAGGCATCAGAGATTGGATCCAGGCCAAAAGATAACCAATTACTATAAATCATAGCTTTGTCATCTCCAATAATTTCAATCGCCTTCTTCATTTTCATCGAAAAATATTCTTTACCAGTTCCAATTTTATTGACTGCTCTTCGGTGTGCATTATAGAAAGAACTTGGAGATGAGAACACTGATTCGTTAACAATTTGGCCTCGAATTAATTCACAATAATCTTTTTCATAATCTTTTTCCATCTTAATTTTGATGATATGCTCGTTTATTTTAGGGAAATTACTATCAAAAATTGGTTTAACGTAATCTACCAACCCACGAAGATAAGGAATAAAATCATTTACAGTTTTGATTTGGGATCGTTTAGTAATCAAGGCAGTTCCATGTACTAAATTAGTCATTGAAATTAAATCACTCATATCATTAACAAAAGGAGTAGCGGTCATAAGTAATATTTTCTTAGCCTGATATAATAGATGAAGGACTGCTTTAGCTCTAAGTCCAGTTTTTTGAGATCCCAAACTCATATTTCTTAGTTCGTGAACTTCATCAACAATGATTAAATTTCCCTTTGCCTTAATATTTTTATATTCTTTTTGAACTTTCTGATAAGAATAAATTTTATATTTTTCTGTATCTTCTGGAGATACACCATATTTAATCATATTTTTTTTAAAATTTCCTTCTAAAGAAGCTGGGGTTATTACGATTACTTCCTGGTCTGGAAAATTATTAATAAAACATTGGGCATAGGTTACTGCTGTGAGAGTTTTTCCAAAACCAGTTGGATGAACTAATAATAAACTTCGGTTTTTTCGAGAACTTAAAAAATATATAACTTTTTTTTGATATTCTTTTAATTTTATTTTACTTTTATAAATACATTCCATCTCTATTATCTTTTATAATATAATTTTATTATATTATAGATTACAATTCAAGCAGAGACTCGATGTCCTCTGGGTTGGTATTTCTGACAACATCAGCAACATACTTACCAATAACATTCATCATCAAATCGTAGTTTAGATAATCTACTGCATTGGCCATTGTAGAAATCTTTCCTTTTATTGATTTACACTCGTCAAGGAATTTTACATCCCACTCATCGAGAGGATTTTTCTCTAGATCTGGTTCCTGATCAATACGTTGATGATGATCAAGAAAAAATATTATAGTTTCCAATGTTTCAAGAGTGATATTCTTCATTGGAATTTCTCTATGTCCTTCATCCAAATCATCCTTTATATTTTTGAGGGTAGTACACTGGCCAATAAGACAGTCATCCACAGCCATCCTTCCATCTAGACAATTCAGAACAAATTGTTGTTCTTCCATCTTGTAAATTGATTTTTTAACAAAATTTATTAAAAAAATCAATTTCGGTACAAAAAAGTAATATTTATATATAAAAAATATGGACGATAAAATCGATTCATTGGTCTATCCAATATCTATTCTAATTTTTGTTAATCTATTTGACCCATTTATTTTTAGAATTAGAACCGATGATTATATATTCGCTTTACCATTTCCATTTATTTTAGCTATCTATATAGCTTCTTTCTTTTTATTTGGCTATACTATTTATTTGGCAGATACCATAAACAATGATGATATTTTTTACATGTCTATGTTCCTGGTTTTAACTAATATTTTATGGGGGATTGGATATGATAAATATAGTAATTTTACAGTTGCTATGTTATTTGTATCATTATTGTCAGGTTATATGGTTTATAATGAGATTTTCTTGTCCGAATTAACAGCTAATGGAACTACGTTATATCTTAATCTCTACTCAGGTTATATTATTTTTATCGGATTTATGATTGCAGTTACTATTGAGAAATTTAGAGACAATCCTGATTATATCAGAAAAGATATTGCTTACAAAAAAATAGAAAAAAATAGAAAACAAAATTGAAAAAATAAAGAGAAAATGAAAATGAAAAAAGAGAAAAGATGAATACTCCCGAACAAGAATTTCATTTTTCAAAACTATATTTCGATGATGGTAATTATCATCTTGCTTTTGTAGCCGCAGCCAGAGCTTCATCTAATGGTCATCCTGAAGCTACTAACGCTCTTGCCTATTATTATCAATATGGGTATGGTGTAGATCCTGACCAAGAAAAAGCCACTGAATTATATCAAAACGCTTCAGATTTAGGTTCGGTAGTTGGAAAATATAACCTAGGAATAAATTTGATCGGTAATAATCATTATGGAAAAGCAATTAAAATTTTAGAAGAATCGTCATTGTCAGGATACGCTCCATCTACTCATAGATTAGTAGAATTTTATTTTTTCAAAGATGATAGAAAAAATGCTCTTAAATATGCTCAACGTTATATATACCAAAATCCTATTGTAGGCGCATTGTCTTATGTAGGGGTTTTCGTATTCACTGGTTGGTGATAAAATTATCTTATATTATTATAAATATAAAATAAATAAAGTTAAAAATTTTTACCCATGATTTGACTATAATCATTCGGCATATAATCTTCAGGTAATTTATTTCCCTCTTCATCATAATTATCTGGATTTTCAACATAATCTAAATATTCCAACAGGTTAGGAGCATCTCCAGAAATAGCCCTGGCAATTAAAATAAATAAATCCTTACCCAGATCATCACTGATTTGTCCATCTAATCGACTAACTGGAGTATCATTTTTGGCTAACGAATATAAAACTCTAGTAGTAGTTCGTTGTTTTAAAACCATAGGCATTACATCAAAATTAATTAATCTAACCCCAGCGATATCGGTTAAAATAGTATCCTTGAGAGTTTCACTTCGAAGACTTTCAAACCTTTCTTGGCTAACACCATACATTCCCAAAACTTTCATAACAGTATTATATTGAAGATCAGTCTTTTTATTATTAATTACTGAACGACTATAAACTTCTTTAAGAGAATCTTTAATATTCTCATTAGTTTCGTAAACTCCAATTTCCTTGAGCGTGGATAATTGAGATTTGATTGTAGATAAAAATTTTTGAGGAAGTTTTTGACCATTATAATAATTAATCCTGGTTGAGATAAGAGAATCAAAAGTATCTGAGGTAAAACAATAAACTTCTCCATCTTTTGGATCCTTATAAAACGCCATTCTAGCATCATTATATGCGTATGGATTCTTGAGAACCATAGATTTTGCAGAACACCTGGATTTAACTTTGCCAACCCCAGAACTTAAAAAGGCAGTGGGTCCCTCTACATCCAACGCAACTCGTTCTTCTTGACGACGAATAGCACTCTCGAAATATTGATCAACACCAACATTTGCGATTTGTTCTAATTTATTACAAATCTTCTCATCGTCCATAGAATAATCAAGATTCAAATTAAATGCGATTTGACGAAGTTCTGGTCTTCCATCGGAATAAACATTTTTCTTAACACTACATAATTTTTTCCATTTTGGGGTTTGAAAACTGTTTATAATCTTCTCAATTTCCCCGTAATCTGCTACTGAAACAAAAAATTCAAATTGATATTGATCAATATCGGCTCCGATTTTGACTGCATCATTCAACATATTGAAACAATTATCAGCCAATTTAATCTCTCTACCTCTAAATATTTTATAAAAACTAATAATAGCATTGATAGTTATATATTTAATACTGCTTCCTTTTCTGATAAATAAATTAAACATATCTTGATCACAAGAAGCACTAGCAGCAAACAGAGGAATTGATTGACCATTGATGGTTTCCGCTAATAACGGATATCTCTTAACATCCATAGTAGTTACAATATTTTCAGCTGAAGCCGTTGATAAATCAATGATAAATCTGGTTAAACTGATTGGGTTATCCAGAACAGAAGAAATATATTTCCATTCATTTTTCTTAGCATCATCGCTGGTAATTGAGTTAAATCTAACCACATCGTCGGCAGCGACCAGCACATCCAAAAGCCATTCATCGCTCATACTGTTTAAAAAACTAGTGACTGTTTTTTCAAAGATATATCCATTCTGAGCTACATAATCATTTACGTTCATTCCAGCTCGATAATAATAAGAATCATCAGTTCCAGTATCCTCAAAAGCTTGTTCTAATACTCTAACGTCTACATCACTAGAATCACCTTCAAACCGAAGAGCTGGACGATAGATATCTGAACCTAACATTCTGAGAACGGTAGCCATGTATTGATACATTGGATCAGCCGGTCCCCTAACTGCTGCCATCCAGGCCAGGACATGAAGATTACCCTTCCCTGGATAGTTTAAATAAACGTTCGGGTTGGCTCCTTCTCGAATAACCATTCCAAGCAAGAATAATGAAATACTATTTGGTCTAGCCCATTTAATAATGGAAGACATAACATAGTTAGGATTAAGTAGTTTTCGTCTCATAATTAATCTAAGATAATTAGAGAAAACAGAGAAAGCATTAGAAAGAGGTTCGTCTCCTCGTCTAACATCGGCGGTTAAATATAGTTTAATAACTGCATTTATTTCACTATCAATCTTATCTCTCCTTTCATTTCTAAAAGCAATATTCATAATCTTGAGAACATCTGTATTACTTTCCACCTCGGTTCGATCATCCATCTTTTTAGTATATATTTTATTTTAATGATAGATAACATTTATATATCCAAAAATTGAAAATATAAATAATGTATTCAAGTTTAAATGGAAAAACTGATAAGTGATCTTATCACTTATCAGTTTTGATAAACTGATAAGTGATCTTGAAAAATGTAATATAACATCAGAAGATATTATCCTAAATTATAAAAAAATATAAAAGAGATAATAGAGAAAAAAATCAACTCTTTTGAAAAACCATATAAACATGAAAAAACTATCCTAGGTTGTAACACTGAAAAACATATAGAAAAATTAGACAAAGACATATGAAGGAAGGAGATATTGCACAAATCATTATTTGAGAGGTTGGGAAAATTTAGGAATAGGACATAAAAGTGGCTTAGATTGTAGAAAAAAAGATAATTCAATTATATTAGAAATTAAAAATAAATATAATACTTGTAATTCGAATAGCCAAAAAACAGTTTATGATAAACTTTCCGAGTATAAGAAAAAATATCCAAAAACAAGGTGTATATTAGGTATTGTTAATTGTTCTAAATTAGAAGAAAAAATAATCCATAATGAAGTTCAAATTGAAAAAATTCAAGGAGTAAAATTATTAGATCTTATCTTTACCAGTTATACAGAAGATATATTAGAATATACAAGAAATATTATGTATCCTCTAGAAAAATAAAAATTTTCTTAGCAAGAGCTTCTCCTAATTTAACTGGAACTGCATTACCTATCTGTTTATATATTTGATTAACAGATCCTGAAAATTTATAACTATCTGGAAAAGTTTGAATTCTAGCATATTCTAAAATTTGAAGAGGCCTGGTTTTGATAGGATGACATCGTTCTGTTTGTTTTTGAGAAGGAGATGTTAAGAGTGTAAGACAAGGTTTTTCCATATCTAATCTTTTCAAAATTCCTCTTTTTCCACCTCCAGAATAAAAACTTTTTCCCATATATTCTTTTTGAAGTTCGACTGGTAAATTTACCCAACATCCGCCCGGAGGAATTAATTTCATTAATTTTTTCTTTTCTTTACTATATAAGATTCCTTGGCTATCAGGACAATCTAACAAGACATCTTTAAGAACAGGTTTGTATATATGTTTTTTTGGAAATTTAAATTCTTTTTCAATATCTTTTCTGACTCCAATTATAAAGAGTCTTTCTCTGTTTTGCGGAACAGAATAATCATTTGCATTTAAAATTTTATACTTAACATTATAATTACCTATATTTTCAATCTCGTCTAAAATATAACTCAGTGTTTCTCCTTTATTATGAGTAGCCAAACCTTTAACGTTTTCTATTAAAAATATTTTTGGTTTTAAAATTTCTATCATTTTGATAAAATAAAGTACCAATTTTCCTCTATCATCTTTGATACCTTTTCTTTTACCTGCTTGAGAAAAAGATTGACATGGAACTCCGCCCATTAAAATATCAATATTTTTATCTTTGTATTCGTCTAAATTAATATCAACCATATTTCCTTCAAATATTTCAACTTTAGCGTGATTTAAATGTAAAGTTTTAATACAATGTTTATCATTATCATTTAATAAAATGGGTTTAAACCCAGAATCTATAAATCCTTTGCTCAGGCCTCCACATCCCGAGCAAACTTCTATAAATGTATATGTCATTTATATATAACTTTTAATTTTATAAATCGATTTCTCTTTTGTCAGAAATTGAAAATGTATCTTATCTTTTAACAATAAAAATAGCATAAGTATCGCAGGTTATGCCAGAAATCGGATACCTTAGAGACGACCTTATCATGATCTATATCTCAGATAAAACGGATGAAATTGGGATTGAAAAAGATACCACAATAATAAATTTCCCATATTTTAGTACCTTTTGTATTCATTATCTTCATTCAAAAAATGGAGAAAAATTAGTTGATCTTTATAAAATTCTAAAGTATTTTGAAGATAATCCTCCTCCTCAAGATATATTAAATGAGCTTTTGACCCAGTTTGGACATTTTTCACCGCTTATATTAATTAAAGATATGCTTGTATATACTGCTGAACAGGAAGATGTTATTATTCCGGCTTGTTTTCCATATTTGGCTACTTTAGTTAAAAAATTTTCTCAGTTTGATCCTGGACAAAGTTGGAATGACGAATCAGATTTAAAAGAAATAGAAGGAATTGTTAAAAATTTCCTAAATTGAAAAAAGATCTATAATATTATAGATCTTAAAAATGGAGAAGGAACTTATAAAGATATCAAAACTCAAATATTCACCAGGAGTTACCCTTGATAAATTAAAGGAATTATTCAAAACCGAGGATATAGATTTGATTTTTGTTAAAATAATTACTGGGTACCACCTCACGATAGAAGAGATAAAGAATATCTGGAATCATATTCAAGTTCATGGGACTTATCAAAGCATTATTAAAACTTATTTACTCAAAAGAACAGTAAAGAATTTCGGTGTTTTCTATACCTCTCTTTTTCAAATTTTCGATAAGGAACTAAATCCAGAAGAAATGAAATTCTTGAAAAAAGAAATTTCTAATCTTTCTGAGAAAACCAAAATTCCTGTTGATGATGCTGAACATTTTTTAACTGTTTCGATAGGAGAATTAACAGAAGCCCCTACACCTCCCTGGGTTAATGTTCAAGACGGAGAAAATTTATCCCTTCTTACTACTGTTTCTGCAGGAGGAGAAGTTTCAGATAAACGTTATCAATCTCTTTTAGACGAAGCAACTGATATTTTTTACTCTTTTACACCTTCTACCCCTGACAAGGGGAACGGAGAAGGAACATTTGTAAAAGAAAAGATTGATCTTGATATTCGAGATACTATTCAAACTTATCTTAGTTCTATTTCATCTTTAGAGATTGATCCACGAGACGAAATTCTCCCCAATCGAGTTTTTGGTCCTCAGAATAGATTCGAGGATAAAAATTGTCCCTACAATTTAAATGAGATTGGACCATGCAGAATGTTAAATTGTTATTGTCGAGAAGGAGATGATTTAAATTGGTTTAGCGGTACTTGTGATATATGTAAAAAAACTATTTTAAACAAATCCCATGCACTTAGATATCCATTTAAAAATGGAGGATGGGTTGGTGTATTTTGTAGCTGGGATTGTCTTAATCAAAGCGATTTTTTTGCTGGAACAGAGGATGTAGATCAATATCTTCGTCTGGAAAATCTCAGAAACACTTTGGATATGTATGGGATTATGGATAGATCTAAAACTTAATTCAAAGAATAATTAATTTTCTTTGAATTAATTTTCGTTCCAAAAATAAATTTAGTAATACTAAATTCTTTTTTCTCCGTTATCTGTTTATTGAGATATAATAAAGAAGAGACTATTACTATACCTAAAACAGTCCAATTGATAATCTCTATCGGTTGATTAAGATGATCGTGGTTTTGACCTTTATATCTTAAATATTCTTGTTGTTGGAACATAACATAATTTGTAGCTAACAGAGTTATAATCAAAATACTTGGATAGAGAGTGCTCTTATTGAAAAATATATAAAAAACATATACAATTAAACTTTCATAAAATTTTTCAAAAGGAGATTTTTCACTAACCTGATCAACTAATTGGAGTGAGAAATATATTAAAAAAATTATAAGAAGATGTTTAACAATTATACTATCAGTAAGATAATTATTTAATTGTCTAGGGAATAATTCATAAAGATAGTTATTTAACATGATCAGAATAAGAAAAAAGAAAGTATTGATCAAGTCTTTGATGTCCATTTTATATCAATATTAAAAAGTAGGAACCGCATTCTTCCCAGTTTTAGAAAATTTTCTAATATAAATATCAGTGATTGAATTTGGAATAAAACGAACATCATTTGTAGTGTATAAATCGTAGTTATAAAATAAATCTTCTTTATTTCTTTTAGCGGAACTAAAACTAGTGTATGGAATAAATTTTCCAACGGTTAAACTATCATTGCTACTGATAACATTACTAGGTTGAACAGATCCATTAGCTGGATCATTATATATTTGTCTATAATTTAACTTAGGAAATTGAAGTGTTAACATATTCACTGAACTCAAAATACCTCCAGGAGAATTAGTAAATAAAAAAGTTTTAAATTGATCTTCTCCTCCTGTAGTAATAACAAGATTAATATCTTTTTCTAAACTAGGTGGAATATATCCTATTTGTTGCGGAGATTGATTATACACAGGTTGTTGTTTATCTTCAAGATTAGGATCTTGTTTATAAAAATTGTAAGTTATGAAATCATCTGGGATTGGATTTTGGAGATTGGAAGAATATAAACTAGGTACTCTGACTGGTTCATTTGAGTTTAAAACATTACTAACTTTTATTATTGCTTTAGTTCCAACTATTGCACTAATTCCATCTTGATCTACTTGATCGATTTGAATATTATCGCCTATTGTATACCCAGTTCCTCCGTACAAAATACTATTTTGAGGTTTATTAGTTCCAAGAGTTAATTGACCAGAAACTATTTTTACCTTGGAAGGATCAATCACTAATCCATAGGTAAATATAGAAGTTGTAGAGGTTGGGGGTAGCGGATTTCCATCAATATCTGTTGGAATAGCTACATAACGATAATCGCTATCACTAACTAAGACTACTAAGTTGTCAATTTTTAAATTTTCAGTAGAACTAACCTGAATAGTAGCTGAACAACTTTCTCCATCACTATAACCACTACCAGGATTAACAATACTTACCCCAGAAATAGTTCCTTGTTGAACAGTAATATCTACTTTGCAATTGGAACTAGTTCCTACAAGTGTTATATTTTTATATGTTCCAGATTGAGGAATATTTCCACTATTGATAGAGAAAAATCCCCAATCAATATATATGACTGTTCCTGTTTGAGGACTCTTAAACCCGTTGCCTTTATTGATAATATTGAAATCTGATATGGGTCCTCCTTGATTGGTAGCTTGGGAAAAATATTCTATTCCAAAAACATTAATCAGTGATTTATTATTAACTATGTTCCAGGTCACATTTCCATCAATATATGTTTTAGTGTATGACGTAGGTGGATTTTTGGGGTATGATATCCAATAAGAAATACTACATTTGAAATAAGGACATCTACCAACACCACAAGTAGGACTATCATTCTTATCTCCTCGATAACCATATAATGTAAAAAAATCAGAACTAGTATTATCTACACTTCCTTTAACTTTATTAGTTGCTACTAATGAATTTTCAACATAATTATCTGGATATAGCGGGGATGCTATAGACCCTAAATTTTGTTCAAAATAAGCGTTGGTTGATAAAGTTTTTCCTGTATCTTTATCTATAACTCCGCCCACAGCATATTGATTTCTTTCAGCCATATCCCACCAGAATCCAAATCCAGGTGGATTATTTCTGGGATTGAGATCTGAATCATTTGAACCAAAAATATTTTGTTTAAAATTTCTAAATAAATATTGATCCTTTTCCTTAACACTCAAATCTTTTCCTCCACCAGAATATAAAAGTTCTCCAAAAACTTCTGAGTTTTGTGGATCTGGTGAGGGGAGTTTTCCAAAACAAAGTGTCTCATTTCCATCTCTTCTAGGAGAGTGTCCGGTATAATGATTAAAGAGATAATTTAACCAACCAGGATCAAGTGGTTTATTCATAGATCTCATTCTGGAAGTCCGATCTTCTCTGGGAATAATTTGACCCCCTCCAATATCCATAGGAGGAATCAGTAACCATTTCTTGGAGGTTTGAGATAAAATAAAATAATTTGAATAATCAACAGTTTTAGTTACTTTAATTTGAAGAGGACTTCCGCTTAAATCATCATTTTGAATACTTAATACTTCATTTCCTGAATAAGTATGAGTACCTGCTTTATATATAGTAACAGTAGCTACCCCTCCGATTACAATAGCGGTACAAGTATCTCCATAATAACTAGTACCGCTTAAAATTTTTCTAATTACATCAGCATCTAGATATTGATTTTGAATTCCGCTTAGATCGTTTGTAACGATACTAAACCCTCCATTGGTTAACTGACCAGACGTTTCATTAATCTTAATATCCAAATATAATTGTTGGGGGCGAAATAAAATTTCTCCATAGGGACCTTGAGAATCTGAAATATATGACCCAGATTTAGTTTTATCTTCTGAAGGTTGAAAAGAATATCTGACTATTTTGATATTTTGTTTGAAATTAGAATCTTGTTTTCCCAAGAATCTGATCAAAGGGAAATATTCGTCATTTTTTGGATTAAGAACAAGGCTGGGTTGGAATAATCCTCCTTCGTTTATATAAAATTGATTGGTTTCGCTAGATGCAATCTTATTATATGTTGATTGAGAAACATAAATTTTACTAAAGGTCATAAATCTAGTCCCCGAATCTATAGATGCTAAATCAACAGTACCTCCGTCCGATGTTATAAAATCTTGTAAAAAATTGAATGTAAGACTTCCAGTAGTACTGTCGCATGCTGGTAAATCTTTTCCTCCACAGGAACTATTAAAATTTTGAACAGTGTTTCGATTGTATCTTTCTCCTTGAGCTCCAATACAATCAGCAGTTCCAGTACCATCACATGTTTTAGTGGCAGTTCTAAACACTATCTGATCTTGATCAATACAGGATTGAGCTGGAGAAAGATGAGAAAACCCATTTTCAAAATCAGAAAATGCGTTGGCAATATTAGGATTTTTGGTAATGTTATAAACATTTTCATATGTAAACCAATTACATACAGAGGTATCAATTCCTAGAGGGTTGGGTGTGTTAGTATAACTTGTATCACCCCATGGATTAATAGTTGAAAAGTAATCTGAGGATATAACATCTCCTTTATTCTCGCCTCCTCTTTTGTTAAGTAAATCACCATTGATTGTTAATGCCATCAGTATATTAACCGCAATTAAAATAATGATCAATATAGCTAGTATGACATTTGTAAAACGTTCTACCTCCATAATAAAATGGATGATGCCTTTTTGAAAGAGACTTTTTTATATGGAAACTTAGAGTTGGGATTTTCCTTAAGAGAAATTAAAAAAATAGATCTTACTAAACTTTCCTTCGAAAAATCAGAATTTGACCTTTCTTTTTCATGGAGATGTTATAAAAATTTCAAAACTCTTTTTTCTGCCAGAGAAGTTGACGTATTAAATGATATTGAAAGTTATAAAAATTTAATTAAATTATATAAAGATTATGTTGTACTCGGTGAGACATATTATCAAATTAATGATAGATTTATTAATATTAAACCAAATTGTGATAAAGATTATTTTATAATTTCAATTTATTCTATGTTATCAGATTTAGATTCTAAAATGATTAGTTATGATAATCAAGATTTAATCAATATTTTTGGAAGTTATTTTTATGATTATTTACCATTCATTCATGGGCAAGATGTATTGTTAAATTTCAACAGTCCATTTAAGGATAATGAATGGAAACCAAGATGGAAATTTATATATAACAGAGAACAACTTAATCTTGATATTATTGATTGTTATTTAGATACTTATTTTTACAACCCTTCTTTTAAATATTCACCAGGAATGTATAAAGACATAATTCCCATTAAAGATAGATTGATTTTTTTAAAGGAAAAAGCACCTCAATATTTTGAAAAATGTATAATGCCTAATTTAGAAATTGTAACCAAAAATATATTTAACCAATACCCTTACCAGATTATTTTCAAAGAATATTTGGAAATTCTAGATATTCATCCTTTGATTTATAAACCTGATATGGTTTTTAAGACCGAACTTGGTTGGTTATTATCTATTTTACCGATCAAAATATCTGCCTTTTTGTTGGGTTATCCAGTTATTTCTTGTGGTATTCCATCTTGGGAAAATATAAGTAAATGTATAGAGAAAATAGAGCAACAAGGTCTAGACAATTATTTATTAGAATTGAATAAACGAAATAAAACTATCCTTGACTCATTATCGTTTGGTGTTACTATTTCTAATGGTTTTGATTCAAACGAAGATTTTGTAGATTTATTATATGAGAGAGTAATAGATTATAATTTTGACGATTTTATTTTATTTTATAATTCTAAGGCTTCACATATTTTCACCTTTCCAGAGTTTGATAATATAAATAAGAAACAAATTAATCCTTATAATAACAAAACCAGAATTCCAATGATTGACAGGATTAGTCGAAATTTAGAAATGAAACAAGAATTTATACATACTCTGAAAGAACGAGGATTGATGTTTGAATCATGGGGAACTATAAGAATTAATTTTGAAGATATATTACACAATATTAAAAGTGGTAAGATTATGGAACAAAAAATTAGGAATTATAGATATGATGTTCAGGGAAGAATTAATATTGGTGGGTTATTTGAGAGGATGGGGTATTATGTTGGGTAATCCCATCCTCTCAAATAATGCGTTGGGTAATTTAAAAACACTTAAGGTTAAGTGTTTTTTTATTTTTATTTTTTTGTATGTGTAAAGACTAACTAAAAAAAGTACCTTATACTCTCGCGTAGAACCATATAGGTTCCGGAGTTTAAAGGATTTAAAAATTGTAGACCCCGCCGGTGTCTACAGAGGTTGATGTAGGTCAAGATCATATCTAGAGGTCGGCGGACCCTCAAGATATGCAACTCCATATTTCCCAGCAAGGAGTGATTTGAATTTTGCTGGGATTCATTCGTCTTCAGACTCATCGTCTTCAGACTCATCGTCTTCAGACTCATCGTCGTCCACCATTAATTCAGACCATGGCCTGGAAGAGGTAGTTGACTGTGAAGAGACGGGGCGAACCTCGGACAGAGCCTCCGGGCGAACCTCGGACAGAGCCTCCGGGCGAACCTCGGACAGAGCCTCCGGGCGATCCTTCCAAGTCTTCTCAAGCTCTTGCTCTGCCGTTGTTGCCTTCTGTTTGAAGACACAGAAAAGATCCTTCTCTGATCTCAGTTCACCCTGCTTCACCGTCAGTTCAGCTTGGTACCTTTCCAACGCAGTAGGCTCTCCAGCCTTGATTTGAGCCTTGCGCAACTTGAGATTGATGAAATTAGCATTCAAACGCGCAATCTCGCACCTGTATTGAGCAATTCTCAGTTCGGAGTTCGCAACCGAGAGATTCCTGAAGCTCACTCTAGCACGAGCCTCAGCAAGCTTGCGATTGTAGAGGGTCTCGGGGGAGGGATCCTCCTTCTCCTTCCAAGTCTTGAACACGCTAAGATCTCGATCGTACTCGTTATTCGCCTGAGTAGCCGATTTGTTGAGTTGCTTGAGAGCAAGCTCAGCATCTGACAACTCAACAAACTCCTGTTTGATCCTGGCTACGATCTCGTCGTACTGAGCCTGGGTCTCCTTGGTGGGAAGTTTAGTTGGGTCGAAACTGACACTTGACATGCTGAGATCTGCCCAAATCCTAGATGCCTTGAGATTGGTCTCGGATGTATTGAACGCACACTTGCGACACAAAAATCCAGACTTACCCTTGGATGACACGCCAGTGACCGGGAAAAAGAACTTGGGAGAGCTTGTGCAGTTGACACACTTGTGGCGACTCTTTTCTGCACGCTTATTGAGCCACTCGCTCGGTGTCATGTCCATCTTCTGTTCACACTTGAGCTTACAGTCACCTGTGTGGCAGGTGTGGCGGAACGAGATATCCGGACAGATCAGATCAGATGGTATGCTAGGATTCCACTTGATCATCGTGGGCTTTAAGCCCGCTTCTGCGATTACAGCCTGTCGCAGTCCAGGGAGAGATTCCCTCAAGGTCTCAATTTCCTGAAAAAGTTGATCGTGCTCGACGCCGGTTGCATCGTCCAACTTCTCCTCCAATTCAGCCAGCTCCGTCTCTTTGAGACAAAACAGAGAATCTTCAAGATCATATCCCTCGACCCAGATTGACGCTTCCTGATCAGGTGATTCACATCCTTTTCTCGACCATTCGTCAGGAACAACCTTGAGCGTCCTCATGAGAAAAGAGAATCGATCTGCGGCAATCGTGATGGCTTGCTGAACCGCCTCGGCAAGTACATCAGGACTGGTGTGAACAGGAGCATGGACTCCAGACGCAACACCGATAAACTTGGATTCGTCGATGGTGTTCCTGACTGTTGTACCTCGGTCTTCCCGGCAAAGCCGATGCTTCTTAGGTCTCCCTTTGTCAATTGTTTCCTCGAGAGGATGATTGAAACAGACCGTCACAGAAACTTTGTCAACAAGAACAGTGATGTTGTGAGTAGCCTTGAACGCAATCATGGTAGCTCTAGTCTGTAGGTCGACTATGCTAATCACCGAAAAGACCACACTGGTCTTTGTCGTATTGAAACACGACTTGTGACCTTCGATCGGGTTGGTGTAGGTAATCTTCTCAGGTACCCCCTTGACCGCGAACACTCGGTTGTACTCACGTTGAGCATTGACAAGCTCCTCACGAATCTCTCCGAGGTTTGAATGATCTCCAAAGATGACAACCGCAGCTATCCTTGGAAAGATGTCCGCCAGACAACACTGTATATGAATACCTCCTCCGGCATGTACTGCCCGATCAATGCCCAGCTTGCCAGATGACAACATGAGGTCGCTCAGATGAGTCTGAGAAATCCCTGCCTCGAGAAGGTACTCGCGGATACGCTTTCCGAGATGGAGACACGCGTCCTTTTCCATCTCCCCGTACGTCTCTGCATCGAGTACATCGTTCATCCATTCGAAGTTCATCCACGCATAGCCAAATTTGGCGATATCCATATTCTTGGAAACCACAATCTTGGTAGCATCGATCAAATGAAGAATCCACTTGCGTGCATCCGGAACTGACGACAGTTGTTTGTCAATGTGTGTACCGATATGCTTGCCCCATCGCTCGCGAAAGTCCTTCACCGGCTTAGCATCAGAGTCCTTCGACTGTTTGGGAGGCGGGCGATTGGATGCACACCTTCTTGATGCATTCAATACGAATTCAGATACACCCCCCTTGCGGGGATTGCTCGCGGGTTGAGCCTTTGGGGACGGCTTCACCTTAGTAAGAACAGCCGTCCCTTCAGACTTCTTCGTCGTCTTCTTCGTCGGAATTGGACGAGAGATTGAAGCCCAGGTCTTCGACTCCACAGGGGAATCGGGGGACTCCACAGGGGAATCGGGGGACTCCACAGGGGAATCCGGGGACTCCGCAGGTGCGAGATCAGGACAGATCGAAATCAGATAGGACTCAACAAGCCCTTCATCGTCAAACAATCTGCGTTCAGAAAGATACTGATAGATCTCTCGTGCCTTCTCTTCGGTCGTTGACTCGCTAGTCAAGATCTTCACAAAGTCAATCCCTACCTTGCTTCGGCCGAATTCAGAGACAGTTCCCTTTGGGGGAAGAGCCTCGTGAGTCGACGCACAGATACGCATACGCTTTCCGCTGACCAGATAGTCAACACACTTCCCATCACACGGCCTGGAGCCAGAGTGGGACGAGGAAAACAGCCATGAGATCAATGCGTTGAGACTGGGGAAAGCCGGAGCGACTGGAGCCGGAGCGACTGGAG
>Ga0105052_10002372_pt1 | contig 23296 bp, 19 predicted proteins | sample FRY03_FD_78094 | JGI IMG/M metagenome (GOLD analysis project Ga0105052, IMG submission 78094) | Freshwater microbial communities from Lake Fryxell liftoff mats and glacier meltwater in Antarctica - FRY-03 | ecosystem: Environmental > Aquatic > Freshwater > Ice > Glacier meltwater ... | reverse complement strand
ATTCATTGAAAATCTCGTATTCGATCTGCACCAAACGTTTGTCAATGGACGCAATCAGTGCATCAGTCGCGAGCGTTGCCGGAGTTCCAAAATTCGTGCTGGCAACTCTCAACGCGATCTTGATCGCTCTCACCATTTAGCGATTCATCCAACGTCGGCTGCACGGTGTTGAGATCGCGACGAAGAGCCAACACAGTTTCCGCGTAGGCAGCTTCGGCGTCGTTTAACGCTTTGCGATCGATCGCCAACTTCTCCTTCACACGTTCTTCGTCGCTCGCGATTTGACGCGACGTTGCGACGTTGGCGATGATCATCCCCACGATCCGATTGTTGTCCGTGACGCGTGGGTTAGGCTGGGCAAGTTGAGTGTTGAGCTGGAAATTCTGAGCGTCAAGAAGTTCGGCTTTGTGCCGCATTTGAGAAAGCTGGAACGCGGTCTGTTTCGATGTGTCTTGAAGCAATTTCAAGGACCGCTTACAGCGAGCCAGCGAGCTGATGCCGCGAGCCAGCGAGCTGATGCCGCGAGCCAGCGAGCTGATGCCGCGAGCCACTTCTGCGGATGCGGTTGTCGTGATGGTTTTACCGCTTCGCCGCAGCGGCGAGTATTTTGTCGGCCTTGGCAACGACGTCTTCGCTAAATAGCTTTCTGGCCGCAGGCTCCTGCGCCAGCGAATTCGTATTGCCGATGAGGAAACTCATCGCCACCGCCAAAATCGTGGTTAGGTGTAAACGTAACCAAACGCGTCGGTAATTCATTGTAAAAACGGGAAGGTCGATGGGGCCAGTAAAGCGACCCATTGTAACAGAACGCCGAATCCGCGAAGTTTCGGAATCTAAAAGCCATCTTCCCCGCCTTCTGAGACGCGAACTATCCATGAACCGTGCGCAGCCCGACTGGGGGCGACTGTATCCCGAATCCGCATCCCGTTTTTGGCAAGCGGGAAAGATCAAGATGCATTATCTCGACCAGGGCTCCGGTCCGGTAATCCTTTGCGTTCATGGCAACCCGACATGGAGTTTTTATTATCGCGAAGTCGTTCGGCAGTTCTCCGCAACTCATCGTGTCATAGCCGTTGATCATGTCGGCTGTGGGTTGAGCGACAAGCCGACTCGCCGTGATTTTGCTTACACGCTTGCTTCACATCGAGATAACTTGATCGGCTTGATCGATCACCGTGACCTGGGAAACATTACGCTTCTGGCTCACGACTGGGGCGGCGCGATCGGGCTTTCCGCGGCGGTCGAACGAGTCCCACGCGTGTCGGGAATCGTTCTTCTCAATACCGCTGCGTTTCCGCCACCTTACATGCCCAAACGAATCGGAATTTTGCGGACGCCGCTGGTTGGCTCCTTTGCCATCCGCGCGCTCAATGCCTTTGCAGGTCCTGCGGTCACGATGGCGATGTCGAAAAACAAACTTGCCCCGAATGTTGCTGCGGGCTTGCTGCACCCATATCGAAACTGGCATGACCGCGTTGCCGTGGATTCATTCGTGAGAGACATTCCGATGACGCCATCACATCCAACGTACGCGTTGCTGGAAAAGCTTGAACGCGATTTGGTAACCCTCAGACATCTGCCGAAACAGTTGATCTGGGGAATGAAAGATTGGTGCTTCCGGCCAGAATGTCTGGATCGTTTTATTCAGCATTGGCCTGATGCGAATGTCGAGCGGCTTGATGACGTTGGGCATTATGTGATTGAAGATGCACCTGAAGTCACGATCAAGGTGATGCGAAAGTTTTTGGCGAGCAATGCTTCGTGATGTTCAATGAAACGTTTTCGAAACTGAAGACTCGCATCCGATCACGCGCGGACGCCATTCGCATTTCTTGTGAATTGGAGGCGACGGCACCAAAACTTGGCAACGTCCATCCCGCTGCCAGCTTTGCCGATTGCAGTTACGACGATTTTGTCGCCGCCGCTGGCAAGATCGCTCCTGTGCTCGGAAGCCCCAACGCAGATTACCAACTCGGACAACGGGTCTTGGATGCGGTGGCGGTGACCAAGTTCGTCACGAAGGCAAATGTAAACCTCGGCATCATCCTGTTGATCGCACCGCTTGCAATGATCGACTCCAGCGATCAGATCCCATCGATGCTCGATTCATTAACTTCCGATGATGGTCAAAATGTATTTGAAGCGATTCGATTGGCGTCACCTGGAGGAATGAAACGCAAGGATGTTTCCGCTGACGTGGACGTTGAATCGATTGCGATGGGGCCGATTGATTTGATGGCGGCGATGAACCATGCAGCAAGCCGAGATCGAATCGCGCTCCAGTACGCCACGGGATTTACCGATTTCTTTCAAGAGGTGGTGGGCACCGTTGATGACGCCATGTCACGTTCAATCCCGGCAACGGTTGCGGTTGTCGATGCGCAGTTGCGATTGATGGCAACGTCCGTGGACACGTTGATCGCAAGGAAGTGCGGTGACGACGTTGCGGCGGAAGCAATGTCCCGAGCGGCAAAATGTTTGCAGCACGATTCGCCATCAGCACGAAATGAATTCGACGCTTGGCTCCGTGAAGACGGCAACCGACGCAACCCAGGTACCACCGCGGATATGATCGCTGCGTCGCTGTACTGGCTACTGCGTCCATCGGACGCGGCGCCGATTAGAAAGTAGAAACTCGTCCGCGAATGACGACGTTTCGAATCCAACGGTCGTCCCAAGCAAACATCAACACTGAAAGCAGATCAATCGCGGATTCGTTAAGTGGAATGTCGGGCTCGATAAGGACCAGGTCCGCAGAGTTTCCGACGCGAATGCGTCCCCGGTCATCAAAGCCCAGACAGTCCGCGTTACCTGCGGTGATGGAATGCCATGCTTCCGAAGCGGTTGGAAAACAATCTCCAATAGAGTAGGCGGCTTCGATCATCGCACGGCCGACACGAACCATGGACCGTTCATAACCGGCACCGATGTCGCTTCCGAGACAAATATTAACTCGGTCGGTCATCAGCACCGAACGGTTCATCGTCCCGGAGCGCAAGAAGGAATTAGCGGTTGGGCAGTGAGCAATCATGCCATGTGCGTTTGCCAATTGGCTTCGATCAGTTTTGTCCAAGTGAATGCCATGTCCAAAGATCGATCGTGGTATCAACAGTCCCGCGTCGTCATAGACTTGCACATACGATTGACCGTCAAATAAACGAGAAACCACATCGCATTCCGCGATCGTTTCGGCGAGATGCGTTTGCACGACTGCGCCGCGCTCTCCAGCGAGTTTGCCCGCTGCGGCAAGCAACTCAGGGGTACATGAAATCGCAAAGCGTGGAGTCACCGCGGCGCACATGCGGTTCGATTGCGGAAAACGATCCAACAGCATTCCGCATTCATCGATCAACTGATTCGCTTCGCGACAAAGGTAATCAGGAGCCTCACGATCCATCAACACTTGGCCGATCGCGCCGCCGATGCCCAGGTCCGTGGCCATCTCGATCGCGGCGACGGCGGATGCGTGATGGACAGTAGCATAAGCACAAATGGATGTGGTTCCATGTGAGATGCACTGCCGCAGGACTCTCGCGATCATCGCGCGTGCGAAGTAGGTATCTTCCCAACGGCGTTCGGACGGAAACGTGACTTTGTTTAGCCAATCAAGCAGCGGCATTCCATGACCGCCGATGATGTCGAATTGCGGCAGGTGCAAATGAGCGTCGATGAAACCAGGAGCGATGATATGATTCGGACCGCCAAGATCACAGCGCTTCGGTATTTCTCCTTCGACGACTTCCGCAATGATGCCGTCATCAATGCGAACAAATCCCGGCGACAAACAGCAACGGTCACCATTGCTTTCAAGCAGTAGTTTGCCTGCTAATAACATGCAAGGATAACTTTAAGCTTGGACCGCGAGGGTTTGCGAGAAGGCATGAAGAATGTCGTTTACATTTGACTCATGAGCACCATGCCCCATCAATCCGACTCGCCAGCACTTACCCGCAAGTTTGCCTAGGCCACCACCGATTTCTAGATTGAACTCATCGAGCAGATGACGACGCATCGCCGCTTCGTTCTCAATGCCTTCGGGGATGTTCACCAGGTTTAGCATCGGCAATGAATGCTCAGGATCAGACGCATAGGTAAAGCCTTGCTCCAACAATCCTTTTTTCAATTGCCCGTGGACTCGCTGGTGTCGAGCAAAGCGATTCTCAAGCCCTTCTTCAAGAACAAGGCAAAGCGCCTCGTGCAGTGCGTAGTTCATGTTCACAGGCGCGGTGTGATGATAGGCACGGCTGCCAGACCAATAGTTACCGACCAAACCAAGATCGAGGTACCAAGAATTGACCGGGCTCTTCCGGTTCTTCGCCTTGTGCATCGCTCGCTCGGATAACGTGACTGGCGAAAGGCCAGGTGGACACGACAAGCATTTTTGCGTTCCTGAATAAGCCGCGTCGATTTCCCATTTGTCGATCTCCACTGGCAAACCCGAAAGCGAGGTGACGCAGTCCATCACCAGCAGACCCCCATGCTGATGTACGGCAGTCGCAAGGCGATCAAAGGGTTGATGAGCGCCGGTCGAAGTCTCGGCATGAACGAACGCGACAACCGTTGGCTTCAGCTCGTTAACCTTCTCGAGGATTTCGTCTTGGTCGAAGACATAACCCCAAGGTGCTTCCATCGTATGAACAACGCCGCCGGCGCGCCGCGCCTTTTCGGCCAACCGTCCACCAAAGACTCCGTTGACCCCAATCAAACAAACGTCACCCTGTTCCACCAAGTTATCCATCAACATCTCAGCACCCGCGGAGCCGGTACCGCTGCAAGCGAGCGTCATTTCGTTTTCGGTTCGAAAAACCTGCTGCAACATCTCCCGCACTTCATTCATGATGCGCATGAACTCGGGATCCATGTGCCCGATGCAGGGCGTCGCCAAAGCGCGCAGAACCGAGTCGGGAACGGGCGACGGTCCAGGACCATGAAGCTTTCGGACGGGAAGATTGAGCATGGCGAATTTCCAAGACGAAAAGTGCGTAACAACAAATGATTCGATGTGGATTGCGAGACGATCGATGCTATCCGATGATAACCCACTACGTTATCTTCGCGCTAAGGCAATCGCGAATCGTCGCCCAGCCATCGTTTCGAACCCAGATTCAAGCGTAGTCTATCATGTCGATCCTGATCCGAAACGGTCATGTCGTGACCGCCGCTGACAGTTATGTCGCGGACATTCTTTGCGACGGTAGTTCAGTCGTCGCGATCGGCAAAGGCCTTCATGCTCCTGATGGCGCGGAGGTGATCGATGCCACCGGAAAGTATGTTTTTCCGGGGTTCATTGATCCCCATGTTCATATCTACCTGCCGTTCATGGGAACGTTCGCGAAAGACAACTACGTGTCGGCAAGTCAGGCGGCGTTGGTCGGTGGCACGACGACGCTGATTGAAATGTGTTGTCCCAGCCGCACCGAGGACCCGATTGAAGCGTTTGAATTGTGGTTATCCAAGGCGGAAGGGCACTCAGCGTGCGACTTCACCTTCCACATGGCGGTCTCGCGTTTCGATGAAAAGACCGAGGAACAGTTGCGGGAGATTGTCGACCGAGGGATCGCAAGTTTCAAGGTTTTCTTAGCCTATAAGGATTTTTTTGGCGTCACTGACACCGAGCTGTACAAAACGCTAAAGCTTGCCAAAGAACTAGGCGTTATCGTGACGGCGCACTGTGAGAACGAAACGTTGGTTGCCGAGTTGCAGCAACAACTACTTGCCGAAGGCAAAGTGGGCCCGGAGTGGCATGAACCTTCGCGCCCGGTCAATGTCGAAGCCGCAGGGGTTGCTCATCTGATGTCGTTTGCAGAGACGACGGGAGCGCATGTTTATGTGGTGCACACCAGTTGCAAGCCGGCGGTCGAAGCAGCCGTGGCGGCACGAGCCCGCGGCGTCAATGTGTGGATCGAGACCGTCGTTCCGTACTTGGTTCTGGACAGCACTTACGCGGAGCAGCTTGAATTCGAAGGCGCAAAATACGTGATGTCGCCGCCCATCCGCAGCGCCGATCATCAAGACTACCTTTGGAACGCGATTCGGAACCGCGAGATCAGCACCGTCGCGACGGATCATGCTCCGTTTGACTTTAAGGGCCAAAAGGAGATGGGGCGTGGTGACTTCACAAAAATCCCCAATGGAATTCCCACCTTGGAACATCGGGTTGATCTGCTTTACAGCTACGGCGTTTGTCCGGGGCTGATCGACCTTTGCACGTTTGTAGACTGCGCCTCAACGCAAGCCGCCAAACTGTTTGGGCTGTTTCCTCGCAAAGGCACCATTGCCGTTGGCAGCGACGCGGATCTCGTCGTTTACGATCCCGCGTACCGTGGCTCGATCAGCGTTAAGACGCACCACATGGCCACCGATTACAGCGCCTTTGAGGGCTGGCCGCTCGAAGGCCGAAGCGATGTGGTGATGGTTCGCGGGGTCGTTCAGGTGCGAAATGGCAAATTTGTGGGCACCCAGTCTCATGGGAAATTGCTGCGGCGAACGACGACACATTGAAGGTTATTATCTGCGGTTCCTCCGCCAAAACGACTTGTCGGTAGACAGTGGGATACAAAACCCAGCCCTCTGCGGGTAGGTTATCAACCCGCGACGAAGAGTTGTCTTCGTTGCCGGAACCCATCGGAACGATCTTTCCCTCGCTCACTTCTCTTCTTCATTATTATGCAGCAGGCTTACGAGACGGCACAGATGCTTCGCTCGAATATCGAGCGGGTTGTTTTGGGTAAGCCCGAGGTCGTTCGGTCGCTTGTGATCGCGATGTTGGCAGGTGATCACGTTCTGCTTGAAGACGTGCCCGGCGTCGGTAAAACGTTGGCAGCCAAAGCACTCGCCAAAAGCCTCGACGGCGTTTTCACGAGGTTGCAATTTACCCCTGACTTGCTCCCCAGCGACATCACTGGAAGCATGGTCTATCGATCCGACACTCGCGAATTTGAATTCAGCCGCGGGCCCGTGTTTGCAAACGTGGTGCTTGCTGACGAAATTAATCGTGCTCCCCCAAGGACACAGAGTGCGCTTCTTGAAGCGATGAGCGAAGGTCAGGTATCGGTTGACGGAAAGACGTATTTGCTGCCGCGCCCATTCATTGTGATCGCGACGCAAAACCCATTTGAATTCGATGGAACGTACGCGTTGCCAGAAAGCCAGATGGACCGTTTTTTAATGCGGATTAGCATCGGTTATCCAGAGCGAAGCGTGGAGAGCGACGTTCTGCGAACCCACCGCGGCGGAGAACCGGTTGATGATTTGAAGTCGGTCGTTTCGATCGATGAGATGCGAAATGCGCAGCAAGCGGCTAGGCAAGTCGAAGTCGAAGAATCGTTAGTCGATTACCTGCTAAAGATTGTCGACGCGACTCGCGAGACGCAGGGCATTCGGGTCGGGGTCAGTACACGTGGAGCGCTAAGTTTTTACCGTGGCTGTCAAGCGAGAGCGATCACGGAAGGACGCAACTTCGTAACACCTGATGACATCAAACAATTAGCGGTAACCGTGCTTTCGCATCGAGTGGTCCCCGATGCCGTTCTGGGGTCGATTGATCGCGACAGTATTGAACGGTTGATCATGGACTTGGTGGAGACCATTGCCGTGCCGGTTTAAGCAAATCAAAGCACCCACTTGCGTGGATGGTTTATTTGCCAGGATGGTTTGTCTGAATGGCTATTTGCCTCCCTAGTTTGGATGTGTTGAGCGATTCAATTTTAGCATCGACTGGTTTAAAAGGAACGATATCTTTGCGACGCCCACTGCCATCCATCCGTATTCAGATGAGCCGACTGGGATGGCATTTCGCATTCGTGGGAACGTTTGCAATGGTCGGTGGTGCGATTCGCGGATTCAACTTGCCGCTCGTCCTTGCCGGGCTCATCGTGGGTGCATTGCTGATGCACTGGCGTTTAGGACGCCGGACAATCGAGGCGATCGAGTGCCGCCGATGACTGCCTGACGAGGCTTTTGCGGGTCAGCCGTTTACCGTTCGATTTTTAGTCACTAATCACAATGGTTGGTTGCCCGCTTGGTTGATTCGCATTGATGATCGAATCCAAACGCCCGCACCACCGTCGCCAAAACCACATCGCAAATTGTTTTTTGGCGGGCTGAAATCGAGGTCAGCGGCCAACCGCGACTCGACTGTTCAATTGGCTTCGTGTGGACTTGGCAGAATTGGTACCGGTCGAACGCTTGCCGCGTCCTACGACTGCATCGCCACGAAGCGAGGCCGATACGAATTTGGCCCCCTGGTGGTTTCCACGGGGATGCCCTTGGGTTTGATGATCGCGAAAAGGTCAAGCGGTGACACACAATCGATGTACGTCTATCCGAAGCTGGTCTCACTGCGACGAGATTGGCGCCGAAGGTTGCAAAGTCGAAGTGGCGGAATGTCGACGACGGCAAGACGCAGCGGCGCGAGTGATGGCGACTTCTTTGGATTGCGATCATGGCAAGCGGGTGATAGTCAGCGGTGGATTCACTGGCGAACCACGGCTCGGATCGGCGAGCCCGCGGTGCGGCAGTTTGAACAACAGCGCAAGTTTGATTTGTGTGTACTGGTGGATGGCTATAGGCCAGCCTCGCTCGACGAAAGCAACGGAAATATCCAACGAAACAAAGCGAGCGACGCTTTTGAGTTCGCGGTCAGCGCCGCGGCGGCGCTCGTGACGAATATCGTTCCCACTCCCACCAATCGCGTCGCGTTAGCGGTCGCTGGCGTTGGGAATGCCGTCGTCGCAAGCGGCGGCACGAGGGATCAATTGACGGGGATGTTAAAACTATTGGCTGACATCGAACCGTCGACCGAGCCTGATTTGATGGATGCGATCGATAAAGTTTTTCGTTCGATCGGAAGGCCGCAAGATTTAGTCGTCGTCAGTCCGCGAACGATTCCTGCCCTGGGGGAAAAGATGATCGCGATGCTCAGCGGTCGCTGTTCGATGCGTTGGTATTCCGTTGCCGATGGATCGATTGATGTGCTGGTGGAAAGACCTCGTCCGGCGGTCATCGAGACGGATCCTTGGCAAATCGAGCAAGTCGCAAAAGGGCCTTCCGAATCAACAACGCCACTCGCGAACTGATGGATTGGTTTTTAGATGTCGGTGGAAGGTTATGATGGAAGCGAAGAAGAACTTCGTGTTCCTGAGACGGAAAAATCGTGGTCGCACACACCAATGTAAGTGGCGTTGAGGCCATTGCATTAGGATCGGCTGGACTTCAACCAAGTGAGTATCCGTGGAAAAGGTTGAGACAAGACTGAACTGCTACTTTGCAATGACCGCGTGTCTTTGTGGGCTTACGTTTTTTGGTTCACCAGAACTCGGGTCCTGGCCCCTGGTCGCGGTCTTCTTCGCGTTATTTGGCCTCGTGTTTGTCGATTTGCTGAAGTGGTTTGCTCTTCCCACAACGATGGCCTATCTCGCGCTTGGCGCGATTGCGTTCTACACCATCAATAGCTTCTTTACGATCGGCGATTTCTCGCCGGAACCGCAGATGGTAACGGTTGCGGAATTGCTGATCCTGGTTCAATCGGTCTTGATGCTTCAAAGAAAAAAGCGGCGAATTTATGAGCAATTGGCGGTTTTCGCGCTATTGCAATTGATCGTTTCGGCAATCTTCAATAACGCGATCAGTTACGGATTGTTGCTTTTGCCGCTGGGGGCAACGGTGATCGGGGCTTTGTCCTTGCTCCACATCTGCTCGACGGCCGAAGATGCCTTTGGTGAAACGAAGACATCCGGTCCGGGACTGCGAGTTCATTCGCCTGATTCGCAGCGATCATTCGCGCATGCCGCTGGTTTATTTCCGCGCATTGGCTGGCTAACCGTGGTGCCATCCGTCCTCGTGGTCGCGTTCGTTTTTTTCTATGCGTTGCCGCGAACCAACCAACAAGCCCGCCATGGGCTCGGCGGAAAAGCGCAAGTGGGTTTCAGCTCCGAAGTGCGATTGGGGCAGATCGGTAAGATGATGCGGAACCCGGACATTGCGGCACGCATTGATGTCAACGACCGGCGCACCGGCGCACCCTATAACGTCATGGGTGACTTGTATGTGCGTGGTGCGGTTCTTGAAAAGTACAACGTCGGCGGCAATGTCGATGGTACCTGGGGAACGGCTGATGGTGGTCGTGTGATGGCACCTCGCCAGATGCCACCGGCGCCGCAGTCCAGACACGCAATTAATCGACTCGCAAACGATGATGTGCAGGTGAAAATAAATGTTTCGCCGATGAACGGGCAGTCACTCTTCTCGATCCCGCCCTACTTCTTCGACTCCTCGGGTCCTGAAATTGTTCATCAAATCGATCGCTGGGTCATCTCAAGACGCGTCCGACCGATCATGAATCGCAACAATCAAATCTCCTATCGTTTCGGGACTCATGCGTTCCGTAATGGTGTCCAAAGTCCTTTCTCGCCACGTTTTTGGGAGCAGGAAAGAACGGTCTTGCAACCTGCCAAATTAACCGAGGATGAAACCCAACAAGCTGATACCTTCTTCCGTCAACGTACAGAAGATATGGCTTATCAAGAGATGCTGATCAACGACGAGGAGCGATCAGCGAACAAGTATGTCCAAGCCTGTTTGGATTATGACGTTGATCGAGTTCCCTCAGCGGTCCGCGCCGCGGAAACCGCGCTGGGAAGGATGGCAAAATATCGCGAAAACCCGGTGGAGATTTCGAGGCAAATGGAGCGATATCTCGCGACCAGCGGGGATTACCGTTACACGCTTGATCTGACAATGGAACCGATCGTTGGCATTGATCCCATTGAACAGTTTTTGACCGTTGATCGAAGTGGTAATTGTCAATACTTTGCTTCGGCCCTGGTCTTGATGCTGAGAAGTCAGGGCATACCCGCGAGATTGGTTGTCGGTTTCAATACGGATGAGTTCAACAACGTGGGCGGGTATTTTGTCGCGCGGCAATTGCATGCCCACGCCTGGGTCGAGGCACTCGTTGATGCGAAATGGCTCAACCCCAATGAGCTTCATTATTCGCCTCAACCAGCCGACCAATACTGGATGCGACTGGATGCGACGCCCGGCGGTGGCGGCTCCTCTGAATCGGCAGTCGGGCGAGTTTCCAACGTGCTTGATTTAGCTCAGGACATGTGGACCAGCTATGTAGTCGATGCTGACGCGTCGGATCGCCGCCGCGAGCTTGGGATCGGCTCCGAAGGGATGAGCGGCACTTACCAGCGATATTATGAATGGATGAAATTAAAGGTTTCGCGAGTGAGGGCGGGTGAGCTTGGGGCCGGTGCTCTGGCGGACGGGACGCTGTTTTCTTGGCCAACCGCTCTGGTCGTCATCGTGGTCCTGCTTGTCGCACTGGCGGCCTACCAACTTATTCTTCCTCGCTGGTTGCTTCGTAACCGTGGCAACGAGAAGGCAAATGAAGAAATTTTAGCGCCCACGATTCCCTTCTTTGCCGAAACCGTGTCGCTTCTTGAAACCGTAGGGATGCGCCGGCGAAGAGGCCAGACACCGAAGGAATTTACATACTCCGCAGCAAATCAGTTGGCGGGTGGGAAGGAGGCATCGCTTGCCGGTCCCCTGACGGAGCTAACGACGGAGTTTTATGTCGAAAGATTCGGTAAGGACTCCCCATCTGAAGGGGGCGAGGCTTCCGCAACCCGCGAGCAGCGGATTAAGTTAGCATTATTGAGGCTGCGCGAACTTGTGGCAGAGCTAACCAGGTCTCGTGGCCGCGATGGCCATAAAAAAACGTGACCCGAAGAAAACGTTCATCATCGTTAAGGTATGTTAATCAGATCAACAACCCGAATTTGAAGCCCATTCACCGATTACGAGGGAAGACAGCGTGATAGTGACGATTGATGGACCGGCCGGAGCGGGCAAAAGTAGCATTGCAAGGCAGGTTGCCGCGGCAATCGGCTTTGACTTTCTCGACACCGGAGCGATGTATCGAGCCGTGACTTTGGCTGCGATTCGTGAAGATGTCGATTGGCATGACGCGAGTGCGGTGATTGCCATCGCCAGAAAAGCCGAAATTGATTTTCGTGACGATCGCATTTTCCTGAAAGGCGAAGACGTCAGCGGGCTGGTGCGAATGCCGTCGGTCACCAGTGTCGTCCGTCATATCGCGGATCAACCGGAAATTCGCGAGGTTTTGACCGTCAGGCAACGTGATTTTGCGTTCGGCAGGGATGTCGTTACCGAAGGACGCGACCAGGGGACGGAAGTTTTCCCGTCCGCGGAATGCAAAATATTTCTCACCGCTTCCCCTGAGGAAAGAGCTCGCCGGCGACAACAGCAATTGATCGCGACAGGCCGCCATGTGTTGATCGAAGACATCCTTGCTCAACAAAACCAACGTGACTTGGAAGATCGCCTGCGGCCCATCGGTCGGCTTCGACCCGCTTCGGACGCGGTGCAGATTCAAAGTGACGGAATGAGCACCGAGGCGGTTTTAAAGAGCGTTTTAGCAATCATCCGCCAACGCAAAGAATCGCTGGTTGGCAATTTGAACTGAAAACATCTGCCGAACGAGAGATTTCAATCCTGTTCGATTTGCCAGCGGTCGGCTAATCTAACGAGAACCGTTGCCGCGTCGTGTTCCGCACGTCTCGCGTGAATTTTCCTGCCATTGCGATCGTTAGTTTCCATGCAGTTACCAGTCGTCACCGATACTCCCGCTCCGATCCGTCCTCGTGCTGGCACAGAACGGGAGTTTGCCTCGGGTTCCCCTTCGCGCGGTCGATACGCGGTTATCAGCTTGGGTTGCCCCAAAAACCTGGTTGATACCGAGCAAATGCTTGGTCGCTTGGACGCTGACGGCTACCAAATGGTCGATTCGGTGGATGGAGCGGACTTCGTCGTCGTCAACACCTGTGGATTCATTGCGTCGGCCCGTGAAGAATCATTGGGCGCGATCGATGAAATGCTTCAGCTGAAGCGTGAAGGCCGCCTCCGCGGTGTCGTCGTGACGGGCTGCTTGGCCGAGCGCAGCCGGGAAGCATTGTTGATTGAACGCCCTGAGATCGATGCCCTCGTCGGCGTCTTTGGACGCGATGAAATCGTTTCCGTTGCCGATCGCCTATTCGGCGGACTCGAAGAACAACGAACCGTTTTCCGACCTGCTCCGATTCGCGCGCTCGCTGATAACATGCGAGCCGCAGTCACGCCTCGACACTTCGCTTACTTGAAGATCAGCGAAGGGTGCGATCGACTTTGCACTTTTTGTGCAATTCCCAAAATGCGAGGCAAGCACGCCAGTAAGCCGATCGAACAAGTGATCAGCGAAGCGAAGGCGCTCGCAAAATCGGGCGTCCGCGAAATGGTCGTCGTGGCTCAAGATACGACGTACTACGGCATGGACATCTACGGCAAGCCGCGCTTGCGAGAATTGCTGGAGCAGTTGGATCAGATCGAAGGTTTGGATTGGATTCGATTGATGTACTTCTATCCGATGTACATCGACGACGAACTGCTGATCACGATCGCTCAAGCCAAACAGATCCTTCCCTACATCGATATGCCACTGCAACATGCCAGCGACACGATGCTTCGCCGCATGGCTCGCCGTGTTAACCGTTCGCAAATCGAAGAAATCGTCGGCCGTATCCGCGAATTGATTCCTGGCGTGGTCCTTCGCACGACCATGATTTCCGGTTTTCCCGGTGAAACAAAATCCGACCACCAACAACTCGCTCGCTTCATCGAACAACAGCGATTTGAACATCTCGGCGTGTTCCCCTACTCGATCGAACCGGGCACGCCAGCGGAAAAGCTTCCTGATCGAGTCCCAGAAAAAGTGATTCAACGACGATTGGGCGAATTGATGTCCATCCAGCAACAGGTTGCCTTTGAATGGACTCAGTCACGCGTAGGCACGACCGAAGACGTTTTGCTCGATAGCAAAATGCCGGACCAGGAAGGCGTTTGGATCGGTCGAACCGCCGCCGAAGCACCTGATATCGATGGGCTCGTTTACGTGACCGAACAACCCGGCGATGAACTTGCACCCGGAAAATTCGTCAACTGCGAAATGGTCGCCGCGGATGGCTACGACCTCGTGGCAGTTCCTCTCGGCGAAACCCGCTAAATAATCCCAATCGGCAATCTCCGCTAGCATTTCATTCGCCCGCCATGCTCGATGGTGGTGCGACGGAAAGTAGAAATGCTTTAATGAGCAACCTTCTATCGCAGTGGCCGACATTAACGGTTGCACAAGATTTTCTAATGGCGCCGTCTGTAACGCGCCGATAAGGTTCATGGGAATTAGCCCTTCAAGGCTTTGGCGCATTGTCGTCACGGCTTGGGACTCATTGAATCAGGCACGAATGATGAACCGATCGCAACCCGGCAAAGTGTGGCAATCCGACCTCTCCGGAGGTGTTGCCCGACAAAGCGTCGTTCATCCAAAGTCGATCGACGGTCAGTTTTTCGGTTTCGTTATCATCGCGTTATTCACCGCCCTGTGGACCGCGATACCTGCGTTTTCCGCTCCGCCGGTTCACCGTGATCGTCAAATCATTGTGCCGCAGCCGACGGCAATGCGAGCGAATCAGGAACCGACAAACCAGACGCGGCCTCAGCCTCAGAAGTCACTTGTTCGGCAAGCGGCTGATGCGGAGGTGATCGAGGAAGTACCGCCGCGGCTTATCAAACGTGGACCGATTCAACAAGTCAGTTACGGCTGCGACTGCGGAGAATGCGTCGGTGAGCCAAGTTGTGGATACGAGGTCGGGTGTGGGGCAGAGGGTTGTGGCATCGCTGGCTGCGGCGGGTGTGCGCCTGCCTGCGGTAGCGAATCATTCATGGAAGCGTCGTGCGGTCTAGAGACCTATGGAGCCGGTGGTTGCGACGCTTGCGGAATGTCATCGTGTGAAGGTGCTTGCGCGGCATCTTGTTCCACGGACTGCTTCAACTTCTGCCTACCGATCTTTCGCATCGATTGGTGCCGTTTTGAACTTTTCGCGGGTGTGAATGGTTTCACGGGGCCTGCGAACTATGCGAACACGGGCGCCACGTCCGCGACCAATCCTGAATCATCGCGTAATGGGTCAAGCAGTTTTGGATTCTACGAAGGTCTTAATGAAGGCCGATCGCTTAAACGCCTCTTTGGAATCGATTTATCAAGTCAATTCGGTTTTCGGGCGACGCAGTCAAGCCTTTCCGGAGCCGAGTTCACTGAAGAATCTCGCAAGCAGGTGTTCGTCACAGGCGGTCTCTTCCGCCGTGTCGACTTCGGTTTGCAGTACGGAGTCGTGCTGGACTATCTCAATGATGATTGGTGGTTCCACAACGACTTGTTGCAAATGCGTGGCGAGATTAGTTGGAACGACGGCTGTTCGCACGAGTTTGGTTACCAGTTCATGGCGGGACTCGATGATTCAACTTCAGGAACAGACGTCTTCAACGCTGCGGGAATTCGCTTTCAAAGCACCGTGTCGTTCGAGCCCACTGACCAGCACCGATTCTTCTTCCGTGGCGCGACGGCTGGTGGTGGAAACTACTATGCGTTCGTGGGTGGAACCGACCAGAGCGACGGTATTCTCGGTGGCGGTATGACCTCCGCCATGCGTCGCGGATTTGCGTTCCAAGCGGGCACCACGTACCTCATCCCCAATGAAGGCCGTGGCTCGGGTGGAAACGAAAATGAAAGCTGGAACCTGTCGATGGGCGTGATCTATCGTCCAGGCGGTCGCCAAGCGAGTTCACGCTACAGCCGACCGATGTTCGATGTCGCTGACAACGGCACCTTCCTGGTCGATCGACTCTAGAATTCCATTGCGCGATGATTTCGGACTCTCACGAAGCACCAGGCAGTGGTGGCGTCGGCGGCGTGTAGGCAACAAACCGCTCACCGGATCCACGATCAGAAAACTTAGTTCCCAAAAGGATCCGCCGCACCAAACGGATCTTCCGTAGCGGCACCGTTGGCAGGAACGCCGAATGGATCTTCCATCGCTCCGTTTACTGCACCAAACGGTGCGCTCGCTGGATCCGCAGCTCCGAATGGATCAGCTCCGACTTCGGGTTCCGCGGCACCAAACGGGTTCGAACTTGGCTTCGCTTCCGGATTTGCTTTCTCGTCTCCGGCCGCATCTTTTGCTGGCGCGGAAAGGTCACGATAGAACGTTGGCATTTCCGCTCCCGCCGGTCGCAGGCACTGGACCGTGCCACCGCTGCTGACCAGATAAATCCGATTGGTTTCTGGATTCGAAACCACCCGGTCGATGAAGACGCTCCCTCCGGTACTGATTGATTGTCCGCTGTCCGGGCTCAAAATGGTCAGCAGGCCTGCCATGGTTCGTCCGAAGTAGTAGTTTCCTGCGTGAGCAAAAACCGAATCGATATTTGTTGCGGGCGAAGCCCATACCGGCAATCCATCGGTAGCGCTGAGGCAATAAAGATTTCCATAGCTACTGGCGATCAAGACATGTTCACCGGTTACGTAAGGGGCCTGATAGAAAGGTTCTCCAAAGCTGCGATTCCAGAGCACGTCGCCTGACCGCGAGGCACGAATGCCATAGACTCGACCAGCCGTGGAGCCCAAAAAAAAACGTTCATCACTGGCCGCGGTCACACCGCCATCCGCGTTGCCATCGATGTTTAGCCGAAACAGGGTGGAAGGAGTTCCCGCGGTTTCCATGACATAGAAGAACCCGCGTTCGGTGGTCCATCCGATCTTGGATGACGTGGGGTAGCGAGTCGGTTTTGCGAGCGCTTGACCGGCGAAGATTTCTAGGTTTGGCTGACCGGGTGAGTCCTCATAGGTATAACATTCCAAACCGTTGCGAGTGTTCGGAATGACGACATACGTTTCAGTGTTGGTCGCACCGATGATGGGGATGTTGTCGAGCCTTACCGGTGGCAGTGGTCGTCCTCCGGCAGCGACGCTATTTTCCATGGCCCGCTCGTCTGAGATCACGCGATACATGGTTGTTCCATTGATCACGGTCACATAGCCATCGGAGATTCCAAGCGTTCCATAGCCGTTCTGCGGTTGCCCGACGCGTACGTTCCAAAGCACTTCGCCGGTTTCGGCATCGTAAGCCCAAAGGCCACCATCCCTACCAAGCATGTATAAGCGAACTTGCTTAACTTTGGTGGAACGAATGGTTGCTTCGATTCCGCGTCGTTTTAATTTGAGCACATCCATCCGAGCCAATCGGTCCGCTTCCGATGCACCGATCTCGACTCCGTAAGCATTCTTGCTATCGGTTGCAATTCTTCGAAGCACATCCGAATCGCTTGCAACCTCTCCGGGCTTTAAGTTGCGAACGACCTCGATGTATCCGCGTTCCTTGTTTCTCTGCACCCAGACTTGCATGTCAATGATCGAATCAGCACCACCCACGGTTCCCGTTTGACGATGCCACGATTCAACCATCCCGAGACGGTCTGCTGCCGCTGGCGACAACAGATCGCCGGCGGTGGTGATCGAAGGGAGAGCGAACGCGAAAGCTGCGAAGGCGAGCAGATAACGATTCATGGCAATCAATGAGAACAGCGGAACGAGTTGTTTTGACACCTGCATTGTAGTCGTCAAATGTCTGGGAAGCGAGAAAAACGGTCGTGGGCGTCCGGACGAAGGAACCGTTTTTGGCGGTTGTCGCAGCTAGGAGGGTGGTTTTGGGCCGCTTGATAAGGTCAGGACAGTTCCCCTGGTGGTGAATGCGTTTGATTATTGGCAAACTGCTGTTCCCGTTAATTTTGATTCACCTGCCCGCTGCACCCCTGACCAAAGACGTTCCACACGATGACGGCTCGACTGACATGCCTCTTGGGACTGATCGTATTTGTGTTTTTGGCTTGGATCATCAGCGAGAATCGCCGCCGGTTTCCATGGCGAGTTGTCATCGGCGGAGTGTTGTTGCAATTGACGCTGGCGATGTTCGTTCTACGTACGTCACTCGGTCGCGGTTTGTTTGACGCAATCGGCGCCGGTTTTGAGCGGGTCATGGCGAGTGTTACCGCGGGAACAGGATTTCTTTTTTCAGCCGGAGGTGATCAATCCCTTTTGAAAACGTTTGCGTTCGGCGTCCTCCCAACCGTGATTTTCTTTTCTTCGCTAATGAGCATTCTTTATCACATCGGAATCATGCAGAAAGTGGTTGGCCTGCTTGCGGTTGTGATGAGAGTCACGCTCGGAACCAGCGGAGTGGAAACGCTAGCCGCGTCAGCGAACGTATTTGTGGGGCATACCGAAGCTCCGTTGGTCGTCAGGCCGTATTTGGCAACCATGACGCGAAGCGAGCTATGCGCGATGATGGTCGGTGGTTTCGCGACCGTGACCGGCGGATTACTTGGCGTTTATGCCGGAATGGGGATCGACATCTCGCACCTGCTAACAGCCTCGGTGATCAGCGCGCCGGCTGGGTTGTTGATTGCAAAAGTAATGGTGCCGGAAACCGTAGATCGCTCCAGAACATCACCAGACGGTGAAACGCCAGACGATGCGACTTTGATGCCGGAAGCGATCACGATGTCCACGTCAAACAATAACTTGATAGGCGCCGCGGTCGAAGGTGCTTCCGACGGATTGAAGTTAGCACTTAACGTGGGAGCGATGTTGATCGCATTCTTAGCGCTGATTGCGCTCATCGATGTTTTGTTGGCAACGGTTTCCGAAGCGTTAACCTGGATGACTCACCGCGAGATTCCTGTAGTCACGTTGGGCGGCATCCTTGGGTATGTTTGCTCGCCGCTAGCGCTATTGATGGGAATCCCGAGTGACGAGTGTTTGGCGGCGGGGGAATTGATCGGAATCAAGACGGTTGCCAATGAATTCATCGCTTACGCGGAACTGGGTCGAATTGCGACCAGTGAATCACCAAGCTTGTCACCCCGCACAATTCAAATATTGACCTACGCTCTCGCGGGTTTTTCTAACTTTGGCGCGATCGGAATCCAAGTCGGTGGAATTGGTGGTTTAGAACCCAGTCGCCGTCTTGAGTTATCACAATTAGGGCTAAAGGCGATGTACGGCGGATTGCTCGCGTGCTGCATGACCGGCGCCGTAGCTGGATTTTTGTTGTAAGTGCAGCGGATAGTTTGATGCAGAAACGAAAGAAGCGTGCCTCCATGGGAAGCACGCTTTTCAAGATGTGAACAATCACGGCTGTGATGATTCCCGGCACCTCAGGCCGTGATTTGGTTCTCTTTAGAATTCGATGGTCGTACCAAGGTCGATGCCTTGAACGAAGAAGCCTTTGTCCTGGATGGCGAAGTCCGTCTGGCGGTCTTGTACACCGTTCAAGTCGAACTCCAGGTTGCGATCGATCTGCTCACCTGACAGAGCGACGTTGTTCCAATACAGAAAGCTGTACCCGACCGTAAAGGTGACGCGATCACGGAATCGATAGCCAAGCTTTAGATTCATTTCGGGAGCGAATGTGAAGACGTCTTGATCGAAGGTTCCGTTTGTTCCACCGGCGAACAATCCGTCGCCAAAGTTAACCACGGGCGAGATGTTAGATGCCTGAGTCGTCGCGTTGCCGGAAATATCAACTGTCTGGCTCATATTCCCAAGATGAACTTTGGTGAGCGATCGAGCGACCCAGCGACCACGACGCAAAATCGTTTCCGCACCGATTTGACCACCATGAAACTCGTTGGTGGTATCGAACGTGTCGCGGAACGTTGTGGTGCCACCATTGCCTGGTAACTGTGTCAACGACGCGTTCAGGTTCAGATGGTCATCAATTCCGAAGTACGAGTATCCGCCGATTAAGTCGGTATGGAATTCTTTTCCGCGTCCTAGATTTAGTCGGCCGTATACTTCGGCGGCAATCATATCCAGCGAGGATTCTCCAGAGACTGATCCCAAAAAGCCAGGGACGTTTCCATCCTGTAAGGCGATGATCGCTGCGTTCTCACCAAAGCCACTCGTGTCCAAGAAAGGAACACCGATCGAGAAATTAGTACCATCGTCAGACAGATTGTAGTTGTCATCATCTTCCGCCAGAATCCAAAATCGACCACCGATTCCGAAATTGCCGTTACCGAAGTACCGACCGATGTCACCGCGAAAACCCGGTGAAAGGTTATTGCCGAACTCTTCGCCAATCGTCGTGATACCAGGTGTGGTCAAAAACGGCAATTCGCCTGCAGGAGCAACAACGGCTAGTGGTGGAGCGCTGCGAGCTTGTGGGAACCACAAAAGCGTTTCCGCTTGGATCCACATGTCGAGGCACTTTCCGCTCATCATCTTCGTCATCTGACTGCGAGTCGAGCAACCGCCACCACAGCTTCCCCCACATCCACCGTTGCAGGACGGCTCGGAGTAAGACGGCGCGGAAAGCGTGTGCAGCTTGCGGAGGCCTGCGGGTTGATAGGTCGCCGTGGTCGGCGAATGAAGCGCCGCAGCTCGTACGCCGGGCATCTCCACGGGGGCGATCGGTTCGTCGCCGATATGCGCCGAAGATGACGCCTGGTAAACACCGCCATCTTCTTCAGATAGAAGCCCCGATGAATCGTCAGCGTTCGCTGATTCTTCTCCGAAGTATTCGGCTTCGGAATCGCCGACGTATGTATGGTTCTGGGGATCAGCGGCGAATGAGGCGGAGGTTGACAGCAAAACCGCCATCATCGTCAACCCGCGCAAAAAGATTCTCATGGTTGGTTCTCGAAGGTCCGGGAATACTACTACGACCTGCAGATCACGATCGACAGTTTTGACCGTTGCATCCAGAACCTTCCGAACCGCAGTGAAACATGACGCAGCTTGCGCACCTTAACTCGCTTTAGCCCGTTTTTCACGAACTCGTCGGCCGCTCAATCCGTTAAACTAAGGGGGATTCCCAAGAATGACTTACTTATTTGGTTGCCATGACGACTTTCCCGACCGCTTCCTCACGTGCGACCGGATCTCGTGCGATCGATGATAACCCTGCACTGCAGCCAAACGAACTTCCCGTTGGTGGCATGGCGGGCGATCTTGCACTGAGAACGATCGAAGTCGCATCGGATGTGACGTCTGATGGGGTTGCCGTTTCGCCAGCCGCTGGAGACGCCGAAGCGAACGAGAAACCAGCAGTCAAGGTTTCAAACCAAGTGCGGTTCGGGCTCGGTGGGTTGTCGTTTCGAATGGCCCGATGGCGAAAGATGCTGCGCCGCATCAATGAACTTGAGCCGACGCTGATCAAGGAACCGGATATCGAGCTGAAGAAACGAAGTCTTGCGCTTCGTTATCGCGCGATGTCCGGGGAAAAGCTGTCGTCGATTCTTCCCGAAGCCTATGCACTGGCGCGGGAAGCCGGTCGGCGAGCGTTATCGATGCGGCACTACGACGTGCAAATGATCGGTGGGATTGCGCTGTACGAAGGTTGCATTTCTGAGATGCAAACCGGTGAAGGCAAGACTCTCACCGCAACCTTGCCTTTGTATCTAAACTCGCTCATCGGCAAAGGTGCGCATCTCGCGACGGTGAACGATTACCTTGCGAAGCGTGATGCGGAATGGATGAGACCGCTTTATGAAATGCTGGGAACATCGGTCGGCGTCATTCAAACGCCCGATGATCAAGGCGCACGCCGGACGGGCTATGCAGCCGCCGTCACTTACGGAACGGCAAAAGAGTTTGGGTTCGACTTCCTCAGAGACCGGTTGCTGATGCGAGCTCAGAACCGACTCCAAACCGAGATGCTGGGCGATGGGGGAGGCTTCAATCAGGCGGGCGACTCCGTCGTGATGCGTGGAATGCATTTCTGTCTCGTTGACGAAGCGGATAGCATCTTGATTGACGAAGCGAGAACACCGTTAATCATTGGATCTATCGAGGACAATGTCCGCGACCAAATTGTTCAAGGTTACCGCTGGGCCGCAGAGATCGCTCCTCAATTTATTAAGGAAGAACATTTCTATATCGATGATGAAACCAAACGCTTTGAACTGACCGCACGAGGCCGCCAGAAAGTCCGGTCGCTTCCAAAGCTTGATCTCGTTCGCACCATGGGCTTGGTCGATCTTTACGAGTTCACGGAGCGAGCGATCAAGGTGCATCAAGAGTTTATTCTCAACAGGCAATACTTGGTCCGCCCGGGCGAAAAGGGCATCGATGAAATCGTCATCGTCGACGAGTTCACGGGACGTTTGGCCGAAGGTCGAAAGTGGCGAGACGGAATTCACCAAGCGATCGAAGCGAAAGAACAAATTGAAATCAGCGTGCCGACGGGACAAGCCGCGCGGATCACGATCCAAGATTTATTCTTGCGTTACGAACATTTGGCGGGCATGACCGGCACCGCAGCAACGAGCGCCGGTGAGCTGCGCCGCATCTATCGAACGCCTGTATTGAGAGTCCCAACGAATCGACCGCCTCGACGCGAACGACTGCCGGATCGCGTTTACGCGACGGCTTTAAAGAAGTTTGAAGCGATCGTGGAAGAGGTGATCACGATTCACAAAACGAGAAGACCGATTTTGATTGGAACTCGTTCCATCGATAAAAGCGAAGTGATTTCGAGACTCCTCGATCAGGCGGGAATTGAACACGAAGTTCTCAACGCAAACAAAGTCGCTGAAGAAGCAGAGATTGTCGCTCGCGCCGGCGATTGGGGAAAAGTGACCGTGGCCACGAACATGGCCGGACGAGGTACCGACGTCAAAATTGCACCGCCGATCGAACTGGTAGGTGGGATGCATGTCATCTGCACCGAGCTTCATGACGCCGCTCGAATCGACCGCCAGCTGATCGGTCGCTGTGGACGACAGGGCGACCGCGGATCCTATCGCCAATACCTTTCTCTCGATGACGACATCCTGAAGAACGGCCTCGGGCCAGCCAAAAGTGAGAAGCTTTCCGCAATGGGAAAAGCCCAAGCCGCAGCGGGCGCTCTATCCAAACTGGATAGCTACTCAGCTCTCTTTGGCAAGGCACAGCGGCGAGTGGAGCGAAAACATTTTCGTGACCGAATGGTGTTGCTGCACCATGAAAAAGAACGCAAGAAGATGCAGCGAGAGATCGGGCAAGACCCCTATCTCGACACGCCGGATTAGCCGCGATTAATCCTCCTGATGCTCGATATTAGCCAGTGCTAACATTGAACGTCGCTAGCGTCTACAGCGTGAATAAAGGAACAAATGTCGGGACGTTCTTCGTAGAAATGGATCCCAAACTATCGACCGTTCCAGGATCGCCGAGTCCTTTTGGATCATGGGGAGCACTGGGAACTCGAGCAAACAAAGAGACGATTTCGCAAAATTTTTGGCTCTTCCGCAAAATCTGTGGGTAGATTCAGATTGGTTTTCAGTAGCGTTTCAGGGTTGGCACAATCTTGAGGTCTTCGCCCATGCTGAATCCAGGGCGCGGAATTGTTTTAGGCAT
>Ga0105052_10002367_pt1 | contig 23338 bp, 18 predicted proteins | sample FRY03_FD_78094 | JGI IMG/M metagenome (GOLD analysis project Ga0105052, IMG submission 78094) | Freshwater microbial communities from Lake Fryxell liftoff mats and glacier meltwater in Antarctica - FRY-03 | ecosystem: Environmental > Aquatic > Freshwater > Ice > Glacier meltwater ... | reverse complement strand
TCTGCGGGGACGCAACTTGGGAAGGGTTGTTCCGGTCGATAGCGCGCCAATGGTGCCGGCAGTCTCAATGAACGTTGCTCCGCCGAGGTAGCTTTTTGGACTCCCATTGGACGCAGGAGTTCATGCCTGAAAAAATCCCCCATGCTGGACAGATGCCACTAAAATCCGAGAAGAACCACTGAAAGTGACTTCCAACCTTGATGTTTTCGTTAAAAAATGCCGTCATTTGCTGATGCAAACTCGGTTTTGAGCGGGTTTGTACCCACAGATTCTGCGGAAGAGCCATCTTTGAAACTTAAATTCTTCTCATGGGTGAGTAACCCGCGTCATCACCTCATTGATCCAAACCGTGACTCATCTAGAAGATCCATCGAACAATCAAAAAAGCTGATGCAATTGATGCAATTGGTGCAATCAGCACACGCGGATGAGGATTGCGGATCGCCATGGCCTCGGGAAAAGTATTTAGAGAGGGAGCAATAACAGTTGCGACCGGGTGGTAGAGGACGATAGCTTCCTTGCTTTGATTCTTAGATACGGCGCGATGTACTTGGCTCGATGGCCGAATGAACTTGTTTCCGCGATATCATCCGCATGGACGGGCTCGATCAGATCTTCGACCACCATGCCCGCACGGCAAATGCCACCGACCAATTGTTCGAACCGATGCAAGTACTCAACCGCGCCACGTTCTCGCAGTCGTCGCCCCGCCGCGTTTGAATCGTTCAATACGGGAATGGGATCTTCGCGATAGTAAGTTTGCTCCAGGCTAAAACGTTGACTCGCATCCACATGACACGAGGCCTGAAGGCTGACCGGTGATTTGTGCTGGCTGATATAGAGTCCTTTTGGACGAAGAACGCGAGCGACTTCATGAAAGACGGGACCAACGTCAGGCAAATAGCATGTGCTCACCGGATGAATCACGATATCGAACTCGCTCGCGTTCAACATATCAAGCTGGTCCATTGATGCCTGGATCGCGCGAATCGACAACTTTCGCTCGCGAGCCGCTTGTCGATCAAGTTCAAGCATGGCGGGGCTAAGGTCTACGACGGTTACGTCCGCACCCGCACTCGCATACAGCGTGCTTTGGCGACCACCACCCGCAGCAAGGCAAAGCACCGCGCGGCCGGCGATGGAGGGTCCGAGCCAACCCAGGGGATCGATGGTCCGCAGCGGATTGGCGAGTTCCGCATCGCTTGCTGGTTTGCAAAGCGGAGCGTGCGCCGCGGCCAGCGAGTCATAGCATTGTTGATTGGCGCGCAGCGCCGTGGCTCGACGCTGCGATGAAGACAAATCATTCAAGGGATCAACCAGGGAAGATCGGCATGGGAAAGTCGTCGCGGGAGTACGTTAAGCGTCTCTTAAGTGTGCCATCACGAGCGCAATGTCAGCGGGAGTGATGCCGCTGATTCTTTGCGCCTGGTCAAGCGTGATGGGGCGAATCTTGGTCAGCTTCTGCTTCGCCTCCGTCCTCAATGAATGGATCGACAGATAGTCGAACTGCTGAGGGATTTTTTTACCCGACAATCGCTTGCGACGTTCGACTTCGGCATGTTGTCGATCGACGTAGCCCTCATACTTGATGTCAAAGACCACTTGTTGCGCCGCCGATTCACTGATCACGCCAAGCTCGGGTCGAAGCGAAACCATGACCGACCAATCGACTTCAGGCCGGCGAAGGTAGGCATCTCCGCGGACGTGCTCAATACGCGTTGACTGAAGCATCTCGATGGCTCTGGCGATATCAGCGAGCTTATCGGTAAGTCGCTGGTGCCGATTCGAATCGACCAATCCGATCTCGTATGCTCGTTTCGTCAAACGTCGGTCAGCGTTGTCTTGCCGTAGCAGCAAGCGATATTCGGCGCGACTGGTGAACATGCGGTAGGGTTCATCGGTACCGCAGGTGACAAGATCATCGAGCAGCACGCCGATGTAAGCTTCGTCTCGCGCAGGAACAAAAGGTTCGGCACTACGAAGCTTGAGGGCCGCATTGGCGCCCGCGATTAGTCCTTGCCCGGCAGCTTCTTCATAGCCCGTTGTGCCGTTGATCTGCCCGGCGAAGAACAGTCCGACAATCGCTTTGCTTTCCAGATGCGGCCAAAGCTGCGTGGGTGGACAGAAATCATATTCGACCGCGTATCCATAACGCATGATCACCGCTTTCTCGCATCCGATGATGTGGCGAAACATCGCGTCTTGCACATCGCGGGGAAGGCTGGTGGAGACCCCATTTACATAGATCTCTTCTGTCTTGCGACCTTCGGGCTCAAGGAACAATTGGTGCTGCGACTTTTCAGCAAAACGCACCACCTTATCTTCGATCGACGGACAATACCGCGGGCCGCGACTGTTGATTTGGCCGCTATACATCGGGGCCCGGTGCAGATTCTGACGGATCAGCTCATGAACCTTTTCATTGGTGTGGGTGATATAGCAAGGCACCTGCTGGATCGCGATCTTATCGTTCATATAGGAGAACGGTTGAGGCACTTCGTCGCCCGGTTGCAGTTCCGTGGAAGCGAAGTCGATGGTCCTTGCCGAAAGCCTTGCGGGTGTCCCGGTTTTAAAGCGATCGATTTCAAACCCCAATCTCGCCAGCGAGCCGCTGATCCCGGCCGTGGTGCCTTCACCCGCTCGACCGCCGGCGACCTTTGCCGTTCCCGTGTGCATGATCGCTTGCAAAAACGTACCCGTTGTCAGCACGACGGCCCCGGCGCGATAGATCGCATCGCCACGGACCTTCACGCCCACGATGCGAGTCTCACCCGAGGCGTTGGTTTCGGTCAGCAGATCCTCGACCGTTTCTTGCCGCAGATCGAGCCCCGGCGTTTGTTCAATCTCATGCTTGATGAACATTTGATAGCCGCGTTTGTCTGCTTGGGCTCGGGGGCTGTGCATCGCCGGTCCCTTGCGAACATTCAGCATCCGAAACTGAATCCCGGTCGCATCGATCGCCTTTCCCATCAAACCGCCAAGGGCGTCGACTTCGCGAACGATCTGGCCTTTCGCTACGCCGCCGATTGCCGGATTGCAGCTCATCTGCCCCACGGTATCCAAGTTCGTGGTCAGCAGGGCGGTTTTTGCGCCCATCCGAGCGGCGGCGGCGGCCGCTTCGGTTCCGGCGTGACCGGCACCGATCACCACCACGTCGTATTCGTAAATGCAGTCAGACATTCAGTTTCACAGAGTCAAAATTTGCCGCTTTCAACGGCGGAACCAAGGAAGCTGATTCTGACGATAAAAACGAAAAGACTAAAGCCATCCTTCAAGATTTCCGATGCTAACGCTAAGGCCGCGTTCCGGCGCGAATAATTTCGTCGACTTCATCCAAACAGGACGAAAACCTACGGCCTCGCTTCCGCAACTCATTCTCAGACCGCAACGCCGACGAAAATGCGACATCGCTCTCGAAATTTTCGATTTCCATCAGCGAAGCGAGCGACCGCGATGCTTGCCGGACTCGGATTCCTCAGTATTTCCGCATTTGCAACCGAGCCTCCGCCGGCGATGGAGACATCGGGGCCTGAACCGATTCAACTTCGTTTGAAACGGTTCGAAATTCCCTTCGCGGTCGATTCCGTCGGATCCCGACCGACCGAAGTCGAGCTTTTCGTCTCTCGGGATGCCGGTGCACAGTGGGCGAAGTATGCCAGCCAACCTCCGACGGGCCGAACGTTTTTGTTCGAAGCTGCGGCGGACGGCGAGTATTGGTTCGCGACAAGAACGATCGACGGCACGGGACGTTTGTACCCCGAGGGCCCGGTCAGGCCGCAACTGTTCGTGCGGATAGATACCACCGATCCAAAAATCGACTTGTTTACCGAACTGGCAGACGACTCCACCGTCTTGATTGACTTGCGTTGCATGGACCAGTGGCCGGATCGGTCGACGTTAAAGATCGAGTACACGACCGATACGAATAGCCATTGGACAGAAGTCCCACAAGCGAGTGATGCGATCAACGCCGTCGACAGCGATCGCCTTGAAGGCACGATCCGCTTCCAACCCGCGGGCGATTGGCATCTGCTCTCCGTTCGCTCGATCCTCAAAGATGAGGCCGGTAACCAAACGATCGCGACCCATCAATTGCAACGTCCGCGTCTAGCAGGTATCTCGGGCCAGTTGGCATCATCGCCGCTGCCGCTGCCGCGATCCAGTGCACCCATGTCGCCTATCGCCCCCCAAATAAATCTGAATCCTTACGCGGTGCGAGCGATGCAGGTGCTGAATCCTGCCCCGAGCAATAGTGCAGCAGCGGCACCGCTTTTGTCAGCCATCGCAACGGAGAATCTGCAGACGCCTCGTCCTGATTCGCCGTCCCCGAATACCCCGTCTCCCACTTCGTTGGACAGCGGTTTCGATTTCAACCAGCCTCTCCTCGCCGCACCGAATCAAAGTTCAGTCGCGACGCTACCGCTGACTCGCCGCGTTGCCACCCCCGCGGAGGCGATGCGTCCGATTACCAAAGGCGAGCTTGCGCCGACGGTACCGACCAGTGCCAGTTCGCCCACGTCCAGTGCGCCCACGTCCAGTGCGCCCACGTCCAGTTCGCCCACGTCCAGTGCGCCCACGTCCAGTTCAACGCCAGCACAATCCTCGGCACGTCCTTCGATCGAAGCGAACCAAGCTTTGCCAATGACCATTGCGTTCGATCCGGCTGCGCGGCTTGATGGAACAACGACGAGCGCTCCGATACAGCACAGCGGCAGCCGGAAGTTCAGTCTGGATTACGAAGTGGAGTCCGCCGGCCGCGCTGGCGTCGAAGAAGTGGAATTATGGGGTTCCTCAGATCGCGGCCAATCTTGGAAACGTTGGGGCGCCGATCCCGATCGTCAAACACCGTTCGATATCGAAACCAACAATGATGGCGTTTACGGTTTCTGCATCGTCGTTGTCGCGAAGAACGGATTGGCAACCGCTCGACCGATCTCGCAATCGCCACCGGACATCTTTGTCGTGGTTGATACTTTGAAACCGGTCGTTCGCATCACTGGAGCGACGTATGGCGAAGGCGATCAAACCGGTTCGCTTTTGATTCGCTACCAATGCGAAGATGAAAACATTACGGCACGTCCCATCTCTTTGGCGTTCAGCAATTCGCCTCAAGGGCCTTGGACCACCATCGCCGCAGGCCTCGAAAATCGTGGCGGATATGTCTGGCCCGCTGATCCGCAGTTGCCTCGTCAGATCTTCTTGCGAATCGACGCGACTGACCTCTCGGGCAACACTGGGTCGTATGTTCTCGACACGCCCATCGATATTCAAGGACTCGCCCCGCGAGCACGCATTCGCGGGTTTAATCCGATCACCGGCTCCGGTTCAGCTTCTGGTTCGATGCCCCAAACGGCCACCGTTCCTGTCAGCGAAATGCCGTCGGCCAAGTTCAAATAGCATGCTTTGCGTTGATGATCGGTGGCATCGGGCATTCAAGCAGGTCCGCAATGCCGCGGAGCAACTCTGCCTCTCGCACTTTGACGATCCCGTCCGCCGCAACCGTCTCGGCACATGCGTCGAGAAGCTCGACACGACGATGTTCCGTAGCTCGTCGCAGTTTACTCAATGCCGACTCCAGTACTTCAAAACTGCATCGATCTGCGGGCAACAGTTGTGCGTTTACCTCGGGTAATTTCGCAGCTCCAGCACTGAGTGCCATCGACGCTTCCGATTCCGCGTGACCGACGCGAGCCAGCATGGTCAACAGTACCGAAACTTCAGCCGACAACTTTGCTAAACGATAATAAACCGTGGAGGCGCCGCTGACCTGCTCATACTGTGATCGCAGATTTCGCTTCAGCACTTGGGCAAGCGTCCACTCAAAGATCGACAGCTTGTTGTCCGCGCGAACCAAATCGTCGAAGGCACGCATAAACTGTGCGTATTGCGACGTCGACATTCGGCGAAGCATCGGCAAAGCAAGATCGACCAGAGGAAGCCGCGTCGCGTCAGGTGACTCGTTCACCAGCGGAACCAAACGCATCGTCAACTCGACAATCGGCGGCGCAATCATCGTCTTTAAATGAGCAAGCTGTTTCTTGGCGATGGTTGCATCTCGGTCAAGCAACAAAGCGAAGATCAACGCCCGCGCCGAATACGGCTCGCTCGCCGCTTTTTTTAGCTCCGGATGCATGCTTCGCAGTAACGCCGCGGAGTACTCATAGTGTTTTTCTTCGGGCGAGCCGACATGTTCGGTCGCGTCGCGCAGTATCGTTGCAGAAACCATCTGTTCCGTTTGAACAGGCTCTGGCGCAAATCCCATCGCGACACCGGCGTTTAACGGAGCTGAGGCAGCAACCTTTCCGCGCTCACTCGGCATGGGGGCGGACCATCCTTTACTTTCCAGATTCCCATCCCAAGTGGGATCGATGGCGCGAATCCGTTTCGCCAGCGGTGGATGGGTCGCAAGCAGACCGGTCAATCCTTCGTAGACTCCCTGGGAAAAATAAAGGTGGCTGGCGACTGTCGCGTTGGGGTGCTGAAGCCGACCATGCGTGGCAATGGCCGCGATGCGTTTGAGTGCTCCGCCGATTCCGTCAGGATTGCGAGTGAACTGCACGGCGGAGGCATCGGCGAGATACTCTCGTTCCCGCGACACCGCAGCTTTGATCAATCCGCCAAGGAATGAACCGATGCTTCCAATGAGCATCAATGCCAAACCTGCGATCACCAACAGGACCACGATCCCAACTCGGCCTTTGTCATCGGATGAACGTGAACCACCCATGAATCGCAATGAATGGAACATCAACCGTCCGATCAAGCTGAGCAATAAAATGCCGTGCAAGATGCCGATCATGCGAATGTTCATTTTCATATCACCGTTGAGCACGTGACTGAACTCGTGCGCGATGACGCCCTGCAATTGCTCGCGGTTAAGATTCTCGATTGCGCCTCGCGTCACCCCGAGCACCGCGTCACTGGGGCGATAACCTGCGGCGAATGCGTTGATGCCTGGCTCATCCAGAATGTAAACCGGTGGAACCGGAGTGCCCGAAGCGATTGCCATCTCTTCGACAATGTTCAGCAATCGCTTTTCATCAAGAGATGCGGTATCGACGACCAAAGGTCGCCCACCCACACTTTCCGCAACCCCCGAACCGCCGCCACGACGGAGCATGAAAATTTGATAAGTCGAACCGAGCAGAATGACGCTGCCCGCAACCAAGCCACACAGGACAGCAACACCTATCGGATCGACTCGGTCCGTTCCGATTTCGGAATCACGCACGCCGGGCCCTTGGTTCCGCGGCACGGCCGGTCCCGCGAAGTCCACAAGCACGTAACCGACCACGGAGGCCGTTCCCACGATTCCGATCACCGCGATGACAAATAGAAAGACCAACCACCCTGTGTTGGCTCGTGCGGATTCCTGACGCTGAAAAAATGAAGTCGACATGGCCGCAAGTCTCGCTTAGCTGAACGAAACCTTGGGTGCCTGTGCGATCGGTTCGTCACCGAAGTCGAGTAACTCGCGATCGACGCTGTGACCGGTCGCTCCCGCAATCAACAGCGGTGGGAACGATTGACGATAAGTGTTGTACTCGGTGACCGAATCGTTGTAGGCCTGACGTGCAAACCCGATCTTGTTTTCGGTGCTCGTTAATTCCTCGGTCAATTGAGCCATGTTCTGATTCGCCTTCAAATCAGGGTAAGCTTCGGCGAGCGCAAACAATCGTCCCAGAGCTCCGGACAATCCTTTCTCTGCTCCCGCGAGCGCCGCGATCGCGTTCGGATCATCGCTGTGTCCCGACGCGTTTTGAAGCCCACTGACCGCTTGGTTACGAGCCGTGATGACCGCCTCAAGCGTTTCTCGCTCGTGCTTCATGTACCCCTTCACCGTCTCGATCAAATTCGGGATCAAATCGTAACGGCGTTTGAGCTGGACCTCGATTTGAGAAAACGCGTTGTCGACTCGATTTCGAAGCGCAACCAACCGATTGTAAATGCCAACGCCATACATCAGCACCAGGAACAAAAGTCCCAGCACCACAACGGGCACGACGACAATAAACCAAGCCATCTTTCAATACCTTTCGTTTGCGGCAACCTGATAATCAATCACCAGGCCGTAAAATTCGTTCGATCGGGCGCGAAAACCCGCAAGGAAATACTACCCTTGTCAGACGTTCTACCATGTAAGCCTTCAACAATGTTTTCCTACAGGCTGATCTTTGCAAATGACCTCGTGTTACCTCATCATCGGTGCCGCTGGTGGAATCGGAACCGACCTGTCACGCCGCTTGGTGGCCACGGGAAATCGTGTTTTGCTCTGCGGACGCTCTGCCGAACCGCTCCTTGCCCTCGGAACCGAATTGAATCAACCGACCGCAGTCATCGATGCGAAAGATTGGGCCGCCACGGCAGCCGCGGTTGAAAACGCGATGAGTCTTTTCGGAAAAATCGATGGGGCAGTCAATCTTGCGGGCTCGCTGCTGCTAAAGCCCGCTCACCTGACGACCGCCGAAGAATGGCGAGATACGGTGGATCAAAATCTGACCACGGCGATGGGGCTTGTCAAAGCCGTTGCACCGGCAATGCGAAAGACAGGCGGTGGATCGATCGTCTTGATGAGTAGCGCTGCCGCCGCGATCGGACTTCCCAGTCACGAGGCGATCGCGGCCGTCAAAGCGGGAGTCGAAGGTCTGGTGCGATCCGCCGCAGCCAGCTATGCCGCCGCCAATGTTCGCGTCAATGCTGTCGCTCCGGGGTTGACGCAAACGCCACTGACCAAACGCGTCTGGGAAAACGAACGGGGGGCCGAAGCGTCACGTTCGATGCACCCTCTGGGCCGACTCGGCAACGCCGCTGATATCGCGTCGGCGATCGCATGGTTGTTATCACCCGAGCAAACCTGGATTACCGCTCAAATCATCGCGGTCGATGGTGGCCTCAGCACGCTAAAGACAGCACGCTAAAGACGGCACGCTAAAGACGGCACGCTAAAGACGGCACGCTAAAGACGGCACGCTAAAGACGGAATGTTGAAAAGTCAAAACAGGGACGCGGATGGACGGTGGGATCGATGAGGTGCGCGAGCATTTCGAGACTATCCACCAATCTCGGTCCCGGTCGATTGAAATACGAAGAGCCATCGACGATGTAAACACGCTGGTTGCGAACACACCGAAGCGACTCGAAACTCGGCCTCGCTTTCAATGTCGGAACATCTAGCATCGCGCGGTCGAGCGAGAATCCACAGCAAGCGATTACCATCACCTCGGGATCAACGTCCAGAATCTCTTTCCAATTGATCCGTCGAGACTTGCCGCCCTCTTGGCCAAGTAACTCAACCCCGCCCGCGATCTGCACCAACGCCGGGTTCCAGTGACCGGCTGAAAACGGTGGATCGAGCCATTCAAGCAAGACCACCGAGGGACGATGATCCATCGACTCACTACGTCGACCAACGGCGTCGATTCGAGCTTGCAGTTGATTAACTGCGTCGCTTGCTTCTATGTCACATTGCAGACGTTGACCGAGCTCTCGCATCTGTGCCAGCACGTCACCCAGATTCGTCGGCGAGAGATTGATCACCTGAGGGACGCCGGGCAAAAGTGTCACCGCCGTGATGACATCGGCTTCCGCAACGGCGCAAACATCGCACAGCGTCTGCGTCACGATCACATCAGGGCACAGCCTCTCGAGCACATCCATTTTCAATGAATAGAGCGTTAATTGCGTGGATGCCCCCTCGCTTGCCACACGCTCGCTCACCAAACGATCGATCTCGCTGCTGGTCGCATCGTGCGGTATCGACGACGTCGTCACCTTGGGTAAATCCGCGGTGATCTCTGCCGGATAGTCGCACTCATGCGTCACTCCGCACAATTGCTTCCCGAGTCCGATCCCGCAAATCATCTCGGTCGCACTGGGCAATAATGAAACGATTCTCATGACGGCGGATTCTCCGTCGAACTGTTATCCATGAACTTTCTTTCCGTGATCGCGACTTCCGCAGGAATGGGACTGCCGTGGGGGTCCGACGATGGAAACGCCGTCTCCCGTTCCAGTTCATCACGAACGCTGCGGTCAGTGAAATGTTCAAGCTGCTCGGCTTGACCATGAATCCGGTCGCTTGCTACGCCCGCTTGATCGACGAGGTATTGTTCCCACAAACGATGCGATCGAACCAATGACGCCGCCGAAATATGACCGGTGGGGCTGAGCCTATAACCATTGCCTTGCCAATCCAACTTGCCCGTCAACCGAAACCAAAACAACACCAATGATGTTGCGATGGGTGACGAGAGCAATTGCTTCTGCAACCATTGGCGAGTCATCGAATTCAATGACTCCAGTGCAACGCTTTGTTTTTCTTCCACGCGATAAATGTAAGCAAGCACGTCATCACCAAGGATACTGAACGAGAGGTGTTGACGCCGGACAAGATTGACGAGCACTCCGTTTTTCGGACTAAAGACCAATACCAGCGAAAATAAAAGCCCCGCTACCAATGCCATCATGCCCGCCGTCGATGTACTGGCATAACCAAGCATTCCCGGAACATGGATCGCCGCAAGATGTCCCAGAATTGCGGACATCGCACCGATCACAGCACTTGCGACCATCAACCAAGGCAGACGATCGGTCAGCAGCGATGCCGCTGCCGCAGGGACCACCATCATCGCCACCACCAAAATGTTTCCCACACTCTCGAAACTTGCCACCGCCGTGATCGCGACCAGCGTCATCAACGTGTAATGAATCCAGGCGGATCGAAGACCCATTGTATCGGCGAGTGAGGGGTCGAACGATGTCAGCTTCAGCTCCTTATAAAACACGACGACAAAAATCAGATTGATCAACGTTACGATGCCAAGCGTGACCACGACACGCGGCACGTCCCAACCGAAAATCAAAACGGTATCCAGCGGTGTGAACTCAATCGCTCCGTAAAGCACGCAGCCGGGATCGAGATCCACCGTATCCGCGGCTTGCACGATCATGACCAACCCGAGCGCAAACAGGGTCGTGAACACGACACCCATCGAGGCACCTTCGTCTACCTTGCCGAAGTTTTGAATCCACTGAGTCAGTATCGCGGTCAGCACACCGACAACGGCCGCGCCGATGAACATCGGAAAACTATGACGACTGCCCGTGATCAAAAACGCAGCGGCAAGCCCCGGCAACACCGCGTGGCTGACCGCATCCCCGAGCATGCTCATCCGTCGCAGGACCAAGAAATTTCCAACCAGCGACGACGCGACGGCGCATAACACGCCTGCGGCAACGATCCATCCGTCCAGTTCCCACATCCAGTTCGATGAGTCGTCCATTATCGCCCTCCCACCAAACGAGAAGAGACGTCGATCTCGTGAGGACTAAGCGGAACGCGGCCACCGGTAACCGACTGCTCAAGCAACGCTTCCAATTCCTCAATCATCACCGGTTCCAAGCAATCTTCGATTCGCTCGGCATCTTGATCCACGCGTTCGGCCGCCACATCGGCGTGCGTGATCAAGTACAGTTCCCACAACCGATGCTCCCGCGTCAAGCGCCTGCCCTCTAACCATCCCGCTGCCGTCAACGCGAGTTCTCCGTCGCGAGTTCGCAACATCCCTTCTTCCCGAAGACGCTTCACCTCAGCAAACATCCGCCTGGCCGACCACGTTCTTGACGCTAACAATCGCGGTGCCGATACCCACGTTCCCGCGGTCGCCTCACCAGGCGGTGTCGAAGGATCCAACGACTGCGATTCAAGCATCTCATAGATCCCTCGCAAGACATGTCGTCGATCGATTCGCCGCCGCGTCGTCCATCTCCGCCACGCTTGAATCACGACGCCACGTTGCCGCCCAAGCAGCATGCTGAACAGAAAGAAAACGGCGGACGTCAAGACAATCATGGCTCCGGAGGGCAACCGCGGCGCAAGGGCGCTGATCATCGAACCGAGCATGCAGCTTACCGCGCCGATGAAACCGGCAAGGAGGGTCATCCGAAACAAATTGCCGGTCCAAAAACGAGCTGCCGCGGCGGGGATCACCAACAGCGCGATCATCAACACCAACCCGACCGCCTGCAGTCCCACGATCGTGACTAGAACCACCGTCGCCATCAGGACGCAATCGAGACCGATCGTTGGGTAACCTCGTGAATTCGCAAACCCATCATCAAAACAAAGTAGCTTCAATTCCTTGTACAGCACCACCAACACCATCAACGAAATCACGCCCGCTCCGACAATCCAGTGGGCATCTTGAGCGATGATCGATGCGGTTTTGCCGTAGATAAATGATTCCAGCCCCGCGGCATGCCCTTCAGGCATTTGCTGCGCCAGGCCAAGCAGCGACAAGCCTCCCCCAAAGTAAACGCTCAACACAATCCCCAACGCCGCATCTTCCTTCAGCTTCGTCAGATTGCGGATGATCAAAATCGACAACATGCCGACCGAACCGCTGATCGCCGCGCCAATCAATAACACCGGCAAGGACTTTCCGTTGAATCCAAGCATGGGGGCAAGCAAGAATGCCAAACCGATGCCTGGCAAGGTTGCGTGGCTCAACGCATCCCCAAGCAGTGCTCGCTTCCGCAGCAATGTGAATGAGCCAACGACGCCGGCCGAAAGCCCCAGCAGCGTGGTCGCAAACACCACCAGCCGCGTGTTGTAATCTTCCAGCAGCAGCACGCGGATCCATTGGCCATCATCAATCAAAGCGCCACCCCATCACTTGGTGCGAAGCCAGGCGGACGTTTATCGACAGCGAACACTCGACAAGGCAGGAGCCGTTTATCATCCGCCCTTGTCCCTTCGCCGCATTGCTTCGGTCGCTTGGTCGAGCAACGTCAAACGGCCGCCATAAGTCTTCTGCAGGTTCTCGGTCGTGAAGACTTCTTCCGTCGGACCGTGAGCGACCACTCGCATGTTGAGCAACACGACATGATCGAAGTATTCCGCAACCGTTTGCAAATCATGATGGATCACCACTGCCGTTTTGCCCTGCTGCTTCATGCCCCGCAGTATCTCGACGATTGCTTTCTCCGTTGCCGCATCGACCGCTGCGAACGGCTCGTCCATGAAATATAAATCGGCATCTTGCACCAGAGCCCGCGCGAGAAACGTACGTTGCTGTTGTCCGCCGGAAAGCTGACTGATTTGACGATTCTCCAGATCCGCCAATCCGACTTGCTCCATCGCATTTCTGGCCGCTTGCGTATGCTTCTTTCGCACCGGACGAAACCAACCGATCTCGCGGTAAAGACCCATCGTGACGACGTCGAGTGCCGAGACCGGAAAATCCCAATCGACGCTTTCTCGCTGGGGCACATAGCCGACACGATGCCGATTGACTTTGTAGGGTTCGCCAAAGACGCTGACCCGGCCCGAGGCGACGGGAATCAAGTCCATGCACGCTTTTAAAAGCGTACTTTTTCCGGCGCCGTTGGGCCCGACCACACCGACCAGCGAACCCGGTTTTACCTCAAATGCGACGTCCCAGATCACCGGCTTTCGATGGTAGGCCACCGTCAAATCTTCGATCACTAACGGCACTGCACTCATCATGGATAACCGATCGGTTCGCGTAACAAGCCTTGCATTCCTCGTTCGGGAGCAACACCGCCAAGCGCTCTGGCGACGATGGTGAGATTGTGCTCCAGCATGCCGACATAGGTGCCTTCGTAGGTGCCACCGGCGCCCATCGCATCCGAATAAAGTTCCCCGCCGATCACAACGCCGTGCCCACGTGAGGCCGCGCCATCGACAACAGCCAAGATACTCTTCCGCGGCACACTGCTTTCAACAAAGACAGCCGCGACTTTTCGCTTCACGATCGTATCGACCAACGAATTGATCTGGCGAAGTCCCGCCTCGGAATCCGTTGACAAGCCTTGAACACCGAAGACATCTAAACCATAAGCGCGTCCGAAGTAAGCAAAGGCATCATGAGATGTGATCAACACACGACCCTCCGGCGGCACCGTCTGAATCACCTGCTTGCCGTATTGATGCAGTTCGGCAAGCTTGGCTTGGTACTCCGTTGCGGCAACGCGATAGATTGACGCATGTTCGGGATCGTAGTCAGCCAAAGCGTCCGCGACGACATCCACACACTTGGCCCAGAGCGACACATCCATCCACACATGCGGATCAGCGTGAGCACCGGAATCATCTTCGGACAAGATGGACTGAGGCGACAGGCCCTTCGTTGCCGCGATCACTGGCTTCTTATTCGACACCTTTTCAAGCATGTCGATCAGCTTTCCTTCAAGCATCAAGCCGCCGTAGAAGACCATGTCCGAAGCGAGAATGGAACGCACATCATCACGCGTCCCTTTATACAAATGCGGATCGACCCCCGGCCCCATCAACTGCGTCACGTTCACCCGCTCACCACCGACTTCACGCACGATATCCGCAACCATTCCCACGGTCGCCACGACACGAATGGGCCGGTTCGGATCGTTACCGACGCTGATCACGCCACCCGAATCCGCCTCGCAGCCGATCGGCAACGTGAGCAAAACGGCAATGGCAACAGCATGCACTCGAAACAAATCAATCGATCGAAGTCGGAACGAGATCAAGGAGAGTCCTGAGATTGAAGTAATTCTTTCGCGTCGTTTGTGGCATCGCTCCAATGACCACCGTCTGCGAGCTCCAGAATCGACGTCACTCGAACCAGCTCCTCAGGAGATAATGACAGTAAACTTATCTTTTCTTTCACGGCTGCCAAGCGGTTCTGATCTTGCAAATTGCAAGCCGCGTAAAGCGACTTGGATATTTCGTATCCCGTTTGGCTCAATCGAATCTCATTGCTGCCAAAGAAATACCACGCGGCAACGGCAATCACCACGATACCAAGGATTCCGGCCGTCACCGCTGGCGTTGGCTTCTGTTTCGTCGAGCGACGACTGACTGCCGGTTTGCGATTCGCGTTCACTATAGCTTCTCCGGATCAACAACTTCTTTTTCGCGGATGCTGGAAAGCTCCGCAAACGTCAGTTGATTGACGCTGTCGGTGATAAAACGCACGGAACCATCGCCGAACAGGACGTTCCCACCGCCGGGATGCTGTGACACCATTTGGCAAACATGTTTAAACGGATGATTGATCGGATGCATGATCGGAAACCCGGTGATGTCGAGCTCGCCACCCGAAGGACCGCTGTGCACAAACATCATCGTTGCCGCGGACTCCGGTCCGTTCTCTGGCGTTTGGATTCGTGGGTGAGTGAAGGCACCTGGCACAATGCCAACCCAGGTCTTGTCCGCGATCAAGGGTGAATGCTCACCCGCAAAAATCGTGTAAGTCGTCCCATCGAGGATGTCGCGAAAGCCGACTTTTGAATTTCGATAGAACGGACCGTCTGCAACCCGAGACGTATCGCCCGAGATCTGAACCGTTCGTACGCCGCCGGTATAGATATTGTCAAACACATCGCCCGCAGCGTCCGATCCACACTCGTCCCAACAAGACTCTTGGCCATGATTGACGACGTAATGGGATCGCCCCAGTTTGACCTGGCGACCCTCGACAAGCAGCGGTGCCCCTGACTCGGATTGAACCGTAAAGGCGTCGTCGCCTTCGGTGACCGAAGGACAAAGGAAGGTTGAGATTTTGGTGGAAATGATACCTGCTTGCGAAACGTCCCAAATCGGACGGTCATAGCGAATCTGTTCGGCCGCCGCCGTCTGCTCCAGAAACGGCAAGATCATCGCTCCCCAGCCCCACCCCGGACCCGCGTCCCAAGTCATCGAATCGATTCGCAATGCTGCGGGGGCGGTGCCATCTCGCGTCGGAAAAGAGTAATATCCCGTCGGCAATTGATTGAAGGCAGAATGATAATTATGCATCGCCAAACCGATCTGCTTCATATGGTTGCTGCACTGCATCCGCCGAGCCGCTTCACGAGCCGCTTGGACGGCGGGCAATAACATGCCGACAAGCACACCGATGATCGCGATCACCACCAGCAATTCGACCAGCGTAAAGGCTCGCTTGCGACCGCCAAATACCATCCAACTCTCCCCTAAATCGAAAGTTCGTGTTTTAGCCTATGCTAACTTTTTCAAAGTTTAGCCGATGCTAACTATTTTGCAAGGGCGATTCCGATGGACTTCGCATGGCAAAGATCACGAACGAACGACGAAGAACCGACGAGCGATTTAGAGCCGCCATGAATGATTCCCAACCGATCAAACGACATCGCAAGACGCGAGCCGATCACGCCTCCGAAGTGGCGGAGGATTATGTCGAGGCAATCGCCGACATCTCCCAGTCCAAAGGCGTCTGCCGCGTCGTCGATCTTGCGACAAGGTTCGGCGTCAGCGCCGTGACGGTGAACCGTACCGTCGCCAGGCTCGTCCGTGACGGCTACGCGAGCACCCAGCCCTATGCTCCGATCGAATTGACCGACACCGGAACGCGGCTTGCGAAGCAATCCAAAAAACGCCACGAAATCGTTTACGAATTTTTGATTTCGATCGGGGTCAGCGAAGCCACCGCCGCCGTCGACGCCGAAGGAATCGAACACCACGTCAGCCCTGAAACACTCCGCAAATTCCAAGCAATGACGAAGGGAGGGTAGGAGTTGTCAGTTGTCAGTTGTCAGTTGTCAGCCTGAAGCCTGGAGGTTTTGCTTTACCCTCCCGGAGGAGACTGATGTACTGAGCTTGCCAAAACTAACCAAACCTCCACCGTTTCATGAAGCCAGGAACTGGGGGTGGCGAGTTAACGCTTATGCAAAAATACGGCGTTTGATTTGTCGCCACACCGCCAGCATCAGCCCCATCCCCAACAGCGAGGCGATCAGAATCCAAAAGACGACGGAGCCCAGCAGGACGTATTGCGATAGCGTTCGATTCCAAATCGCGTCCCAGCCCAGCACCGCAACGGTCGTGCCGGCACAGAGATACGGGCCAAACGGAACCGCGGGCTGACGTGTGACCGCGTATTGCAATAACACAATCAAAATCGCGACAACCGGCGCCAAGAAAAATGCCGCGATCGCACACTGCCATCCGACAGTCGCACCGATCATCGCCATCAAGGTCACATCACCAAACCCCATCGCCTCCTGACCCATGGCGCTTCCGGCGACGATTCGCACCGCCCAAATCGTCCCACCACCCACGGCCAGCCCGATCAGCGACGTCAGTAAACCGCGCCATGCATCCCCGCCCATCCACCAAATGCCCAGCATCCCCGCAACGCCAATCACCCACATCACGCCCAACCATTTCGACGCCGGATTGCGTACAATGCCGTGGCATAGATAACCCATCGCTCGCCCCAGGCCCCGGCGAAGCACCACGTGACGATCCGTCAACGCAAAGCTCCAAATTGTCCAAATCGCCAGGCCCGTCGCCAAGCCTCGCACGTCAAGCCACTTCGCGTCAAACACCCACGGCACGTTGAAGGTCGTTTCGACGATGCCAAACTGGTTGCCCCAAAAAACTTCCGCTGGCAACCACGTTCGGCATGGAAAAACGGACGCCGCCAAAGCCAGCAGCGTGCCGGGCAACGTAATGATGTCGGGAATCGTCTGCTCATCAAAATCGATGAACGTGGCCGCGACCATCAAAATGAACAGCACCGCGTGCACAACGAATAATGCATGTGCCCAGTCGCTGAATTCGGCAATCACGGCTGGTTGGCGAATTCCTTGAGGCAATAAGCCGCCGGTCTGCGTCTCGAACCAATAAAGGCCGACCAGACCCGCCGCGACTCCGATTTCCACCAGCAGCGGGCGGACCCAAAACCCGCGCCCATGCAATTCGCTCTCCCGCCGCAGCCCGAACCAGCCGAGCACCGGGACTCGATCCAACGCCGTTCTTGCGGGCGACTGCTCATGCGGCGGTGCCCAGGGGCTGATGTGACGGGGAAAGTAAGCCCATGAATAAATGAGGTAATTTGCAAACGCGCCAGCCACCAATCCGATCACCGCCAGGATCGTGTATCGAACGTCCAGCGGCAGATCGGTGAACCACACCATGATCGAGTTTCAGTGCAAAGAAGGAGCGAGCAGCGAATTTTCAGCAGTTTTGCCACAGCGGGCCACTCGCCGCCAGCGGGCATTCCTGAGGGGATGCCTACTTCGCTGGCGCTCTTTGTCGCGATTTGCGAGACCTGGCTGCCTGGAATCCGGCGATAGTCATGCCTGGCACATGGCTTCGCCTGCCAAAGACGCGAAAAAAAGAGCGATTCGCGGAGTTGTGCCGAGTCGGGTTTCGCATTCAATGGTTGCCGATGTTATTCTTATGACTGAGCGCAACTGCACTGGTTTCGTCCGCAGTTTGCCCATCTACTCACCCAGAACAAGCAATCGGCTATGGCACGCGTCACCCAAGACTTCACTGACCTCCTTCTCAAACGCGGCGTTGTTAGCCTCGATCAGCTGACCGAAGCCGAAGAACGATCCAAAACCACCGGCAAGTCGATCGGCGATACGTTGATCGAAATCGAATACGCGACGCCTGAAGAAGTGACGATCGCGCTCGCCGAATACAACCACATGCCCTACGTCGACCTGCGGGAACATCGCATCGACGAATCGGTCATTGAATTGATCCCCGAATCGGTCGCCCGTGAAAATATGGTGATCCCATTCTCCAGCGAAGATGGTGCCATTCGCATCCTGATCGCCGACCCCTTTGACCTGGAAACCGTCGAAAAACTAAGGTTCATCCTCAACCGAAAGATCGAAACCGCGCTTGCCCCCCGACTGGCGATCCAAGAAGCGATCAACCATTACTATGGGCAGGTCGAAGGCGAATCCGCTGACTCGATGCTGCAGGAATTCACCGATACGGCGATCGACTTCACCGAAACCAGCGACGATAGCGGCGGCGGTGGGGAAGACGATATCGACGACAGCAGCGCCCCGGTCGTCCGGCTTGTCCAATTGATGATCGCCGAAGCGGTCCAGCTCCGCGCTTCGGATATCCACCTCGAGCCGTTTGAAGACCGGGTTCGCATCCGCTATCGAATTGACGGTCGCTGCGTCGAACGCGACTGTCCCCCCAAGCGAATGCTATCGGCCCTCGTGGCTCGTATCAAAATCCTTGCCAAGATCGACATCTCGGAAAAACGACGGCCTCAAGACGGCCGAATCAAGCTCACCGTCGGCGACAAACAGCTTGACCTTCGCGTCAGCATTATCCCGACCAACCACGGCCAATCGGTCGTCATGCGACTGCTGGATAAGGACAACATCAAGGTCGGTACCCGCCAATTGGGGTTGGCTGAACGCGACTTCAAGAATTTTAACGCGCTGATCAAACGGCCCAACGGCATCATCCTCGTCACCGGCCCGACGGGGTCCGGAAAGACGACCACGCTCTACGCCTCACTGAACGCGCTCAATCGGCCTGACCGGAAAATCATCACGGCCGAAGACCCGGTCGAGTATTACCTGCCTGGCATCAACCAGGTCGAAGTTCGACACAACATCGGACTCGACTTCGCACGCATTATCCGGGCGATGCTTCGACAGGCTCCCAATATCATCCTGGTCGGGGAAATGCGAGATCAGGAGACAGCCCAGATGGGAATTCAAGCCAGTCTTACTGGACACTTGGTATTCAGTACGCTGCATACGAACGATGCGCCCAGTGCCGTATCACGAATGGTGGACATCGGTGTACCAGCCTATATGGTGGCGAGTAGCGTGATCGCGATTCTGGCGCAGCGGTTGGTGAGGACGATTTGCCCTCGCTGCAAGATCCGCTACACCCCTCCGGAGAGCGTGATTTTGGACTCGGGGATTCCTCCGGAGATGGTCCGCCAGGCGGAATTCTGCAAAGGCAAAGGCTGTACTTATTGCCAGCGAAGCGGCTACCGAGGACGCCTTGGGATCTACGAATTGATGCTGATCAATTCTAAGATCCGAGACATGATGTTCAAGAATGTCGCCGGCAAGGAGCTGCGAATTGCCGCAATTAAACACGGCATGACCACGCTTTACACCGACGGGATGCGGAAGGTCTGCCGCGGGATTACGACGTTCGAAGAGGTTTATCGCGTCGCCAAAAGGACGGAGCAAGAAGATCTCTCCTTCCAAACGGTCCTCAAGGAAGGCTAGTGATCCTCACTTTCTTTGGGGGATGCCGACTGGGCATCCCCGTTTTTCGTTGCCGCCGCGGGTCCCACGTTGGCACGACCGATCCAATCGCCCGCGCGTCATAGCGGATTTCACCCGTTGCTCACAAATGACGCGTGCATTCGCGGAAATTTGTTGGTGTTTGGCACGCATGCATTGATAATGCTTCACGGAAGGAAGAAACCAATTTGCCTTCTCCTTGTCTCGTCTCTCTCGAACTCTTCCATTTTACCTAAGCCAACGGCAAAGCGACGGTCATGGCCACTGTCCTCATCGACAAACTTTTGCAGGCTGCCATTAAACAGGGCGTGAGCGATATTCACATCGTTTGCGGCCAGCCGCCGGTGTTTCGCCTCCATGGCCGCATGAGGAAGCTGGAAACCAAGACCCTGGAAGCCGAAGACACGGTGGCGTTGATGAAAAGCATCACGCCGGAACGTTGTCAACGCGAGCTCCAGGAAGCCGGAAGTACGGACTTTGGCTTCGCGTTCGGCGATCAGGCACGATTTCGTGTTTCGGTTTTCAAGCAACGCGGCTTCATTTCAATGGTGCTGCGTCAGATCCCGAACGACAAACTGACCCCGGAGCAGCTCGGTTTGCCCGAATCGGTTGTGAAGTTAATCCACCGCCCCCGTGGCTTGTTCCTCGTGACGGGGCCCACGGGCAGCGGTAAAAGCACGACGCTGGCCAGCTTGGTCAACTTGCTGAACGAGACCGTCGACCACCACATCATCACGATCGAGGATCCGATCGAGTTCTATCACGACCACAAAAAGAGCACGATCAACCAGCGAGAAGTCGGGGTCGACGTGCCAAGCTTCGCCGAAGCGATCCGCCGCGCCCTCCGCCAAGACCCTGATGTCATCCTGGTCGGCGAGCTTCGTGACTTGGCGACGATCGAAGCGGCAATCAGTGCGGCGGAAACCGGACACATCGTCTTTGGAACGCTGCACACCAATAGTGCCCAGGGCACCGTCAACCGAATCATCGATGCCTTTCCAGGCAACCTCCAAGACCAGGTGCGAACGCAGCTTGCCAGTTCCTTGATCGGTGTGGTGGCTCAAACGCTGCTGCCCAAGATCGGTGGCGGCCGGGTGGCGGCTTATGAAATTCTGATTGTGACGTCGGGGATCAGTAACCTGATTCGCGAAAACAAAACCTTCCGTATTAACAGCGCCATTCAGACCGGTGCCAAGTTCGGAATGCAATTGTTGGACGACGCGCTTTTTAAGCACTGGGTCGAAGGCCGCGTGACGATCGAAGACGTCCTCGGAAAAGCACATCTTCCCGACGAACTTGCCAAGCGAATCGTTCAAGCTCGTCAAGGAATGACGGAGGAGCCCGCGTCGTAAGGAGCATCAAATTCATCAGTGGCACAGGCTGGAAGCCTATGCCACTTCGCCAGTTAATGTTCCGTTAGCAGATAGTAAAATCCTTATATCCTGAAACTACAAACTAGTAATTAAAAACTAATAATGGCTACCCGTCGCATCGGACAGATCCTCGTCGACCTCGGTTTTTTAACCGACGAGCAGTTGGAGATCGTCCTTGAGGAGCAGGAGCAGCAGTCCGGTGCGCTCTTCGGCAAGATCGCTGAAGATATGCAGTTGATCACGGATGAACAATTAATCCAGGGTCTTGCCGAGCAGTTGGGGATGCAGACGGTTTCGCTTGGCGAAGCGACGCTTGACCCCGTCGTGATGGCAAAGATTTCGGAGACGATGGCGCAGATGTATCGCGTCATTCCGCTCGCCTATGATGCCAGTGCCAACCGTTTGACGCTCGCGACATGCGATCCTCAGAACCTGACGATACAGGATGAACTTCGTACGTTCTTGGGGCATGAGATTTCGATGGTCATCGCGACCGAGCGTGACATCATGCAAACGATCAATCGCTTCTATGACAGCGACAGCGAAAGCGTTGAAAAGCTGGTCGCGGAACTCGCCAATGATGTGGAATTGAAAGCCGCCATCTCGATGCTGGAAAGCGAAAAGTTCAACTTGACGGACATGGAGGCGTTGGCGGATTCGGCGCCCGTTCGGAAGCTGTTGAACATGGTGCTTCTCATGGCGATCAAGGACCATGCCAGCGATATTCACTTTGAGCCGTTTGAGGACGAATTCCGGATTCGAATCAAGGCCGAAGGTGTGTTGTATGAAATGGTGCCGCCACCTCGACACCTCGCCTTTGCGATCACGACGCGAGTCAAGGTTATGGCCGACTTGGATATTGCCGAACGCCGTATGCCCCAGGACGGCCGGATCGAATTGATGGTCGGTGGCCACCCCGTCGACCTTCGCGTCAGCGTCCTGCCCACGATGTTTGGTGAATCCGTCGTGATGCGAATTCTCGACCGCTCGGTCGTGAACCTGTCGCTCGAAAACGTCGGTATGGACCAGTGGACGATGGACAAGTTTCGCAAAACGATCGATCGCCCCAACGGGATCATCCTGGTGACCGGGCCGACGGGCAGCGGCAAAACCACGACGCTGTATTCGGCGTTGTCGGAACTGAACGATCCGCATGATAAGTTGATCACGACCGAAGATCCGGTCGAGTATGACATCGACGGCATCGTGCAAATCCCGATCGACTCCGACGCCGGGATCACGTTCGCAAGCTGCCTTCGCGCCATCCTCCGGCAAGATCCCGACACGATTCTGGTTGGTGAAATCCGCGACTTAGAAACCGCGGAAATCGCGATTCAAGCCGCGCTGACCGGACACCGTGTGTTCAGCACACTGCACACGAACAGCGCCGCGGCCACCATCACGCGGTTGACCGACATGGGGATTCAGACCTTCATGATCTGCGCGACCGTCGAAGGCATTTTGGCCCAGCGACTCGTTCGTCGGATCTGTGCGAAGTGCCGTGAAGAAACTCGCGTCGGTGCCGACATGTTGTTCGAACTGGGGATGGAGCGAGACCAATTGGAAGGCAAAACCTTCTATCGCGGTGCCGGATGTGACGCATGCAATAACACCGGCTACAAGGGCCGCGTCGGATTGTTCGAATTGATGGTGATGAACGATACGATCCGGGAACTGATCATGGGCAACGCGTCGACCGACGCGATTCGTGACCAGGCGCAGAAAGATGGCATGATCACCCTGCGTGAATTTGGCATGAGTCTCGCCACCAACGGAATCACTAGCCTCGATGAAATTGTCCGAGAAACGATCGAAGAAGGTTGAGAAAGGAGTCGTCAGTGTTTGAGACTGCCCACTGCCCACTGCCAACTGCCCACTGCCAACTGCCAACTGCCAACTGCCAACTGCCCACTGCCAAC
>Ga0105052_10002352_pt1 | contig 23420 bp, 20 predicted proteins | sample FRY03_FD_78094 | JGI IMG/M metagenome (GOLD analysis project Ga0105052, IMG submission 78094) | Freshwater microbial communities from Lake Fryxell liftoff mats and glacier meltwater in Antarctica - FRY-03 | ecosystem: Environmental > Aquatic > Freshwater > Ice > Glacier meltwater ... | reverse complement strand
CAACCATTCAGATTTAGATATATTATTTTGACAGAATATTAATATAAATATTAAAATTATATTTAGAAATAATCTATTAATTATTATAATCATTTTTCCAGTATTTGTTAAAATTTCGCCAATTCTCAAAAAATATTTTCTAAATTTGTCATTCCCTATATATAAAAGACTGTTTTTAGGCGAAAATGTAACAGGATTTGCAAAAATAGTCTGTAATGGTAGATTAGGCAAGGGTTTGGATAAAGTGGTGAAATGGAGGTTTTTTGGGTTGTTTAAAAAAAAAGGTAATTAACATAATAACTTACTTACTTTATTAATACACTCCTTTAGAATTTTCTCTTCTAACTTTTCAATAAAAATAGAGTTACGTTTTCTCCAATCTAAACTTTTTATTTGGTCAGTTAAAATTACCCCATTCGTTAAATTAACATTAGGTATTTGAGTTTCAAAAGGATAATTTTTAACTTGACTAGTAATAGGCATCACAATTACCAGTCCTACTTTCTTATTATAAGTGAGTGGAGAAATAACTAAAGCAGGGCGTCTCCCTTTTTGTTCTGAGCCAATTTGTGGGTTAAAATCAAGCCAAATAATATCACCTCTATTTGGTACATAATCAACTTCTAACATATTTCATTACCCAAAACAAAGTTGGTTTTTATTTCATCATGGATATTATTTTCATTAATATTTTGTAGCATTTCGTCTAAACTGATTTCTCTTTTTAAGTTGTAATATTTTGAAATTTCAATTTTATTATTTAGCACATCAATTTCAACATCAGAACCAATTTGTAAATTAAATTCTTTAGTAACTTCAGTAGGAATAATTATGCACATATTTTCACCAAAAGCTTGTATTTGTGTCTTCATCTTCTGTCTTTATTTTTTAACTTTCTAAATTATAAATGTTCTTTTTAAATTACGTATTTAAATAAATATTATTTTTCATTTTTGCTTTTTTGATTTATTATTTAAAAATATTGACAAAAAAAACCGCTGGATTTACCCAACGGTTGATGAAGATTTATTTACTTAAGCAGATGGTTTTAAAGTACTTTTAGCTGAACTTGCTTTGAGATATTGCAAAATTTCATAATTAGTCATTTCTAAGAATTTTTTAGATAAATTTTCTCTTTCTTTTCTAACATAATCAATAGCATCAAAGTTATCTTCTATTCTCACAGTTTTATTTTTAGTAATATTATCTTTTTTCATTTTAAGAACTCCCTCGGAGAACGTATTTCTAAAATTGAGTAACCTAATTTAAGATTGATTGAATTATAACCTCTGATTCTTTCCATATTTACAATATGTTTAAAATTCCAACTAATCAAATAATCTACTTTGTAGATAGTCGCTAATGCAATATGAACACAATCTGCAAAACTTGTTTTACCTACTACTTTTTCTTCAATATATGATTTTGCCAAATTTAACGCTTCATCATTTGTGAAAATATTATGTGTAATGGAAAAATTTATATTTTGGACTAATTCTTTAACTTTTTTTGGAGAGTTAGTTAATTCTTCTTGAACCAAATCTGAATAATATAAATTAAAATCTAAATTTTTAATTCTTTCAAATAAAGGCTTAGTATGTTCTTCAAATTCTTTATCAAAAAACCCACCATAAATTGAAGTATCTAAATAAATGCTTGGTTTCATATTTTAATTAATTAACAAAAATAACGAACAAGATATTTATTTATTTCAACATTCCCAAATTATTCATCAAAAACTTCCACTCCAAATATCTATTTTCAACTCGTTTATCTACACTCTGACCACTACCACCAGAACCATGTCCGGCATCAAAATCTACAAATAACATAATTGGATTTTTTTGTCCAGGGTTGTTTTGTATTCTTGCAGCAAATTTCTTAGCGTGAAGCGGATCAACTCTTGTGTCATTTTCACCAGCAGCAACAAAAGCAGCAGGGTAGTTTACACCTTCTTTAATATTTTGGTATGGCGAATATTTATTGATAAATTCGTAGTCTTCAGCAACATCTGGGTCGCCGTACTCTGGTATCCAATATCTTGCAATCAAAAACTTATGGAAACGAACCATATCCAACAATGGCACTCCAACAACGGCAGCCGAAAACAAGTCAGGTCTTTGTACCATAACAGTACCAGTGAGCAAACCGCCGTTACTTCTGCCAGAAATAGCTAAGTTTTTGGGGTTAGTATAGTTCTGTGAGATTAGATATTCTGCACCCGAAATGAAGTCGTCAAACACATTTTGCTTTTTCTCTCTCATTCCTGCCTTATGCCAATTCTCCCCGTACTCACTTCCACCTCTCAAACAAGCAATCGCATAAACTCCACCTCTTTTGATAAATGAAGATGCCTCTGCCAAATAACTTGGAGTTAAAGAAATATTAAAACCACCGTAACCATATAAAATAGTTGGATTTATGCCATTAAGTTCGGTACCTTTATTATAGATTAAAAACATTGGGATTTTCGTACCATCTTTTGATGGATAGAATACCATTCTGGATTCAATTCCGTCCATATTCACAGGAGTTTCTTCTTGAAAAACAAATTTCCAATCTAATGTTTTGCCATTAAATTTGTATAATTTAGATGGTGCTATAAATGTTGCCAATGAAACATACACCTCATTTGTGTGTTTTCTATAACTTATTCCACTAACATTACCAAATTCAGGCAATTCCATATCTTTGATTTTTTTACCATCGAAATCATATAAAGCAACCCTTGATAACACATCTTTTTTGTATTTGACAACCAAATAATCTGATGTAAATTCGTAACTTTCAAAAACTTCATTTTTATCTTCTGGGATTAAATTTTTCCAATTTTTATATGACATTTTGGTGATATCATCGTTCAAATCCACATACATAAGTCGAAAATTTGGCGCATTATCATTAGTCATAATGAACATTCTTTTGATTTTATCATTAACTATTACATTTGGATATGCTTGGTAATCTTTGCTCGAATAAATTTCTGTATAATCATCATTTCTGAATTTTGACATATCGCCAGTTTTCTTCATTGAAATTGTAACAGAATAGAAGTCTCCTTTGGATACAAAACTATATCCACCGTCATCACTATCAGATGCTTGGGCGAAGTCTTTGGCATCATCTGGGGCAATTACAAAAACGTCATTGCTATTGTTGGTATTTATTTTGTGTAGATAAGTCAAAAGTGGCTTTTGATTATCAATCATTTCTTTGGTTCTTGTTGTGATATAAGCATAATCTTCATTTTTTGCAAATTGAAAATCTCTTAATCCACCAATTGGCTCTGAAATAATTTTTGCAGATTTGGTGTCAATAATTCTGTATTCATTAATTTCATTACCCTTGAATTGCACTCCGATTGCAACTTTATCTCCGTTTTCGGTAAAGCTCACACCACCCCAAGAAGTATTTCCAGTATTATCTAAGTCTATTGGATTAAATAACTTAATTTCTTTGTCATTTAAGATAGTGTAAAGTGTATTATGTTGTTCACCCTTTTTTTTGGAATAGAAAAACTCTCTTTCTTTTAGATAAAAAGGAGCAGAGCGGTATTCTCTATCAAAGTATAATTTAAGTTCATCTCTCAATCCATCAACATCTTTGTATTCATTTTTGATAAAATCTACAGTGTAATCGTTTTGTTTGTGAGACCATTCGCTAACTTCTTTATTATCTTTATCTTCCAACCATTGATATTCATCTTTGAGAGTTTTTTTGTGTAAATTGTATTCAAAGTTCTTTTTGGGAGTCTTTGGTGGGGAAAATTCATCATTTGGTTTAGACATAGATTGATTATTCATAATAAGAGTTGTTACAAAAGATAATGCGATGCCTTTGAGTATATCCTTAATTCTCAGAGTTTTAGAGTTAGTATAATTTTTAATCATTAATTTATTATAATAGTTTAAAAAAAAATATTTGAAATCTTAATTTGATTATTTTCAATTTACAAATTATTACCTTTAATTACGAATTTGGCATTGAAAAGTTTAAAAATTAGGTAAAGAAGTAGGAAGAAAAAAAGATTTGGGTAGATTGAAAAATATTTTGTAAGTTGCAATTAAGTTAATTCAAATTTAATTATGAGTATTTAAACAATAATCAATTTGATTAATTATTAAATAAATTAATTAGGAAAAAAAGAAATGAAAAACTTATACATCCTTATTTCAATTTTTGTGATTACTTTAAATATTACAAAAAGTCAGTCTTTTGATTTTATGATTTCACCAAATTCTCAAAATGTTATCGAAGGCATAACAGTTGTTTTTGATTTAGAAATAATACCGTTAGATAATTTTAATGCCACGGTAGTTTATATTTCAAAAGAAGGTACTTTTTCTGAAAATTACTTAAATATTCCTTACAAAAAAGTAAAATTTAGTTATACACCAAGTATAGGTACAAGTGGTCTTAAAATTATTAATATTGTTGGTAAAAGTGGCACTTTGGAAGTAAATAAACAATGTACTGTGTTAGTTTCTAAAAATACTAAAATGTCAAAAATAAAAGTACCAAGAACAAATACCTTCATTGATCGTACACTATACGAAAAAGACAAAGACGCTAACTTGACTCTATTAGAATATGGACAGGACTTTATCAATTTACACACATTTATAAATGAAGAATGGAATAAAAAAACATATATTACTGACTCAGGTGAAAAATTTTATAATGATAATTACAGAAACTATCAAATTTCTGGAGATAGTATTTGGTACCATACAGATGACAAATTAATTTTAGTTTATAATAAAAATACTTTTATTTATAATTCTGAAAATTCTGAAATCAAGAGTGGTTTAATTACTGGAATTAAATTAGACAAAAATGGTAATCCTTTAATATTCAAAAATAAGGGTCAAAAAACAATACTGGAATACTATTTTAACGATAGATGGATTACTTTAGATAGTAATATTTATCATATTAACTCTTTTGATAAACATTTTAATCAATCAAAAATAGATGAGGATTTATATAATCAAATTACTTTTGATAAGAATAATAATTTATGGATTAAAAACATTGCCGACCAGTTAGTAAAAATTGTAAATAATAATGGTATTTTAGAAAGTGAAATTATTGAATCTATAGATGGGAAGCCGATAAGTGCGGACTTTATTAAAATAGATAATAATGAAGATATTTGGTTTATTGATAATTTAAATAACAGATTAGTTAAATATGATTATACAAATATAAATATTTTTGATTTCCCTTTGGAAGTTGATAATATTTATAGAATTAATATTAATAATGAAAATAATATTTGGTTCTTAAATGCAAAAAATCTAATAGAAAATGAAGTTTATTCTTTTAATGGTGGTGTTTATAAAAATTATTCAATAGATAATATCTTTCCAAACGAAATTTATAATATTAGTAATTTATTTTTAGATGTGAATAATAACGTATGGATAAATTCTAATGATTATGAGAATCATATTGTTTTTAATCCTAATGGATTGGTCGGTGTACCCATTATTTCATCAGTCGAAAATAATGAAACTCAAAATCACATAAGTATTTTTCCAAATCCAGTTAATGATTTATTAAATATAAATTTAGAATTATTAAAAGGGCAAAAAACAAAATATAAAATATTTGATTTAAATTCTAAATTAATAGATTATAATGATTTATTAAATAATCAAATAGATGTTAGCAAATTACCAAAAGGAGCATATATTTTAGAAATAAATAATTCCGATAGTATCAGTATGATTAAATTTATTAAAGAATAAATATACTTATTTCAAAAAATCAAAACTACAAAAAAATGGGACAAGAATATTGTATCTTGCCCCATTTGAATTTATAGTTATTATTTTAAATTAGATAAAAAGTTTTATAACAATGGCATTTTGCTTACAATAGCTTCAAACTTTTTGCCACGAGCCTCAATTTCAATTTTTTGCCCAACATTTCTAAAATCCCAATTTACATAAGCCATTCCGATTGCTTTATTCAACGAAGGGGACTGATTACCAGATGTAACAATTCCTATTTCATTTTCACCATCAAAGACCTTATAACCTTGGCGAGCAATAAATTTATCAGCCGTGACAACAAACCCAACTAATTTTCTATGTGGATTATTAGCTTTCACAGTATTTATCAATTCACTACCATTAAAAACACCTTTGTCGGTTTTAGTAATCCAGCCCAAACCAGCTTCGATTGTGTTAGTAGTTTGGTCAATATCATTGCCATAAAGGGCAAAACCTTTTTCTAATCTAAGGGTATCACGCGCACCCAAACCAATTGCTTGTATATTAAATTCTGCACCAGCCTCAAAAATTGCATTCCAAATCTTTTCCGCTACTTCCTCACCACCTCTGAAATAAATCTCGTAACCTATTTCGCCAGTATAGCCAGTACGTGATAAAATCATATCTATACCCGACAATTGACCGATTGTGAAGTTATAATATTCGGTTTCAGATAAATTGGTTTCAGTCAATTTTTGAAGAGTTTCAAGTGATTTGGATCCTTGAATTGCTAATAAGTTAATTTCATCACTAATATTAGTAAGTTTGACGTCAAATCCACTCAAATTACTTTCCAGCCAAGCAAAATCTTTATCTACATTAGAACCATTTACAACTAACATAAAGTAGTCTTCGCCCATATTGTAAACCAGTAGGTCATCAACAATACCGCCATATTCGTAGCACATTGCAGAGTATTGGATTTTGCCAATAGTAAGTTTGGAAGCATCATTTACAGTTACTTTTTGAACAAAGGCAAGAGCGTCTTTTCCTTTTACTTCGAATTCACCCATGTGTGAAACGTCAAAAACACCGACAGTATCTCTGACAGCTTTGTGTTCTGCCATAATCCCAAGAGGGTATTGAATCGGCATTTCGAATCCAGCGAAACTAACGATTTTGGCATTTAGTTTTTTGTGGCAATTATAAAAGTTTGTTTTTTGCATTATTTTAAATATTAAAAATTGTAAATTAGAATAAACACAAAATTACGAATAATTTATCAATTAAATTATAACAAAATCCACTCATTTTTATTAAACAATTTTATGTTGAATTAACTTTAGTTTGTGTAATAGTAAAAGCTAAGGATTTTTAAATTAATAGAAAATATATAAAATTTAGTTAATACTTTTAGGTATAAAAGAATTGGATATAATTTAAAATAAATTGAATGAACCTGCATATTCTCTATTTTTATTTTGGATAAATTCAAGTTTAAATTCATCTTTTATTAAGCCATTATTTGCTAATCTATCTTGTATCATATCGTAATATTCAGGATGTAATTCACAACTGATAAAGTTTCTATTTAATTTTTTACACAATACTAATTCGCTGCCACTTCCACCAAAAAGTATTAGACAGTTATCATTTTCTTTTGTACTTGATTTAATTAACATTTCAACAAGTGGTAATGGGATTTGACAAGAGTGAAATGTTTTATCTTTACTTACGTTTTTAACTAAATCATAGTAAAACCAACTATATGGCATTCTTCCATTATGTCCAGCTGCAATTCTATTTTTTATTCTTTTATCAGTTGGATTTTGATATGGAACAGCAACTTGTTCTTTATAAAAGTTGTTTTCTTTACTTTTAGTTACATGTAAAATACTACGATGTGCTGTAGTAAATCTTCTATAACTATGTCCTACATTTGTATTATAAACCCATGCATAATCTTGAACATCATAAGCCACATCGTCTAAATACTTTACTCTAAGATGTGCGTTTTGTTTAGGATAGTTCATCATAAATAAATTACCCTCTTTTTTTAGAACTCGGTAACATTCAGAAGTTAATTTAATATACCAATTTATATAATCATTCCATTTTTGCGTATAATTTTTTCCAGCATAATTAATACCTACATTATAGTCTGGGTCTCCATAAACCATATCAATACTGTTATCGGGTAGTTTCTTTAAAAAAGACAAGATGTCTTCATTAAAAACTTTATTAAGGTAATTTTCTATCATTTATATATAATGTAATTTATATGAAGCACATTTAACTAATTTTATTGATGTGATATCATGTGGTTTAGTAAAAGTATATGCCCAAAGTTTTATAATATCTCCGTCTTTGGATTTTTCTCTCATTACAAAAGTACAATTAATTTTTGTAATACTACCAGATAAATCTTTTGATATTTTCGCTTTATGATAATATAAAAATGGATGATATAGCTGGAATATATTAAAATTATCAGCTTTTCCATTCTTACCTTCAAAAACAACAACTTCTCCCTTAAATTCAATAGTTAAATCAACTTCTATCTGTATATTTTTTAATTCCAGTTTTTCCTTTTTAAATTTATATTCAAATGAAGTTTTAGTTCTATGTGGAAAATATGTTTTCGGTCTTTTTGATATGTCAATATCTTCAAATTCTTTATCTTCACCAAAAATAAAATTATGTAATATTCTTTGATTATTTGCAACTGATAATAGATTACTTTCACTAGAATTATAGTTATTTAATAATGATTTTTTATATTTCCAAAGTAATTGATTTTTTTTAGGGATTGGCTCAAACTTATGGTATAATATATTAATACCTTGAACAAATTTATGCTTTCCATTTCCTAAATGTATTATTGCGTAATTATTGTCTACTAATACCTTTGGCAATTTACTTTTAGCATCTAATTTTGTGACATCAAAAGGATTACCAAATCTATGTTTTACACAGACTTGTTTTACTAAATCATTATGAAATATAAAATTATTCTTACTGTTGCAAATTTCGAATAATTCTTCAATGACTAAATTTTTTTTATTAATTCTAATTTTTGTCATACCTACCTTTAGTATTTTATTAAATAAGACAATATTTATTATATTGTTTATTAAAAGTATTTAAAATTTCGTCATAATTTCCATTAATACTCTATTAATTTTTAAAATATGGATTTTACTTGTACTTGTGAATACTCAAAATTATATTCAAAAAACAATTCATCATCTTTTAATACTTTATCTTTTGAATTTATTTTCATAGATTTAGCTAATAAATTTTCTATTGATTAAATCCTCTTTAAAATCCAATTTAATATTATTTAGTAACTCTTCAAATTCCTCTTCTCTCGCTTCAGATTTTGAAGTAATTTCTTTAAATCTCAAAAAGTCTAAAGTATTTTTAATTTCACTTAAATCTACTGAGTCCGATAATTTTATAATTATTTGCCCTTGCTGTTTTTCCACTATCATTTTTTATCTCCTTATAAATTTATGTTCGTTTAAAATATAATTTTATTTTACAATTAAATTCTTATCTACTCCACTTTAATAAATTCTTGCATTTTCTCGAATTTTTTTGGACCTATACCTTTGACATTCATAATATCTTCAATTTTGCCGAATGGATTTGTCTTTCGGTATTCCATAATGACATCTGCAGTTTTGTCGCCAATACCAGGTAATTTCATTAATTCAAATTTAGTGGCTTTGTTAAGATTGATTTTATTGGTAGGGGATTGTTTCTTTTTTGCATTTGGATAAAGTGATTCTTTTTTGATAATGGTATCACCTTTGAGCAATTCTTGATTTACATTCCCATCTGTGTCAGTGCCGATATAGGTTGTTTGTTCAGCTTTTTCGATACTATCTAACTTTTGATATATGAGAGTTGAGACTTGCTCGAACTCTGGCTCATCAGTTTTTTGATAAATGTTATCACTAATAAAAGGCTTAGAAACAATTGAAATAAATAATCCCAAAAGCATTAAATATGCAAAGTATAATTCATATTTATTAATTGCTAAAGATTCTTGTAGTTTGCCGTTAATTTTTTCTAAAAACATATATTATTAAAATTATTAAAAAACAAAAATAATAAATTAATATGTAATAATATATTATTAATATAAAAAATTAATTATTTTTTAACTCAGCCCACTAATAACGCCGTTGTCGTCTATGCTCATATTGACTGCTGCTGGCGTGTTTGTTAATCCAGGCATACGCATTATTGTGCCTGTAATCGGAACGATAAATCCTGCTCCAGCCGAAACTTCTATTTCTCGAAAATTAAAGTGGTATTTTTGAAAATGGAATTAACCACTTTTGAAATGTATTTTTAAATAAATTTCAAAATTTATAAAATTTCAAGTTTTTATTTTATATTCTAAATACAATTCTATTAATTCTTTTGTTGTAATCAATTTTGAATAATTCTTATGTTGAAGTCCATTTATAAGTTTTTTATCACCAGTCCATAATTTAGCGTTAATATGTTCTCCTAATGCAACAAAATATAAGTCATTCAAATCTATTTCTCGAACTAAGTTAAATGCAACTTTTCTAACAGAAATAGGCAGATCATTTTCATCATAAAAGTTAATTTTATTTGATAATATTTGTAATAATTCTTCTAAATCATTTTGTGATAATTTTGATAATTTAAGCAATTTATCAAAATGTTTATTTATTTCAAATAACATAAAATTAATCGAATAAAATTCAAAGTGTTTTGAACCATTTAATATTAAATTACCTATGTTACTATTCACATTTATTAATGCACTAAATAAAATATTTGTATCAATTACTATTTTCATAAATTAAAAACGTTTTGCTCTTTATAATTATTCCAAATATCAGAATTAATTAAATCTGATAAATCATCAATTTCTTCTTGTGTTGCTTCAGATTTTGAAACTAATTCTTTATATCGAATATAATCTATCATATTTTGTAGTTCACTAATATCGATTTTATCTGATAGCCTTATAATTATTTCACCTTTTGCTCTTTCTACTACCATAATTTCTCCACTTTAAAATATAATTAATCGTAATATTATAAGTTTTATTTTAAAAAACAAAAACAACTCCCACAACTCAACTTAGCCCACTAATAACGCCGTTGTCGTCTATGCTCATATTGACTGCTGCTGGCGTGTTTGGTAGACCAGGCATACGCATTATTGTGCCTGTAATCGGAACGATAAATCCTGCTCCTGCCGAAACTTCTATTTCTCTAATATTTAATGTATGACCGGTTGGTGCTCCTAATAATTCTGGATTCTCTGAAAAAGAATATTGAGTTTTGGCGATACATATTTTTAAGTTTTCGATATTCAAAGATTTGATTTTTTTGAGGTCAGTTTTGGCTTTACTTGAATATTCAACTCGGTCAGCTCTGTATATTTCTTTGGCAATTTTTTCAATTTTTTCTTCAATAGACATATTATTGTCATATAATGGAGTAAAATTAGAAGTGTTGTTTTTTAGTTCATTTGAAACCAAATTAGCTAAGTCAATACAACCGTCTCCACCTTTGGTAAATCCTTCAGATAAAGCGAATTTTATATTATTTTGGTTAAATAACTCTGTTAATGTATTGATTTCATTATCAGTATCGGTTTCAAATCTATTGATTGAAACTACAGAATTAAGCCCAAACTTTCTGATATTTTCGATGTGTCTTTGGATATTTGCAAATCCTAAAGTTAAAGCATTAGTATTTTCTTCTTTTATATTTACAAGCAACTGTCCACCATGATATTTTAATGCTCTAATAGTTGCGACAACAACAACTAATTTTGGAGATAAACCAGAAGTCGCACATTTAATATCAAGAAACTTTTCAGCTCCCAAATCTGCTCCAAACCCTGCTTCTGTAACAACAACATCTGCCAATGACATAGCCATTTTTGTAGCAATAACGGAATTTGTACCTTGGGCAATATTAGCAAAAGGACCACCGTGTATAATTACAGGATTATTTTCAAGAGTTTGTACAAGATTAGGTTTTATTGCATCTTTAAGAAGTAACGCCATAGCTCCTTCGGCTTTTAATTCACCAGCATATACGGGCGCACCATCATATTTATTACCAATATAAATTCGTGCAATTCGTGACTTTAAGTCTGCAAAATTTTCAGATAAACACAAAATAGCCATAATTTCAGATGCCGCTGTGATATTAAATCCTGATTCACGGACTACTCCACCAGCAGTGCCACCAAGACCTGTTATTATTTGTCTCAAAGAGCGGTCATTCATATCCATTACACGTTTCCAAACAACTTGTCTTGGGTCAATCCCTAAGTTGCCTGTTTTAGCTTGGATATTATTATCAATCATAGCTGCAAGTAAGTTATTTGCTTTTTCTATTGCCGAGAAGTCCCCAGTAAAGTGTAAATTTATATCTTCCATTGGTATTACCTGTGAATACCCACCACCAGCAGCACCGCCTTTAATGCCAAAGACTGGACCCAATGATGGTTCTCGAAGTGCAGCAATTGATTTAACGCCAATTTTATTTAGTCCGTCTAAAAGTCCAATAGTAGTGGTAGTTTTACCTTCACCGGCGGGAGTAGGCGAGATTGCAGTAACTAAAACTAAATTAGAGTTATTAACTTTATCAAGATTTATGATATTTAAGGGTAATTTCGCTTTATATTTCCCATAATGTTCCAAATCATCGATGTTCAATCCAATTATTTCAGCAATTTGATTTATGTGTTTTATATTTGCCGAATTTGCTATTTCTATATCAGTTAACATTTTATTTTCCTGTATTATTTTTATTATATTCTAAATTCTATTATTCAACTGTAACTGATTTTGCTAAGTTTCTTGGTTGATCTACATTACAATCTAATTCAATAGCCATATAATAAGCCATAAGTTGCAATGGAATTACAGTCAAAAGCGGCGTTAACATCGGTATAGTTTCTGGAATGTAAATGATATGATCAGCATATTCTGTTATTCTTGTGTCGCCTTCATTTGCTATGGCAATTACCTTACCTTTTCTTGTTTTCACTTCAGCAATGTTATTGATTAGCTTTTCATAAATTTCATCTTTGGTTGCAATGAAAACTACAGGCATATTTTCATCAATCAATGCAATAGGACCGTGTTTCATTTCTGCTGCTGGGTAACCTTCTGCATGAATGTATGAAATTTCTTTTAACTTTAATGCACCCTCTAAGGCAACAGGGAAGTTAAACCCTCTGCCGAGATAAATTACATTTTTTGTAGTTGAATATTCTTTTACAATTTTTCTTATTTCATCAGCACTTTCTAATATTTTTTGAATTTTATTAGGGATTTCTACCATTGCATTTGCAATTCTTTTTCCATCTAATTGTGAAAGGTTGTTCATTCTTCCAAGCCACAAACCAAGCAGAGACAAAACCGCAATTTGTGAGGTAAATGCTTTTGTGGAAGCAACTCCGATTTCTGGCCCAGCGTGGATATAAATCCCAGCTTCGGTTTCTCTTGCAATAGATGAGCCGACAACATTTACAATCCCAACTACTAATGCACCTTTTTGTTTTGCTTCTTTGACAGCGGCGAGTGTATCGGCAGTCTCTCCACTTTGAGAAATTGCAAATACAACATCATCTTTTCTAATTACTGGATTTCTATATCTAAACTCAGAAGCATATTCGACCTCAACAGGTATTTGTGCTAATAGTTCAATTATATATTCACCAACCAAAGCAGCGTGCCACGAAGTCCCACATGCAGTAATGATAATTCGTTTAGCGTCACGAATTTTATCAGCAACAGCATTTAATCCACCTAATTTTACGTTACCTTTATCGACAAGCAATCTACCTCTAAAACTATTTTTTACAGTTTCTGGTTGCTCATAGATTTCTTTTTGCATAAAGTGGTCAAAGCCGCCTTTTTCTATTTGTTCAAGTTCAATATCAAGAGCTTGAATGGTAGTTGAAGTGGTTTCATTAAAAATAGTTTTGGTAGTGTAGCCATTAAGACTTATAATTGCCATTTCATTATCTTTTAGGAAGATTACTTGTTTTGTATATTGGATTATGGCGGCAGCATCTGAGGCGACAATATACTCATTATCTCCAATTCCAAGTACCATCGGGCTACCGTGTCTGGCTGCTATTATTTTATCAGGTTCGTAAGATGATAATACAACAAGCCCAAAAGTCCCGTCTACTTCATTAAGTGCAAGTCTTACAGCTTCTTCTAAATTTTGTACTTTTTCATAAATTGAACCAATAAATACTGCAAGTACTTCGGTATCAGTTTCAGATAAGAAAGTATAACCTTCTTTTGTTAATTTCTTTTTGATTGAAGAATAATTTTCGATAATACCATTATGGACTATTGAAATATTACCAGAATTGTCTGTGTGTGGGTGAGCATTTTCGTAATTTGGGAAACCGTGAGTTGCCCATCTTGTATGTGCAATACCAATTGTAGCGTTTAATAATTCGTGAGGTATCATTCTATCCAAAAACTCGACTTTACCAACGTGCTTAAGAATGTTTAATTTTTCGTTTTCAAATAATGAAACGCCAGCGGAGTCATATCCTCTGTATTCCATTCTTTTTAGTCCATTTATCAATACATTAGAAGCTTTTTGATGTCCAATATAACCAATAATACCACACATATATAACTCTCTTTAAATTCTTTTTATATTACAATTCTAAATTTTATTTTTTAACTTTGTAGTTAATTTTACTACAATTATAATTAATATTTACAATTTATAAAAATTAACAATTACTTTTAGCTGTATAGACTTATTTATTCTTCATTAATTTTTATAAGACTTAATTATTTATTAAATCTTATTAACAATTATTTATTTTCTAAAACATCAAAACGAATTATAAACGAATTATAAAATAAATAATCACAATCATTAAATATGGAAATAAAATCTAATTTTAATTTAAAAAACTTAAACACATTTAATGTTAATGTTTTTTGTCATAGTTATATTACAATCAATAGTCGTGAAGATCTTTACCAACTATATAGCGAAAACTATTTTAATGATAAGCATTTGATTTTGGGTGGTGGTTCGAATGTATTATTTACGAAAGATTATGATGGAACAGTAATTAGTCTAAATCTAAAAGGAATTGATAGGTTAGAAGATAATCTTGTAGAAGATAATGGATTAGAAAATAATGGAACTGATAAAAGCATAGTATTAATTAAAGTTTATGCTGGGGAAAATTGGCATAATTTCGTGGAATATTGTCTGATTAATGATTATTATGGATTAGAAAATCTTGCTTTGATACCAGGTAATATTGGTGCTGCTCCGATTCAAAATATTGGTGCTTATGGAGTTGAACAAAATGAATTTGTTTATGAAATTGAAGCTTATAATAAACAAACAAACAAAATTGAAATTATAGATAATGTAAGTTGCAAATTCGGATATAGAGATTCAATATTTAAGCAATTAAAATCTCAAAACATTGATAAATATATTATTATTTCGGTAACTTACAAACTTAATTTAATAGATTCTCCGAATTTATCTTATTCTGAATTGAATAATTATTTGATGAATAATAATTTGGAAATTAATGCAAAAAATTTATTTGACTGTATTTGTAAAATAAGAAGTTCAAAATTGCCAGACCCAATGAAAATTGGTAATGCAGGTAGTTTTTTTAAAAATCCAATAGTTGATGAAGTTTTGGCTAATCAAATTTTAGAAATTGACCCGATAAATAAAAAGTACTTAAATGAAACAAAAAATGGTGTTAATTATTACAAACTTTCTGCAGCAAGATTAATAGAGTTTGCTGGACTAAAAGGACTTAGAATAGGCGAAACTGGCGTGTCTGAAAAACATTCTTTGGTAATGGTAAATTATGGAAATGCAAGTGGTGAGGAAATAAATAATCTATCAAACTATGTGATAAATAAAGTAAATGAAGTGTTTGGCGTGATTTTAGAAAAAGAAGTAAATATAATTTAGAAGTAAAAATACTTAATAATAACAATGGAACAGATTTATAATAGAGACTTAAATTTATTGCTAAAATTAAGTGAAAATAAGATTTTAGATGTAGCTCAAATTAATAATTTACCTTTAATAATTATCGATGATGAAGAGCATATTCATTTAAAAGCATTGAGAACTAAAGTAAATAATAAAGTATTGATTACCGATGGATTAGGTATGACGGTAGAATGTTTGATATTATCATTTGATAAAAAATCACATACTTTAAAGGTTTTGAAAATTTATTATTTTTTAAATGAAATAAATAAAGAAATTATATTGTTTCTTGGTATTTTGGATAACAAAGATAGATTAGAATTTGCTATAGAAAAATCAATAGAATTAGGTGTAAAAAAAATATATTTAATGAAAACAGATTATTCTGCTAATTATTCTGCTAAAATCAAATTAAATATAAATAGACTCAATTCAAAAGTTATTGCTACTGTCAAACAGTGTAAAAGAAGTATTTTGCCAGAAATAAATTTAATTGAATTTGATGGGATAAATGAAGTTCTAAATTTTGAAAATCAACTTATAGAAAATCAACTTATAGAAAATCAACTTATAGAAAATCAACTTATAGAAAATCAACTTACAGAAAATTACCATAATAACAACAAAATAGATAAATCATTAATATTATTAGCTGATATTAATGGAGAGTATATCAAAAAAAATATAATAGATTTTCAACAGAATTTAAATAATAGTAAAAAAATATTTATTTTTGTAGGTCCGGAAGGAGGATTTAGTGATAAAGAAGTAATTCATTTACAAAAGTATGAAAATACTTTATTGCTAAAATTATCTGAAAATAGACTTAGAGCTGAAACTGCGTGTATTTCGATGGTAAATAATGTAGTTAATTTTATATAATCATTATATAATTATATAATATAATTTGAAACTTAACTAAATAAATATCGTATAAGCATTTAGAATTGATAAAAAATGACTTTGTAAAATAACATTATATAGAATTTTATAAAAAAAAGAACTTCGACTAACTAAGAAACAAATAAATAATATTTTTAAATAAATTAGGATTACTATGAATAAAATTATCACTATTTCTCTATTTTCATTCTTTTCACTCTGCCTCAATTTAGGATTAGCTCAAGGAGCTAAAGATATGAATTCGATGATTCCATTGGATAAAACTATCAAAACTGGAACTTTAAAAAATGGAATGAAATATTTCATTAAACAAAATAAGCGTCCAGAAAATAGAATGGAACTTAGATTAGCGGTAAATGTTGGTGCTGTTGAAGAAGATGATGACCAAAAAGGTTTGGCTCACTTTGTTGAACACATGTGCTTTAATGGAACTACAAACTTCCCTAAAAATGACTTAATAAACTTTTTAGAAAAAACAGGCGTTAAGTTTGGTGCTCACTTGAATGCTTATACATCATTTGAAGAGACAGTATATATGCTTCAATTACCTACAGATAACAATAAAGTTATGAAAAAAGGTATGCAGGTGATGGTTGATTGGGCTGCAAATGTAACTTTTGCAAATGAAGAAATAGATAAAGAAAGAGGTGTTATCAGGGAAGAGCTTAGATTGAGAGATGATGGTAATTCTAGAGTAATGGAAAAACACGCACCAGTTATTTGGAATAATGCAAAATTAGCATATAGATTCCCGGGTGGAGACACAAGTATTATTTTGAATGCTCCACACGAAACTTTTAGAAGATTTTACAAAGATTGGTACAGACCTGATTTAATGGCGATTATTGCTGTTGGTGATTTTAACGAAAGCGACATTGAAGAATATATTACTGAAATGTTTGGAGAAATCCCTGCAAGAACTAATGTAAGAGCGAAAGATGATAATTCTATTCAACCTTGGAGTGGTATGAAGGTATCAATCCAAACTGATAAAGAATTAACTTTTCCTTATGTTGCTCTTTCTTACGGTCAAAAAGAACCAAAAAGAGGAACTTATGGCGAGTATAAAGGCAATATTACCGAAGGCTTAGCTGCTGCAATGTTAAACTTAAGATTTAACGAATTAACTCAAAAAGCAAACCCTCCTTTTACGCAAGCACAAAGTAGTGTTTCTGCTCAATTAGGAAATTCCAAAACTCTTGATTTGTTTGTTGTACTCAAAGGTGATGACTTTGCTTATGGTTACGCATCAATGCTTACAGAATTATTCAGAGCTAAAAATAGTGGATTTACTGCAACTGAATTAGAAAGAGTAAAAACAGAAGTTTTGAATAATTATGAAACTATGAAAAACGAAAAAGACAAAGTTGCGTCAGGTGGTTTAGCAATGGAGTATGTAAGACATTTTCTTAAAGAAGAAGCAGTACCTGGAATTGAAAACGAGTTTGAATTAGTTAAAAATTGGTTGACTGAAATTACAGTTAATGATGTAAATACAGTATTGAATAATTTTGTAATAAAAGATAATATTAGTGTTGCAATATCTTTACCTCAAACTGAAGGAATAGATGTTCCAACAGAAGATATGGTAAAAGAAATTTATGCCGATATTAGCGGTCAAGAGTTTGATGCTTATGTTGATAATACAATTACCAAACCATTTTTTGATAAAGATGTAAAAGCTGGTAAAGTAACAAAAACCACTGAAAACAAAAAACTTGGAACAACAACTTGGGAATTATCAAATGGTGCTCAGGTAACAATTAAGAAAAATGACTTTAAAGACCAAGAGATTTTATTTAGAGCATTCAGTTTTGGTGGAAATTCTCTTTGCTCAGATGCAGATCATATCAATGCAATGACTTGTGATGAAGTTGTAGAAAATTCTGGACTTTCAGAATTTAATCCAATTGATTTACAAAAAGTATTAGTCGGTAAAAATGCAAATGTAAGCCCATTTGTCTCAGAAATATCTGAAGGTATGTCTGGAAGTTCTACTCCAAAAGATTTAGAAACAATGATGCAAATGATTAACTTATATTTCACTTCTCCAAGAAAAGATACAGAGGCATTTAAGTCATTTACGAGTAAACAAATGGATATGATTAAAAAATCAAAATTAGAACCAAATACTGTGTTTTATGATTCTATAAGTTATGTTATGGGTAATTATAATGTAAGAAGAAAACCTGTTACAGAAGAGACTTATAAGTCAATTGATTTGAATAAATCTTATGAAATTTACAAACAAAGATTTGCTGATGCTTCTGACTTTAAATTTTATTTTGTTGGAAATGTTGATGATGTAACTTTGAAACCATTTGTTGAAAAATACATTGGTAGTTTGCCATCTACAAAATCTAAGGAAAAATTTGTTGATCTTAAAATCGAATCAATGAAAGCTCCATTTAGAAAAACAGTAGTAAAAGGTAAAGAGCCAAAAAGTGCTGTATATCTAAATATTGGTGGTGATTTTGAATATAATTCAGACAATAGACATTTACTTAATTCTTTGATTTCAGTATTAAATATTAGATTAAGAGAAGAATTACGTGAAGAAAAAGGTGGTGTTTATGGTGTTGGAGTTTATCCACAAATGACTAAAATGCCAAATTCTAAATATGCTGTAATAGTTCAATTTGGTTGTCAACCAGATAGAGTCGAAGAATTGGTTAGTACAGTTAAAGATGTAATGAAAGAATTACAAACTACTTTGACTACAGATGATAATTTATTGAAAACTACTGAAACTCAAAAACGTTCTTATGAGTCTGATATCAAAGAGAATAGTTTTTGGTTAAGTAATTTAGTTAATTATGATATGAATGGTGAAAATCCTGAAGATATGTTAGAATATAACAATAAAGTTAGTAAACTAAAAAAAGAAGATATACAAAAAGCTGCAAAGCAATACTTAGATGTGAAAAAAATGAAAGAGTTTGTTTTGATGCCTGAAATAAACTAATCTATATTTAGATTTAAAATTAGATATAATTAGATTTAATTAAATATATTATTAAACATAAAACTGACTTCAAATTATTGAAGTCAGTTTTTTTTTAATCAAAACACATTATTTTTTTGAAATAAAAATTATTTAATTAATAAAATACTTTAAATATATTTATTTCGTTATAAATTTTACGAAGATAAAATTAAAAGTAATAAATTCGATAGAGGTAAAATGATATTTGGTATAGGAAATGACATAATTAGTGTTGAAAGAATCAAAAATTCAATTATAAATTATGGCGATAGATTCAAAAACAGAGTATTTACTGAAAATGAAATCAATTATTGTGAATTATTTGGTGAAAAAAAATACGTTCATTATGCAGCAAGATTTGCTGTTAAAGAATCATTTAGTAAAGCTGTTGGCACTGGGCTAACAAAAGGATTTAAGATGAATGAAGTGGGCGTAATTAACGAAAAAAGTGGAAAGCCCAATTTGGTGCTAATTGGGGCTATGGAAGAGTTGTATGGAAGTTATAAATCATATATTACAATTTCTCATTCTGATGAATATGCTATTGCAACTGTTATTTTAGAATATAAGTAATTTAAGTATATTTATACTAATTATTTTTATAATACTGCAATCGAAAATAAAATATTAATTTTAAAATTTAAAACAACTGATATTAAAATTTAGTGATGAAAATTAACAAAAAATACCAAATTCTCTTTTCAAATAAAATAAGCTTGATGATTATCTTACTTTTATTTATTCTAAATATAAATAATGTGTTGTCTAATAATTTTACATTTGAGAATAATCATAAACTCTCACCATTTTCAAAAATGTTGATATATAGGATGAATAACACAGATATTCAAACAAAAATTAATGATTATCAGAAAAAATCTGCTGAAATTAGTAAATCAAATCAAAATGCTTCATTTCAAAAAAAATCAACTTTGAATGATATGAGAAATAATATTGATAAAAATTTTCAATTTATGGACATTAATAATGAGATTTATGTTGGCGTGTTATTATTAACTAATGGGCAGAATATACAATCTAAAATCGAAAAATTGGGTGGTCTTGTTGGATTAGTTACAAAAGATGTGATTTCTATTAAAGTTAAGCCAGAGGATTTGAATAAGATAATTGATTTAGTGGAAGTATTGTATGTTCAAGTTGATGAAAAAGTTGGTTTGAGTTTGGATAAAGTGCGAAGTGAAACAAAATTTGATTTGTTACATAATGGAACAATTACAGGTGAAAAAATACAAGGAGACGGCGTAATAGTTGGGATAATTGACGCTGGTTTTGATTTTACTCATTCTGCATTCTTAAAAGGAAGCACTAATCAAAATAGAATTTCAAGAGCTTGGATACAAGGTTCGAGTAGAAGACCTCCGCTAAATTTTAATTACGGAACCGAGCTTATTGGCACTGCACTTAGTTTTGAAAATTACGACTATAATGAAAAAACACACGGCACTCACGTTACAGGGATTGCAGCTGGGAACAGTTACTTTAATGGTAATAAACATTCTGGGATTGCTCCCGCTGCGGAAATTGTTTTAGTTTCACCTATATTTAATATTAATCAAGCTCTAACTACTGGACAAACCAATATATTAGATGGTATAAAATATTGTTTTAATTATGCAAGCCTCGCAAAAAAGCCGGTAGTGGTAAATATGTCTCTTGGCACAACAATTGGACCAAGAGATGGAACAGCTTTATTTGACAAAGCCTGTGATAATATTGTCGGAAGAGGCAAAATATTAGTAACTGCTGCTGGAAATAGTGGAGAAACTAATATGCACATAAATCAAAATTTTGATTTGAACTCAACTCCATTATATACAATTATTTCTCAATACAAAACAAGTAGTAACGCAGGTGATTGTTATGTCGAATTATGGGGAGAGGAAGGTAAAGATATTGAAATTGAAGTAGGGATTACTCAAAATGGAAGTGATGTTTGGTTGAATAAAAAATTCAAAGCTTCAAGTTTTGGATTTAATAAAGTGAATCTAACTAATAAATCTGGCTCACAGACTTTGGGTACAGTTGAGATTTCTTTGTCTGCGTCGGAATTTAATCGTAAACCGAGAATATTTTTGAGCTTTGAAAATGTAAATTTATCTTACAAGCCTATTGTCCGTATTACGCCTAATTCTAAGGGTAATATTCATTTATGGAATTGTGCTTTGGGTGGTTCAACTGGTGGAGAATTGAGTAACGGAGATAATAACTATACTTTATTAGAAATTGGCGGTACTGCCAAAAGTATAATATCTGTTGCTTCTTATACGACAAAAAGCTCAACAAATAATATATTTAACAAGGTATTTCGCTCATCGTTCTCCACGAATAATGGTGATTTTTCACCCTTTTCATCAAAAGGACCGTCGGTTGATAACAGAGTAAAGCCAGAGATTTCGGCACCTGGTTCTTTGATAGTTTCTGCATTTAATTCTTGGTCAAATATTTATTCTCCAAATGGAGAAGGAGCAGATTATATTATGGATAATTCCATTCTAAGCTATCAAAACGATGACTTTTATGGTGCATTTGAAGGGACATCGATGGCATCTCCTGTAGTCGCTGGGACAGTTGCCTTGATGTTGGAGGTATTCCCAGATTTATCGACGGAGGAGGCAATGGATATAATTAAAGAAACTGCAATTAATGACAAGTATACCGGCAATATAAATGCAACTGGAAGCACAAGATGGGGTTATGGTAAAATAAATATTATTGAAAGTGTCAAAATGTCAAAAGAACTGGGTAAGTTCTTTGGCGTATTCCCAGATATGAAATTATATCCAAATCCAACATCAAACGGATTCGATGCAATTTTTCAAGATACTACCTCTGGGGAATTTGAATTTATTATTTATGATAATTTGGGGAGTAAAGTAAGTAATAAAAGTGTAAAATTTAGCAGTGAAAATATAAAATCCGCAATATATTTTGATATGAAAGAATATTCTATTGGTACGTATTTCTTATTTATCTCCAACGGCTTCAGAAACAAAACCTATCTATTCCAAAAAACAAATTAAGATGAAAGGAAAAATTGACACGACAGAATTTGGTATGATAAAAACTAATTTTAAAATAATACTAAGATTAATAGATTAATTTTTGTATATTGCATTATTAAATTATTACAATTGAACTAAATAACGGAATTGTAAAAACTTCAAATATTACCCTACTTTGTGGGGTGTTTTTTGATAAATTAATTTAGTATTTTTGAAATTGTGAAATGAGATTAATCAGAAAAATAAAAAATAGAATATTGATTAGCATTTAAATAATAATATGGGAATATTGTAATATGGGAAATTCAAAACAAGATGGTGGAGATTTTAGAGGAGCCACAGCAGAAATTGACGAGGTAATTAAGTTATATCCTAATGATGCAAGTCATCATTTTTTTAGGGGAACTATAAATGCTATGAGTAAAGATTTTATAGGAGCCATTGCAGATTATAACAAGGCAATTAAGTTAGATCCTAACCATGCAGAAGCATATATTTTTAGGGGAATTTCAAAAGCTGAACTTGAAAATTATAGCGGCGCTATTGCAGATTATAACAAGGTAATTAAGTTATATCCTAATAATGAATTTGCATATTACAATAGGGGACTTGCAAAAAATAGCCTTAAAAATTATAGCGGCGCCGTTGCAGATTATAACATGGCAATAGAGTTAAATATTGAATATGCAGAAACATATTACAATAGGGGACTTGCAAAAAATAGCCTTGAAGATTACAGTGGAGCCTTAGCAGATTATACCAT
>Ga0105052_10002344_pt1 | contig 23464 bp, 8 predicted proteins | sample FRY03_FD_78094 | JGI IMG/M metagenome (GOLD analysis project Ga0105052, IMG submission 78094) | Freshwater microbial communities from Lake Fryxell liftoff mats and glacier meltwater in Antarctica - FRY-03 | ecosystem: Environmental > Aquatic > Freshwater > Ice > Glacier meltwater ... | reverse complement strand
TGCGATGGAATGCTGAATGGATTCGAGCGAAATTCGTCATCTTGTAATACGTGCCCGGTAAACTCCGAGTCGCCGGCGGGGTCAATTGGCATCGAGTCATGCCAATGCATTGCAGATCACGTCATCGTGCCCCCGAATAACGTCTGCCAGATTTGTGGTCCCGGTACTGTCAAGGTAGGTACGACTTGCAACATTTGTCCAGCTGGCAGTCAGCGATTGGCGGGTGCATCCGGTTGCACGCCATGTCCAGCTGGACAGTACAAGCAGGCAGAACAACTTTTGTGTTTGTCATGTGGCATAGGCAAGTATCGGGTGGCACAGGGAGCGACCGCCGAGACTGACTGCATCAAGTGCGCAGCTGGGAAATTTTCCGCCGCCGTGGGTGCAGGGACCGCCGGCACTTGCCAGGACTGTCCAAAAGGCACTCAGTGTCCAGAGGCGGGCATGTCAGTAGGCCAGTCATGCGCAGAAGGGAACGCGACAAACACGGTTGGAAGCATTTTGTGCGCTGAGTGTAAAATTGGTACTTTCAGCGCTGGTCCAGGTAATCACGTGTGCACCAACTGTGTGGCTGGAAATTTCCAGAATTTGGCCAAGCAAAACTCGTGCAAACAATGTGCCTCTGGTACCGTATCGCCAGGCCCTGCTGCTACAGCGTGTGACAACTGCGTGGCTGGCAAAATCAGCGCGGGAAACGGGAGATCGGTGTGCACCGACTGTGTGGCGGGAACATTCCAGAATTTGGCCCAGCAAAGCACGTGCAAAACATGTGAACCTGGTAACGTATCGCCAGGCTCTGCTGCCTCACAGTGTGCACCCTGCGTGCCTGGCAAAATCATGGCGGGACACGGGGGATTGCAGTGTGCCGACTGTGAATCTCACAAGGGGCTCTATGCACCCGGTCATGGTGCTTCAGTATGCACGACGTGTCCGGACGGAGGACACGAAAGCCTCAGCACCTTTGCGTGCACACAGTGTCCCGCAGGCAAGTACAAGCAGAGTAATTCGCAATCTCGGTGTTCCACCTGCCAAGCGGTACGCAGTGCTTTATCGGCGCAAGACGGCGGTATTGCACCGTCACCAGCATCGGACCGGTGTACACCGTGTAAATGGTACGAGTATTGGGTGAACACAAAGCGTTGCGAAATGTGTGCACCAGGCACCTTTCTTGACACCACTCAAGTCCCGGTGGCGTGTTCGCCGTGTTCGATACTGGATTCGGGCTACTGCGATCGACTCTCAGCAGAAATGCTGGGTCTGTCGCTTTTTACGTCGTCCACGCAGGAGTCCACCTTCAAGAACATGTGCCAGCAGACGCCGGTGGTGTTGACGAGCAATAACGCCCATGCCAACCCACTGTGCCCGGGGTGTGGTTGTTCTCTTTTTCGCGACGCAATAAGGGAAAACGAAGCACCGGCGTGCGCGACCGTCGCGAATCCTCGCATGTATTTTGACGGACAGATACGCAGCTGCAGGTTCTGTCCCGTGAACAAAAACATCAACAACCATGTGTCACGCCGGTCTTGCGACGCGTCCGACGGCACCAAGCACACGGAATGGGACGAAAACACTGGTACTTCCAGGTGTGTGCCGGGTTATCGTCAAACGTTGGCCAACCCCCCGTGTGTTGCCTGTGAGGTCGGCACATACCAAGATGAGGTAGGAGCCACGTCGTGCACACCGTGCCCCGGTAACACAACGACGCCCAATCAGGCATCGATTAGCCGACACGATTGTGCGTGGTGTTCCTTCCACCAGCGCGTGGTGCAAAACGCCGACACCGGGGCGTTTTCGTGTCGGGATTGTGAATTGTGCTCGGTGATACGTCAAGGCATGCACATGCTCTCGTCGTGCACGCCGTGTACGTATTATGAATATGACCCTAAACTACCCAAGCATCCTCCCACTTGCGTCTTAGCATTGTGTCTGGACAAGGTGCGTACGGACGGCTTTCAGTCAACCTTTGAGGATGACCAATTCGGGTTGATTTCCAAAAAGGACAAGAACCGCGGGCAAGACTGGAATGAAGGCTTTATTTACATGTTCGTGACGGAATTACAGTGGAAACAGCGAATGAACCAACAACCCTGGAGCCAGAGACAGGATGATCTCCAGAGCCTGGACGTAAATTTTCAGCAGACCAGAATGTTTTCGGGGATGAGGGGTTTCGAAGATCTTGAAGCCGGCTTCTTAACGAAGCGCAACGCCGGGACGCCAATATACATCAGCTTCAAGGATCTATTCTTCCGCATATTCATGCAAATGGCGCTGCTGAAGATCAGCTTTCGTGACAATATTATTATGAGCGACTGGAACGGAGAGATGCACGACGGGGCCAACGATTGGTTGGCATACGGTAACAGAATTCAGCAGACAGGTACGATCTACATGGCACTGGACAAAAACCATTCACTCGTGTCGGCAGGACACCATGGAATGGCTTTTTCCGTCGCTCCTTCCGGTACTCCTCTTGCATGTCATGCTGTGGGGGCGCAAAAGACCGAGCTCCGCATCTTTGAGCCGTCCAGCGGGGCAAGTTTCAGCATCACTGTCATGTTGGTCTTTGCGGGTGTTCCTGTCACCGCGTCTCACTGTCTGGCAGGAAGTGAGTGTGGGAAAATGTTCCTGAATGGCAATGACCTCATCATGTTCAACAATACACATGCGAGAATTGAGTTTGAGCATTTCCATATGTTTCTGCTGGAGGACATATCGTTTGACATCACTGCCGCAACGGGCATCAACGTTCTCGATTTTGAGCTATCGACTCCGCAAGTACTTGCTCGCAGGAGGCTAATAAAAATGGCAGCCACCTTGTACTGGCGCCGGAAAGACACAACATATAAGACCTGTTCTCGCTCCCATTCCGCGGCAAAACACGCCGTAATTACCGACCCGGTGGAGTTTACACAAATCCAGCAGGCGTTCCGGCACAACCAGTGCACAAATGTCGATTACGCGTGAAAAAAGGCTACCGCACATGAGGTGGCAGGCTCGCGCGGCGCCGCGGTTGTTCTTCTGGCTCGCTTGCACTGCGCCTTGCTCGCACATGTATACAGAGGACAGCCCTGTATATAAATGCATGTCTTGGCTTGACACCAGCACAGTAACTGCCAGCGCTGGCGCTGTCCGCGAGGCATGGGCTTCCACAACCATTTACACGCGAAAAATTTTGGAAGTCACACGGTCGCACCAAACCTGTTTCCCTACATTGCTGTACTGGGAATGGTCGGCATGATTTTTACCATCATTGGCAACATCAAACAAACGAAAGAAATGTATCCGTCGTACCTGTGCTCGAACGAGGGCGCTGTCTTTCACATTCCGGTGTCATTTTTCTTCTCCATCTTCAGCGACCTGTGTCTGGTGCTGTACGGCATCCTCAGTCACGACATTATTATTATTGTATACGGTCTGCTGAACAGTACGGTGATTTTGCTGACGATGGTGTACATTCGGCGAAAACACATACAAAACGAGGCAAAAGTACAGGCACAAGACAGTCAAAAAACACCCCTTTTGTAGCTGGAACAGGGGGTACAAGTGTTTTTAATAAACAAAGTCGCGTGCCACCTGGGCGGATTGCGTGTCTTACGGGTGCGACGTGTGTATGTATATATATATGTACCAGAACATACCAGGCCACGTACACACGGACTTTCATTCTATGCCGGCGAGAACCGTGAAATCACCAGGCCCCAACGCCGCCGTCACGGTAAAGAAGGACATTGCAAAGGCCCCGCTCCCTTTCAACATTGCGCGACCCAGACTTCCACGCGACCTTGTCAAGCGCAGCATCGGCAAGAGCGCGCTGGCAAAAAGAGGGCCCGGTCCTTAGCACCGGTATCAATCGCGATTGCTGGCGCCCTGCTGTTGCGGTTGAATTTGCTGTCTACGTTTTTTGGTGGACGTCGCGGACGCTGCCGGCTTGGGACGGGCTTTTGCGCTGCACGCAGGGCCATGCGGGAGGTGGAGGCACATGTCGTTGGCCTCAGCAGGAGCCCGGCAGGTGCAGACGCGTGTGGTGGCAAATTCGCATTGTGCCGCCGAGGGCAGCAAGCACGATCGGGCGCCGTCGTACGTATACAGGCTCTGTTTTTTGGAGTTTTTGATGCTCATTTTGATGACATTTTCGCCGTCGGTGACGATCTTGGGCTGGATGCCGAAACACTTGGAGAGCACGAGTTCCAGCGGCAGAATCATCTTCAATCCGGGGAATTTGGGAAGGTATACATGCCCATCAAAGCTGATGCCATCGCTCGAAATATACAGCAGGGAAATTACCAGGTTCTTCATCTTTTCATTGTGCTCGCTGTAGATGAATTGTCGCGGAAGCTCTACGCGGCTGAGAAGCGACACAATGACACGTTGTAGGCTCAGCAGGTGTCGCGGGGGAGGGAGGTCCTGTGCATCCACGGGACGCCTGTAAGAGACGACGCTGGAAACGCACGCTTCAATGCCGATGGCTATATTGCACTGCGCAAATGAATTTTTCGTACGCGAGGCGTGCGCCGCGAACACGCTCGACAATTTGCGATTGAAACGCACCCGCTCAGTGTCTCGTGCATCCCGTGCATTTTCCGAGTAAAACAACAAATGAATCATGTTTGCGGTGATGGTGTCGAGCACCTCAATCTTGTGCTGCAGCGACGTTTGTCGCGCCGTGTGAAGTTGCGGGTGGGTATCGACGTGCATCTGAAAGTATCCGGCGTTGTAGTCCGCTATAGACGACTCTGGGTCGTAAAATGACGTACGGTTCACCACAATGCCTGTGTATGTGCACACGAGGCTACTGTCATCTTGTTGTTCTATGGCACATGGCACGATGTTGTTCGAATTGCCGCAAGCGTGCACCACACCACACAGTGTGCAGCCCACGCACTCTGTGTTGATGGTGCTCCACACGTGCTGGTGTCCCTTGTACATGGGCGGATACATAAACGTTAGATGCCATCGCATCCACCATTCGTCGATTTTCCGCCGTGTCACACTGTCCACCTTCGCAGTGCACGCGATTCGTACACTCATTCCACACAGTCTCGTGCTACAGTTGTGCACGTGGTTTGAGCCGTGCGTGCTGTGTTGCAATTTTTTTTTTTTGGCGTCCCCGGTGTGTCGTTCACGGTGGTTGCCTTACTGCTCCGGAAATAGTGCTCTACACCGCCCCGAACGCAACGACACAGCTATATAGAAGATGTGGTGCAATCACAGTGCAAGCAAGGTCTCAGTGGCACGTGGCCTGCTTCTGCCAGCATGTTGCGCAATGACCGGACGCCTCATAGTCGCGCTGATCATCGTATTAACCACTTGAAGCGACATGTCGTCACCTGCACAAACATCGAAGGGGCTTCGTCGGCTAACCTCGAAATCGTCAGGGTGCTGCTGCACATGTTTCGCGACATCTATGTGCCAGAGAATTATGCAACCGAGGATGGTAGTGTCACGATAATGCAAATCATTTTCCAAGTCCGCTCCAACACCTTTCTCAAAATCGTGCATATTGAGCTGGCGCGACGCGTCGACAGCGACGAATACTTGTTTCTGTTCGGTTCGGCATGGGGTGTGACGCCGACAACAAGCGACTCGACGGAAATGGACATTGGTGCACCTGGCGTGGCCGCCGAGATTCCACAATGCGAGATCATGTCGTTGTACATTGATACCGCTAGCTTGAAGTTGGCACTTGCGCGCGTGCAGGCGGTTGCGTCGAGAACCCAATCGGGTGTGGAGGACGATCTCCCATCGTTCAAGTGTTATTCTCATATTGTTGACGCCATGGCTCATGCACCGAGGTGCCGTAATGCTAACGTGTTCGAAATGTGTGTGGTGGAAGTGCAAGCGTGTCACGCTCAAAAAATCATGCAACAGAGCAACGCACAGTTTTCCCGCACAAACGAAGAGTATGCGGTGGTGTCGGCGGCCCATGTCGCCGCGAAACTGTTTTTGGACATCGAGTTGCGAGGTGTGGTAGATGCGTGGACCAACTACCGATTCGGCCCATTTCCCACACTCGACCACGAGGCGCATGACGATACTTGCCGTCGTCACCAAGCAGGATTAAAAAGAGACCACGACACAGTGCTTGCTGACTAGTGATGCAGTCATGCGTAGTGGGTCTGTGCGCCAGGCGTGTCAACGGTGGCCATATTTTACGAGTCTCGAATAAAGAAGCATCTAGCGCACACATTGTAAAATGCTCTTTGTTATGCGCCCCGCGCTGTGCCAGACATCCACCGAGTTGCCAGTAGTATATATGTAGACGGCAGAGTCAGCGTAAAGGGCAGCCAGAATGACGGCGGAAACAAGTTCGGAAAGGCTCGTGTGCACCGCATGTGCCATATACGCCGTATTCTACCTGATGTCTGGTTTTGTCCACCTGCTGACCCTGACCTTGACCATGCCCGTGTATGTGTTTTTCAACAAGAACAAGTCCGCCAAAACGGGCACGCCCAATAATCCGATTGTTGCGTTTGTCGTCGACGTCGTGGCGGGGGTGGTACAATCGGTGTCGGGGTTTCTCGTCCAGATCGTGGTCATGGTGGTTCGAACCGTCTACCTCTTGTTGCCCGTGCTGGTGTTTATTGTTCTGATGAGTATTCTGAACGCAAACCTGGATACGGCAATGCCTATCATGGTGATGGCGTACAATCGCTTCGTCGTGGAGACGAATGCGATCTCAATGATCCGGAAGATGGCATGGATTTTCAGGATTACCTTTGAGATTTTCACTCCTCTGTACAACTGGACCATCGAAACCATTGCCAACAGCTACGCCGACATCCTGCGTCTGCTGGTGGACAACGACCGCAACCGCAGCCAGATCACGACGATTGTGCAGGAAATTGGCACCCTTTTCGTCACCCTCACGCGCACCGTGGTGTCTTGGATGCTCGTCAATTTCAACGAATGCTCGCAAAAGACCATTGTGCAGGACCTAATAGAGATGCAGCTGAATCCAACGCGGACGACGGGGTTGCAGCACCGATGTTTTGATTTTGATTATCTCGACCTGGACCTGGCACCGGCTGTCATGGTAGGGCAGAAAATTGCCACCACAGCGCATTCGCTGTCCACCTCCCTCTGTCCGTCGCTGGCGTCCATCAGCGCCCTCGTGCTTTACCCGTTGTACGATCGGCACATGAGCAGGATAGTGCAAAACACTTTGAACCTGATGCTCGGGGTCTACTACACAGGACAGGTGACGCATACTCGCTGCCGGGCGGCATTTGCGCTCTCTCTCTCCACAACGCTCTGCACGCCCGACTTGTATCCGATGTTCCGATATGTGGAGCGCATCACCGAGAGTGCCGGCCTGATGGTGGACAATTGGCTGAACATTGCACATATGATGCTCCTGTCATTTTTCATGGACCGAGACGCCGACATTGTCGACCGTTGCCGTGCGAACGGACACAATGTAGACACGCTCCTGACGGACGCCATGTTTGCGGATCGCGCAACACGACTGCTATCATGTACTTCGTCGCTGCTCGCCGCCACCGACGGCAATAGTGTAGTTTACACCAGCAAAAACACCAACCAGCCGCCGGTGCGCGTGCAGGATGCTTTTACAGACAGTGTGGACGTCACAAACGGCATAGCCGCCATTGATTTTGCCGGCTCGCTGCTCGAGACCGACGACAACGGGGACACCCGCACGGGCATTCTCGGGTGCAAGTGCATCGACGGCGAGGAGGGAGGGCACGGCGTCTCGATCGTGTGCAACGTTGCGCTCTTTCCCGCCTTTTTCGACCCTGCGCACCGACTGCAAGTGGCACAGACGCAGATTCCGCTGCTGTTTGAGAGAGGGACCACGGGTCGGCTGCTGACATGCCGCTACCTCCGCATCTCAGTGCAGTCAGTGCGTTTTCCGGCACAGGTATTTGACGTGTCGAAACAGAGCAGCACGGGTGCAGCCTCGTACAATCATGACATCTACAGCGAATGCATGGCCGATCCTCGTAAATGCAACACGATTGACGCCGCCGTGTACGTGATGCCGCTCTGCCCCATGTATTCGGCCCTCGAAAACATGGACGCCGCTGCAGAGCCCACCGAGTGCATTCGCGATTCCAAGTACCAGACGTGTTTCCCATACTGCGTTGCGCTGCACCAAAAGGGCGCTGGCAATACACCCATGACGTTGCACAATAAGCGCTCACTCGCCGACGGCGTCTACATGGCAAAAACACGTGTGGCTATGCCGATCAACCGCATTGTGCCGCCTTCGGACCCGGCAACTTTGGATGCGCCATCTTCTTTGTCCACGAGTCCCGTCACCAGCACCTGTCTTGTTTCCTCGGAATTCCAGCGTATCGCTGACCTCACCGCCACCTATTGCACCATACAGTCGTCCAATACCGCTGGGGCGGAGTCGTTTTCGGCTTCGGATCTTACCATTCGCTCGCTTGCGGCAGACTCTTGCACGGACAGCAATACTGCCTGTGTCGACGACGCGTCGAGTGGCACCACAATGACCTTCCTGCAGCGTGCTACTGTACTGCATGCCTCGCAGCCTTTTATTTTTGCCGGAGACATCATCCTCGTGCAAGTGTGCGAACTTGACGGGACGGTGTGCCAGCTGAGCACGTCACTGTTCCGTCTGACATCCGACATTCACTCGCAATACAGCATCATCAACCGCATGTCCAGTATTCCGTCCATTCGTACCAGCGATGCGAGCAAACCGTCTGAGCACGGCGGCATTATCATCCCGGGTGAATCCAACGATGTCATCATGAAGCGGTCACCCGCCGCCCAGACTCGAACTGGCATTGTGTACGGCGTCAATCCGAATCCACTGCCATTCCGCTGCCTGCTGCGCGGTTGTGTGCTGTGGACCAAGATTACAGGGTGCACAGAAATTGCGTGCATCAACTGTTATCAGAAACCACAGGTCTTCTTCACGCAGCCAATGTACAAGTGTCGGGGGGGCAGGTTCGATACCGTCCGGGATGCCAATGCTCAAAACGTCCGCACATGCCAATACGACACCACCACAGAAATCAAGTTTGAAAATAACGACCGCTTCTGGTCCGTGGAGGACGACTGTCAACAGGTCAATAGCGGCTCACCTGTCAACCTGTACATTGAAGACATTGTATACATCGACGACCTCAACGTTGTCATTTCCGTGCGCAGGGGTCCGGTGGAGGAGTTGCTCTGGCTGGTCGGGCTCAATAGCACCGCGTGGCCGGCGGATCGCCCCATGAGGTCCCGCACGCTCCACTACTTCCTGAACATGGAGACTATGCAGATCCGCGCAAATGCGCAGTGGACACATAGCACATCCGACGTATCCAATGGGCAGTACAGCATCCTGTGTCAGACCGACAACATGGTGCCCATGCTGGGAACGTTTGCGGCCTCGACTTTCAACGGTATGTCATTTACCCCATCCCTGTATGTTTCCGTGTATTTGCGACCCCGCTGACAGTACCCGACGATGATGGTGTGCATGTGCAGTCGGTCTCAAAATGACTTCGATCGTGCTCAACTCGTATGTGTTGAATTTGTACGGCATCATGGAAGGGATGGTTTCAGAGACCCCGCTGTGCAGGGGGCGTGGCCTCAACCATTACGCTTTGGACAATTGTAATTCACTGCCTCTGTCGATGCGCCCCGTGTACGAGCAGCTCGTCAAGGTGCACCGCCAGCTCGACCAGGTGCTCGCCAAGATGGTGGCATACCTCGGGGTCGTGTTTGGCATTGAACAGAGCACGCAGCGGCTGGCGTATAACTCGTTGCTGGCGTTTGCACTCGGGCCGCTTGCCAGGAGCAACGCATATCTCGACACGTTGAAGATTGGAGGCGATGCAGAGTACATGGAGCGAATCGCCGAGTCCTTTGAGAGCATCGCCGAAAATGGCGTAACCGGCGTCGGCGCGTTTGTTGGGGGCACGGTGCAGGCGGTGTTTGCCAGCATGCACGGCATGTTCTACTTGTACGACGAGATATTCCTCAAGTACGTTGTCACGCTGATCCGCAACAAGAACTTCAGCGGCAAATATGAACTGGATGCCTCGTTTTTCGCCTTGAGTAATCGGGTGTTTGACTCCATTGCCACAGGTGCCATGAAGACCACGTTGGTGGCGCCGCAGTACCGGGTCTGCCAGACGTACTCGCAGCTGACGGCAAATACCCAATCTGCGCTTGGCAAGACCGTATTTCACTCGTGTGTCGCTGTGATTGAGGTATTTTATGCCGCCATGCAAATCGTGTCCTCCACCATCACTCTATCAGCGGTGTCTGACTGCATCTGCAACATCAATCCAAATGAGCGGGAGTTGGTCGACCGCTACGAAGAACGCTGCCGCTACAAAATGCCAGAATCTCTGCACCCGCGTCTCGTGGAGTTTATGGTGGTCCGCGACCGCCGGGCCAGCGTCAGCGTTTGCTCGCTACTTGTCAACAACTTCAAGAATGTGCTGCTCAAGATTCCGACGGAAGCCAAAATGCACATCAACCTGGCATTGTCGCACGCCGTGGATGTGCCTGTTGAGATGATGAACTTTATGAAAATCGACGGCCTGCAGGCGGACTCGTGCACACAGTACGCCAGCAATCTGGATGTGATGACCATCATCCCGCGGCCCATCAGCGCCTTCAAAAAGTGCGCGTACGTGCCGAGCTGCCGCTCAAAGTGCCAGCAGGAAATCGACGTGTTTTATCAGCATAAGCTCGGCGTAGCGTCACCCAACGTGCTGCCGATCAAGTCGGCGCTGCTGGCGTTTGTACCCGCGTGGGTTTCGCAGCTGGAGAACCTGGATGAGCAATTCGTACCAATTGCTGTGCAGGACTACGGTCGCCGAGAGCTCTGCGATCACTATATTGTCGTCATTGGTCGACCCGTGAACCACGAGCAGGTGCTCGATGCCCCGTGGACAATGTACATTTTTTGCTACCTGCATGAGACCACGTCGCTCGCCATTATGTCCAAGATCCAGTTGCTGGCCACCCGACATTTCGTGCTCAGCCGCACGGAGCTCCTTGACAAGCAGAGTGCCGACACCGAAAATGCGCGTTTCAAACTGGTGTCCGAAATTTTGCTGCCGCCCCTCGACGATGTCAACGACCGGGGCGCTGTGGTGCTGATGCTGTGGGACGAGGCGGGGCCGGCCACCGACGACATCAACACAGCCAATCACAATGGTGTTTTCGAGGTGTTTGTGGACTCCTCCGATACCGTTCACGCGGCATGGCTCATGCACAGTAAACTCGTCGACAATGACGGCGTATGTGCCAACCTCCACGCTTCGGTGATGGCAAGCTGCGGTGGGCGCATCAGTGATATCTCCCTCTACAACTTTGTTAACTCTGGCCTCGATTCGGCTACCATCAAAAAGATTGCTATTTTGCCCAAGCAGCAGCCCGCACAGCAACCCAACCAATCTGACAGACGCCCCATCGTATACACTATCATTGGGCTTCTGCAGGTGTTTGTGGAGTACACAGTCCTCGGCGACGACGGTCCTGCGACCATGTGTACCGTCGATCTCGAGTTTACCCGTCCGCTGTACCGCAGCGGTCGCGGCAACACCAGGACGTCCGATGTGTCCGGGGGTGGCGATGGTGGTCCTGAATGCCACGTGAATCATCCCGTCGACTCGGCTATCAACACCAATAATATTACAGTCTACTCGCTCCTGTACCACCGCATACTGCGGAAGAAGGAAATACTACTGAGCTCGACCGAGAGAGACACAGTGTTGCTAATCTCGACGGGCGAACAGAAGATACAGCGACTGCATGCTTTCGTCGACCACAGCAGCGGCATGCCGCGCCTGATGTTTACTGTGGTACGCCGTGACGACATCACGCTGGACCCTCTTTTCCTGCAGAATAACAAACAACGCTACACGGAGTACAGTCGCTTCGATTACAACACCATCGGATCGTACGTGGGCGTGCAGTTGCATGATGCCGCTTACAGCATCCAGAACCGCGACAGCACCGAGAACCGCATTGTCTACACCGTCAAGGAGAGCACCATGGCCATGACCTCGCAGGTCGAGGGGTTCATCCGCGAATATGTTTTCTCAGTGCCGAGCGTATCGGACATGACGCTGTTTCGGGAACGCGGCGATGGCGACACGACGGGCGATCCAGATGCACAACCTTTGGGTTTTGTCATGACAACAGGAGCGGGCATTGCAGCTACGATGCAGGTCACAGTGGAAGAGGTGTGCGATTACATGAACTGCAAGGCGTGCCGCACAAGGCGGCTCACTGCCTTTTGTGAAGCCGCACAGCGATGCGCCGTGGTGAACTGTGTCGGCACCGTGCTGAACCCCAACAATGTACTGTGTGTGGCGGGCAGTCTAGTAAAGGAGGTGCTCGAGGTGTACCTCTCCAACGTGGACGCCATGTGGTTTGGTCTTGTAGAAATTGCAATGTCCGTCCTTAGACTCGCCAAGGTCAGCGGGAGCCGCGACGTAATCATGCTGGAAAGCGTTTCGAATGTCATGAACACCGCGCTGTGCGAGACCAAGGACATCTACGCCGCACTGTCGGCCGTCCTGCCGTCGTTTGTCTTTTCGGTGTACGTTGCTGTGGCTGGCAAGAAGCAACAGAAATCCATACTCGACATCGAGAATCCGGGCGAGAGTCGGATACGGCAGCTGTTTTCGCCGGGCACGCAGCTCAGGAACGTGGCCATTGTGTCCTCGGCCACGCAAACTATTTACCAATTTGCACTGATTCTCTTGCACCTCGGCGACGCCACCTCGAAGCTCATGCTGTGCACAATGGACAAGTTTGCCGAGTTCTCCGGCGGCTACATCGACGTGCTCGACCATGACAGTGAGCTGGGCAAAGGGGATTCCACCATCGACTACTGCATGTCGAGAATCGGTGCCAGAACAGGGCTGCGTGCCTTTTCAGATGCAGAGCTAATCAACGACCGTGTCGCCATCGGTGCGGTCGACAACAACATTGTCAAAGTTAGCATCGGTGGCCGCAGGATTCGTTCCAGCGTATTTACCATCGACACCGGCAAAGCTATTGTATGGGCGAAAAACTACAACTACATCACCTGGCTCATCTACGTGAATGCCGCCTTCGACTCCGTGCTGGGCATTCTGTATGGCTTTTCGCGCATCGGCAGTGTGGTACAAAACGACGAATGCCGTCCACGCCCGGTGGAATTCAGCTCGATTCTCAAGTGCGTGTGCGGCGACATTGCGTACATAATCCACAGCCAGCGGCGCGCACAGGGTGTCTCTACTGGTGCACTCTGGTGCGCTGGAATGCTAAAAATGGTCAATACAGACGGCGATACCGTCTATGTCGACAACCCCTTTTCCCTCGCAGAGCTCTCCACCGACTTGCACCGCCCGGCCCAGACCTACATCGACTGCATTACCGTCCAAAGCGAAACCGCGTGTGCTGAGGCCCGTGCTGCCGTCTTCCTGCCCAAGTACACACAATACTTTGACAAGCACAAGGTTTCGCCCTTGGCCGTCCTCGGACAGTGCCGTGAAAACTATAACGGCAAGACCTGGGACGAAGGTGTCTTTGGATTGTACAACAGCGTGTAGCAGTCCGAGATTCTCCGCACCGGCATGTCCTCACTCACGCGCATGCAGGAGCTCCGCGGCCAGGTGGACTCATATCTCAACGAGGAGGCAAACGGCATCATCCAGGCTTGTCTGGCAGCAGGCCCACTGAGAAATCGCATTCAAGCGTGCATGCAGCTGACTTTTACGCACCATAACCAGCAACAGCAGCAGCAACTCCGACAGCAGCGGTCAGACGCTGTGCTCTTGCAAGATTTTTCAACGGCGGGGTACTTCATGTACGACGTTGCCACTCCACAGCAGAACCCAGATGCATGCGAATACCTTTCGTCGCCGTCGTTTTTGAAAAACACAGACGTCCAAAAGTGCAGGAGCGAAGACACGACAATGGACAGTGCCGACGTCAACGCGTGTGGACACACTCTGCTGGAGCGCGAAGACACCTGCCGCATTGGAATGTCTACGCTAGCATACGAACAGTCCATTCAGACCAACATCATCGATGAGTTTCGTGTGACTAACCAAGAGATATACGACGAAGCCAAGATCAGCGCCGTGGAACAGACAGTGCAGGCCAAGTACGGAGCTCTGGCACAGTGCACTGCCGGATATGCAGCCCTCGTGGAAAAGGAAATTATGCCCAATATACGACGCATCGTCGATGCTCTCGACCTCATCCTCGTCAGCAGTGAGGGAGACTTGATTCACCAGTTTGTGGACTGTATTATGATGGGTGCAAACACAAAAGCCATTCTGGCGCCTGCTGACATTGGGGGTGTGATGGAAAACTTCATGTATTCGCGCCACGTTAACGGGACCAGTCGAGACTTTGAGCTACCCTGCCACGGATCGTATGTGTCAAGTGGCGAATCGGGCCCAGCTGGCGCGCCATTCCGGCAGAAAACGTGCGGGAGCGACACCCGTATTGCTGTGATGGCGTATGCCACCCGAGAGATCCTAGACAAGGAGGATGGCGGTCTGCATGCCCTTGTGGCACGACTCATCACGGACAAAGTTGCCTCCATTACGGCGGCCCTCACCAACGTCAAGGACTATGGGTGCCTGCATCGCGCTACTGGCCTCGTTTGGTATGACGCCGGGACAGAGTCGCCTGTATTCGGACGAGAACTCAAGAGTACCCTGCTGCGAGACACACTTGCGAGTGCGCAACCTCCAGTCATCACGCTTACAGAGATGCAGTGGAGGAACGTCAACATCACAGATCTACGCAACGATGATTTCATTAGGTTGGGCAATATCGTCTACCGGCAAAGTCTACCGGTCTCGTGGAAACATTGCTGCGTTATCCCTGGACAGTGCACGCCAGGCGAGTCCAACTTCGAGTCCAATCTGCCAGAAATCGACACCACTGTTTCGATTGCCTCCATCATGACGGCGCTCACCGAATCCATGAAGAGCATCGAAATTGACACCATCACAACACGCGCGGTATATTTTTTGTATCTTTCTCTCGGTCTATCTCTGTCTCACTCGCTCTCTCTCTCTCTGCGATCGGTCTATCTCTCTCATGCCCCTAGAATCGAGGGGTGGACGCGGATTTGCCGCTTAGTTCCTCGTACAGTGCGCAGAAAATTGGATGGTCAGATGGCCTGCCACTACCTTCCAGTTGATTCATAACTTCGAGCCGACTGATTTTTTTCAACGTCCTGTTTCTCTGAGCCAGCTCTGTGTAAATGGCGTCGAGAAGTCGTGTCATATTGGCCAGCAGCACGCAGTCCACCCCTGAGTGCTTATCAAACGGCACCACGGAGGGGGGGCATATGCTGCCCGCGTAGATCTGGGCATGCTGATGCTGTGCTGTGTGATGGCGCTGAGCAACAAGTACTGTGTGTTTGTAGCGAACTAGTTGCAACATGGACGCCATGTGTCGGCGACGCACGCCGCACACACAGACATGTGCTTATATATTTGAGAGAGGCCTCTCTTCAAATATCGGGCATTGGGTCGGGATTCAATGCGTGGTATGCGATCTGTTTTCATCTCCCTCCTACATCGTTGCTTCGCTGATCCTGCGTGTGTTTGTGCGCAGGTACTCACCAAATATGCCACAAACAAGACGCATCAAAGCATACGGGACTACAACAGCATGGCCTTTCTCGCCAAGCATCAAGATGTTTCCTACGCCATCGATGGAGAAATCACGTATTCGGCAAGAAGTAACGACGCCGACACGCAGTACGAGTTTCCATTCACTCGCGAGAAAGACCCGTTGTCCCTCATCCATCAATGCCACGCCATCATGCGGGCACGGACCTTTTCTCACCCTGTCGCCTACGTAGCCGAATCACGGCACGGTGCCAACACCTCCAGCACCACCCTCCCTGCCAACACGCACCGCAAGCTGGTCACACTGGAGGCCATCATGCACTATCTGGAGTCGGGCATGGAGTGGAAGCCCTTGAACATGGAATCTAACGCCAGCGACCATACGCACCTCTCGCGGCCAGAGATTGTGCGCGTCATCAACGAGCATGCCCTGCACATGCCACTGAATATTCTGTATGATTCTCGCTTCGTGTCCCATGACTCGCACTTTTGCCAGGCCGACACACCCGAGCCCCAAGTGCGCAAGCGCACGCTCTCTGTGCCACTGTCGCAAGCTGACATGAGAGTGCAGACAATGCTGGGCACCCTGCAAACGCATGTCGATGAAATCATGAACCCCATACTCTATGGCAACAAATACCATCTGCCGTTTTTTGGCACGGGTGCGCGCACAATGGGCAACATCGATCTACTGTGTCCGTGTGCGCAACCCACCGAGCAGATCGCGTCCACAGTCAACTCCAACGCAAGCATGCCAGAGCACTGTGTGGTGTCATTTGGCATCTGTCAAGTGGCACGACACGAAACAGGCAGCCGTCGTTCGTTCTTCGAATCCGTTTTTGCTGGCTGTACAGCAGAGGGCCGCGCTGACAGTGTTGATATTGTTTACCGTGCCGAACACAGGGCGTATCTGCGTACACTCTTGCGTGAGTACAACACGTTGCTCAAGGAAACCGGCTTCGTGTGCGACACAATGTTGCCGTCCGACCTGTGGGGGCTCGGTGTTTCGCAGTTTCGCAACAGCGATCAGGACGTGGATGTCACACGCATGTTGTTGCACCCCAAATCCGGCGTGTCCATGCTGAATTATCGGTACGCCATGGACAATGTTCCCACCGTGCTATCCGATGGAGATCGGCAGGTGCTCCTTGCGCGTGAGAATGTAGCAGACACAGAGCCGCCCGCGACCACTGCGCGCAATGTTTTGTGCAAGGAGGACGCCGTCAGTGAGAAGCGTATCGCGCAGCTGGGATTCCCCGTGCTGGCGATGCTCGCAGAATCGCCCGCCGTCATGAACTGTGTACGCTACGTGTTGGAGGTCTCATGGAAGGACATTTTGGACGAATTCGTGCCACTGCTGCCCGACACTCCCGACCACATTGTTGCCCTGCACGTGGACGCAGAGACAGGCATCGGCCTCTGGCGAGACAAGTGCGAGGTAAAGCTGCAGAAATTGGCCACGTGCCACGGTCAGGCTGCATTTTCTATGGACTTTATTCAGAGTATCGCACAAGACGGCCAGATGAAGCATCGCTCCAGCTGTCCCTTTACACTGGCACCCGAGTTGCAAGGCATCGCCAGCATCATGTACGGTCCGTGTCTGTTGATCTTTTCTGGCGGCAAGCAGGATGGGGTCCTGTGTGATCCACACTTGTGTACGGCCGACCGCCTACAGACGCCATTTCCACAGCAGCTGCAGCAACAGCAGCAGATCATGTTGCGCAAACAGGATGTTGGATATGCGTCCGACGGCACCTACTCTGCCGTTTGCGAAGTGTTTAACCCACTCTCGATGCTGTCGCTCATGAACAAGGAAGACACGGGTGTCGTGGATCTCCCTGCATTGAGTGGACTTTTCGTGCGTTCTCTGGTGTCGCCGGCTGGCGTTGTTACACCGACATCACAGGTTCCAAGTGGCAGTGTACGCCCCGGTGTGCGCAGATCGGGCATTCTAGGCACACACCGCAACAGCGATTTCCTGTTCCCGTCTCACACCAATGTCGAAAACGCACAACAACAGCACGTTCCCAACAACAATGCGAGCTCGCAGTGCTTCGAGGCCTTCGCATACTGGCCGCAGCACTGGCAGGCCCCCTTTGGAGAAATCCTTCACGACACGTACGAGCATGTATCAGCGTTTGGCAATTACATGGCGTTGTTGGCACCCGAGCCCGACTGTGCAGACGAACTTGCGTGTCAGGACCGGCTCGTGCTACTACCCGATCACATGCGCTTCGAAAACATGACCAGCAACTATTTCGGCACAAGTGGCCTCTGTCGCGAGCATTCGTTTGGAATGCCGCTGGCGCCCACCAACACGCACAGCGTGTGCACCTCCAATCCATCCCAGCGGAGCGATAGTGGTGGTGCTGCTGCTGCTGGTACTTCCGTCGAAAACAGTGACAGTTTTGAGTGCGAGACCAACAACACAGAATCATGCTCTTGCTCGGACACCCCGCGGGTCTCCATTGGTGGTGGCATGGGTGACACTATTGGACACCTTTGGCCGCTTTTGCGGGCCTTTTTGAACACCGGCGGCGACCCTTCGCTGCTCTACGATTTCAATGTGTCAACTGTGACGGGGGGCATTTCCATGTCCGAGCTCTCTGCTTTCGTGGACCTTGATCTCGACATTGATTTACAGGCGCAGGATCCTGATCACATCAGCACTGTAGTGAGAGAGCAGTGCTATGGCCCCGAAGCTTATGGCAATCCGCTCCGCAACGACACCACGATACAGTGCACCTACAACGACGAATGCGAAAACGATGGCCGCGTTTGCAATGTCATGGGGCAATGTGTTGAAATGCGCATAGACATCCAAAACCGTCTTTTGTCGGGCGGTGTGGAAATCGGGCTCAACAGCCCGAGCTGTGTGCACAACCAGGACTCGTTCTCGGGGGCCAGCCCCTGGCGCCGCATGCATGACATCCTCGAGCAGCATGGCATGTGTTCACACTCCAATCGGGTGGCGTATGAGCGCATGAACGACATGTTTGAAGCCCTGTCGCCCGCCGAGTCTGGATGTAGCTCGCACCATTCAGCAGTCGGCGGGCTAAGCTACTGGACCTGTGATCGCAGCATGGTGAATTGGACGTGGGTACGGGAACGTCCAGGCTTCATCCCCTTTCCCGATGACGTGGACCCCACCGAACGGCACTTTGATATGCGTGCCGCGCATGTTGCGCATAGTATTTTGCATGACGGACTTTTTGACATTGCCCCGCATCTGTGCGACAGCGAATATATGCACTCGCACTCATTGGGATGGTGTGGATTACAGCATCATACACCAACACCAGCAGTGTCGCCTCTGCCTCCGCAAGAATCCGCACGGTGGATGCGCACTGCTCCACTACACCGCCAATTTTCCATGCTGAAGCCATTGCAATCCGACATTGATCGGCGCACCGGGCAGTACGTGGAGGCGCGTGACAAGTTGCGCTTTATGGGTCTGCACGCATCAATGCTGCAGTACAAAACCGTCATGACCGGCAAGGTGCTGCAAAATCTGGCTGTTCAACAGTGCGCTGCCCTCGGCGTGTGCCAGACCGAAATATTCACCGCCGCCGGAACACCCCACAACCGCATGAAGCCGTCTCAGCTGGCTGGTACGCCGCTGCTAAATGCAGCGACCGTCAAAGTCAGCGACATGATACAGTGCGGGCCCATGGGATATAACAGCGAGGCGACATCGACCGTATTTTCCGGCCCGGTGTGCATTCTTGATCGCGCCACAGCGCCCATTGTGTACCTGCTGCGTGATGCGCAAATGTATTGGCAGCCGGTGGTTACCACTGGTTCCACACAGAGTGCCATGTCCCAGGGCAGCACGTGCTTGGACCTGTATGGGATGGCCTGGAGCCAGAGATCAACCTTGAACCTGGGTACGGTGGGTGTCGACATCACATACCAAGGGGGAAGTCAGGCCAACAACCGCAAACTGCAAATGTTCCTAAATTCCCTCATCGTGTTGGACTTGCTGCCGCCCACCCGCGACCGCGTTCTTGTCGGCAATAACATCCACTCGTGTGTGGTGGCCGTTGCAGACTTTCTTGGCCACCTGCCGCCGTTGTACACCCAACCACCGCGAGTGCAGGGCCTCTATATTATGCTCGAGTTTGGCTCGTATGAAGTGCCTCTGTTTTGGTGGTTGAAATACTCGCTATCGCGGGTCGTTTTCGAGAGCAAAGACGCGATGCAGGTAACGGCTGCCAAGCTCAATAGTCCTCGCCCAGTGGAAATAGACGCATTTCAGAAGCGTATTGCACCGAGCGACGTCGTTCCAGAGGGTGTGCTGACGGACGACACAACACTACGTGAGTTTTGGTCTCGCGTAAACGTACAGGAGCTCGGACTGTGGTCGGAAAGCCATGATTTCATAGTGAGCGAACTGGCCAAACACATCGATAACATGATGTCCGTCTCTGCCGTAATGGGATGTGTGACGGAATTTGCAGCCGACATCGACAAGATCCTGGCACTGCGTACAGCGGCCAAAAACGAGCCCAGCCAACACCACACCAATCGCAAAATAGAAAAAATGCTGGACAATGTGTTCACGCACAATACAAACACAAGAATATGGGCTGGTATAGGCTCTGACGAGACCAATAACGTGGATAGCAAGACATTGACGGCTACCATGCAGTTTTCAAACGCACACCTGCTGACCAACACAGACGGCTTAGATTCCATCCTGTCCTTTCGAGAGGACAAGTTTAACCAGGTCGACGACGCGCATGGTTTCATACGAACCTTCCTGAAAAGAGCATTTGACCTTCTCATTGACACCGACCAGTACAATCCCATGGTCCATCCCGAAGACCAGGTCGTTCAGATCGTGGACAGCGAGAATGGAATTCCCCGCAAGGGCATCAAGATTCTCGATCTCAACTTTGAGGCGATTCTGCAGTCGCTGAAAAGCTCCAACGGAATTCGAGACTACACCGCCGAGTTCCTGGGCGAGTACGACCAAACGTTCGAAGACGACGCCACCCCAGCGCAATTAAACGCTCCACCCCCACGGTTCACCATGGGATGCGCGCCGCAGTCGACATGTGTTGGGCATCTCAAAGAACACTGCATCTTTGACAGAAATAGTCGCGAGGCACTGCTGCAACAGGGCGAGTCTGCGCAGTGGAATAAGCTTCCGGCCAATATTCAACTGTATGCAGGCGCGGAAACAAGCGCGTATCACACCATCGATATGTGCGCACGCACACAAGACAAGACGCTTTTTGGGTACACGGACCCACTAACAGGCAGGACACCGTCGTCACCGCAGCCCGTAAATGATGGCGGACGATGCACACTGGCGGACTTGCGAGACCCAGAGACGGGGGCTGGGCAAGATTATGAACCGCTCCCTTCTTCTTCATTGCCGCCGTGGAAACTCATGTTCGGCGGTGGTGTGTCCCTCGATCAAGCCGAGTGTGTGATGGCAGAGGACGACAAACCGCCGAAGTTGTCGTCAGAACCGGTCGTGGACACCACAGACGCGGGCAAGGCGCATTTTGTGGGCGGACAATACATTGTCAGCCGGAGCCCTCGGCCAACAGACCGACTGTGTCATCGCATCGACTCTGGGTGCGTGGCACCAACAAAGGTCCAAAATGCCAAGCTGTTCCCAGTGCACGCCTCGAAGTTGCGCTACGCCAAATTGGAAGCCAACGCGCACACGCAGGCCAACGGGCGAATGTGGCACAGCGCGCCGACGTCGCGACCACCACTCTTCCAGACCACAGATGCAACGGCAAAATACGGCGATATGTACGCTCAAACTCTTGACATCCCAAGCGTATTTGAGACCAGCACCGACGACATTTGGAAAGAGCGCGCCGTCTCCGACCCCACGCTACAGTGCCCGTTGCACAAAATCACGTGGCCCATTGGATTGACAGTAAAGACCTTTGTGCTGAATTCTGCAGAATCTGCGCTCGGGTCTGAGGCGAGCTTTTCACACGTCATGTACAGCGACCGGGTGTTGCAGCGCCGACTGTACGACGATGGAACAGAGCAGCAACTGTTTGCCCCGCACTTCTACGGTGGCGAAGACGACATCAGGGAGGGAAGACAGGTCACGTCGCCGACCCCGCTGATGTCGTACTGCAATGCCGCAGAGGACAAACCGTATGCCACAATGCACCATTTTAAAAGAGTGGACTTTACACACGTTGGCAAGACCCGCATGTACGACCGATACCATCGTTTCAACCAGAATATTGGCGTGGATGCCGATTTCCAAGCAATTTCTATGAATGATACCTTTGCCAACATGAAGCAATTCGTCATGAATAGGCAAACAGGGACCTTTGCAGATTTCAAAGCAAAAGTCAAGGAGTTTTATGATTTCTGGCAAGACACCAAGGTGTCTGCACATGGCATGATCGGTTCTGGGATGTTTTTCAACTCCATATTTCGCTGGACAACGGCCCAGACACCGAACCCTACAAAACTTCCCACAATGTTAGAGACATGCATGTTAATCCCAAAACGGAAGGAACTGAGCTTCCAGACGGTATGGCCGACCTGCAGGCTCGGCGACAATGGTGCTTGGCAAACGTGGGAGGAATATGAGAAGGAAGAAAGCCCTGTGCTCATGTCGCCCTTCTCCTGGTCAATTGCCCCCGGTTATTACAATCCGTGGCACAGAGTATTTCCCAGCGCATCCATCCCGATGGAGAATGCTCCGTGGAATGCGTATACGCTCGCGGCGTACTACGAGCAGGACGCATACGAGGAGAGCACGATCCGTCCGTGGTGGTCGTCCACAGTGTGCAGTATGTTGCAGAACTTTGCCGATCGCAGTACAAATTACCACTCTCTGAGACTGTTGTTTCGGAACATGCCTTACAATATGTACCAACTGATGGGTGGGTACTTCGATTCTGGCGAGGGCATTCACAACACCATCAAGACTTCTGACCAGATGTCTATGAACAGAGGAGGAAGCAAGATTTATATGGAGGCAGAATACTCGAGAAACGATTATGCTTACGTTGAAGGCTCCTACGACTCGCTATCGTGGCGTGCCCGGATGCGCTTCATATCCGACCCCAAAAGCGTGTTTGATTACTACTCAGACCAGAAGAATATAATTTACAAGGAATTTGCAGACAACAATAACCTGAAATCCACCAACGCGTTTACCCAGCTCATGAACCTGAACTTGCTGGTGTCGACAAGGTTGGCGCGCGTCGTCTCTGGAAACACGCCCTCAAAACCCACAACCCTGTCGTTTTCGTCGTGCGAAAACGGAGGAGGCCGCGCAATGACTGGCTTGAGAAGGTTGGCGCACCCGTACTGCGACGGTATGCGCACCTCCACGCACCGTCGCATCACGAAACCGTCGCTATGGGCGGAAGTCGACGGTTCGCCTGGCAAGTATTTGGTCGCATGCCGCCCCGACGAGACCACCGCAGAATGTTTTCCCATTCTGATACCCGAACTATCTGGCACGACCGCCGGTGTCGCCGCCACTCAGATAACCGCATATCAAGACAACGCATGGACGCGACGACCTGCACAGTCAGGCGCCTGTTCGTACTCGGTAGAGTTTGAGAGTAGTAATTATTTCTGTGACCCGCTGGTGGTCGACACACACGGCACGATTGACCACTGTTTGGTTGGTCCCAGCAAGGACCAGCACCCGAAACCCGTGCGGGGCTCCGCCAATATCATGTGGAAGTGCGACACGTGCCACAAGTTCTCCAGCACGCGCCCCATTCTGACCAACCGCAGAAGCGCGCCCAACTCGATTATGCACGAGCACCGAGTGGGGTGTGGCATTTACAGGCGCGACAAAAATCAGGCAGGTCGGAAGTTGAGTGGTCCTATGACGGCAGCGCATCGCAATTACTCTGAGCTGATGGACGACG
>Ga0105052_10002338_pt1 | contig 23493 bp, 29 predicted proteins | sample FRY03_FD_78094 | JGI IMG/M metagenome (GOLD analysis project Ga0105052, IMG submission 78094) | Freshwater microbial communities from Lake Fryxell liftoff mats and glacier meltwater in Antarctica - FRY-03 | ecosystem: Environmental > Aquatic > Freshwater > Ice > Glacier meltwater ... | reverse complement strand
CACCATTTTTCCAAAGATTAACATCATTTTGCCAAACACCATTATAAGGATTACCCACAGAATCACTATTATCAAATGTTATAGTTTGTGGAAAAACATGTATTGTATCACCGAGTGAAGATGCATCTCTAGCTGCTTTTAATGTTAAGAAAGGTTTGTTTATATAACCTTTCAATCCATTAGAATCATCACCGTTCTTCGAAACATATAGTATATTACCTAAGTCGGCACTATAAGTAGATGTAGGTAAAGTTATAAGTTCAATATTACTACTATTAGAAATAGTACCACCATTTAAACTCAAAGATCCATTTATCAAAATAACTTTACCATTTATATCAATATCCAAATTACCCTCGACTAAAAAGTCACCATATATTAAATATTCATGATTAGCTGGAACAGAAACTCTCTCACCAGGTAATATTCTATATTTAACTAATGATGTATCTGATGGTGGTTTATTTAATCTAAAATTAGTACCATCATATAATATACTATAAATAACATTTACATTTATATCATTCTGAACTAAATTAATCAACCCACCATTTGTTTGATATTTAATTGGTTTTGCTCCCAAGTTATTTATATTTAAAGTTGGTGATGCTCCATTTCCCGTAGCAAATTGAATTAAATATAGGTTATCAGTATCATATGAATATAAACCCGGTAATGTTGATGTAAATGTTGTTGAATTTGAACTAGTAGCAGATACTAACTTAACTTGATTAACTTTCTCTTTAACCCAACCACCAGTTGAAAATGTTCCATTATATCTATAAACTGAATTAGGCTCATTATTAACTCTAATTGACATTCCATAATCAGGTGTTATTTTAGACCAATTACTTAAATTAGAATCCCACTCAACAACATAACCACCACTTGGATAATTTTGCCAGTTAGATCCACTAAGATTAGATGAGTTATTCAATCCAACTAAATATCGATCACCTGATGATGGTTCTGTAGGTTCTATTAATCTAACCGATATAGCCGGATCAATCCAATAACTTGCTGTATCGTTTCCAGTACCAGCAAACTTAACCCAGTTTAAATTATTAGTTATAACAGTTGATGAGTGACCATAAACTAATTGATATGTACCATTATTAACAGAGTCATTATAAACAGAACATAACATACCCCACTCTCTTCTCTGTGAAATAAGAGAGTTTCTATTAGTTAAAGTCGCATATGAATGGTGACCACCATTAATTTCAAAAGAAAATGCAGATGCAATCAAATCACTTGAATTATTTGGTCTTATTGCTGCTGATATTAATGTACCTGTATTTTGTGACATATTTTAATTTTAATTTTTTAGTTTTATATTTTAATTATAATATCTAATGGTGAATTCTGTGCTGTATTTGATACATAAACATCATATCTTAAACCTGTAAATCCAAACTCATTTGAAAATTCGGAATCAGATCTAACTTTTGTGAAAGCATTAGATGATAAACCATTAACCGTAAATGTTGCGACTGATCCAAATCTAGTAGGATGAGCAAATACTAAATATTCACCTGATCCATTTATACCAGCATATGTTCTACCAGATGTTCCATAAGTTGATGTTAAAAGAAACCCAGGTGAAACTCCCGCTCCACTTAAAGATTTAATTATACCATCTGTTATATGATTACCAACTGATGAGGCTGATCCACTCTGTGTTGTTAAATCCGGGTTACCAATACTAGATAAATTAACTTTACCCCAATAAACCCTATTTAACCAAGTTATACTTGTTGATACTATAGTATTTGATGTACCATCACCAACTGACATTGTATAAGATTGAACTATATTAGATGAAATAGGATTAGAACTATGTGTAGATGTGGTTAATCTAGTTGAATTTTGATTAACACCAGTAGGAATAATAGTTGATCCATCAACAATAATCGATGTTATATTATTCTTCTTTTTGATAACCGACCAGGTTAAAGTAACCGATGTACTTGATCCAAATTGCCTTTGATTATTAGAAGCTGATAAAGTAGCAGTTGGTGCAATATATGGATATAATATAATATCTAAAGCATCTTGAATAGTACCACTAAATGTAGTTCCAATAGAAACTCCACCGATCGATGAGATAGTAGGTGTTGATCTTAAATAACTTGTATCATCTGATAATGATTGTGATGCTGTTATTTGAACATCATCAATTCTATTCCATAAAGTCCAAACCGAATCTCTAACATCCTTAGCATTAATCAAATGTGATGCGTTATCTGGAATCTGTGTTAATAAATCAACAATATTAAACCTATAATCAGAGTTTATATTAATACCAGTATAACTAGATGTTCCTGCCATAAATTTTTATTATTTAATTATATATATTAAATTTCGAATCACTTTATTTACTATTTTTGTTAAAAATTATAAAATGAAGGAGGAATTATTAAAGTTTATAGAAGAAAAGTTGCCAGGAGCAATACCACTATTATTAGTAATTAGAGGATCTCATGCATATGGTACAAATATTGAAACATCTGATACTGATTTCTCAGGAGTTTTCATACAAAATATTGATGATATATTAGGTCTTAATTATATACAACAGATAAATGACTCAACCAACGACACAGTAATCTATGAAGTTCGAAGATTTTTAGAATTGTTGGAGACTAATAATCCAACTATATTAGAACTTTTAAATACACCAGAAGATTGTATATTATATAAACATCCAATATTTAATGAGATTTTAGATAATAAAGATAAATTTATTACTAAAACCTGTTCTAAGTCTTTTGGTGGATATGCTATTGAACAAATTAAGAAAGCAAAAGGTCTTAACAAGAAACAGAATTGGGAAAAGAATAAAGTATGTAGAAAAGATGTTTTAGACTTTGTTTATGTTATTCAAGAGGATAAAACTATTCCTTGGAAAATTTGGTGTATGGAAAAACCACAATATAGTTTAGAGTATATTAAATATGAAAATAAATTTTGCGGAGTGGTTAATTTACCACATGCTAAAGATTTATACGCTGTTTATCATGATGAAGTTGCTCAACTTTGTTTTTCCGAAAACACTTCTGAAGATGATAGAGAGTCAAATAAAAAATATTATGATGAACCTTATAATCTTGGATATAAAGGGCTAATTAAAGTTGATGAAGGTGAAAAATTTGAAGAATCAAATTCTCTTAGATTATCTAGTATTCCAAAAGGTGAGAAAGTAATCTGTAATATAATTTATAATAAAGATTCTTATTCTAGTCATTGTAAAGACTTTAATGAATATACTAAATGGGTCGAAAATCGAAATGAACAGAGATATGTTGATACAACAAAACATGGTCAAAAGATTGATGGTAAAAACATGATGCATTGTATGAGACTTATCACAATGGCTAAAGAGATTGGTAGAGGTGAGGGTGTTATCGTTAGAAGAGAAGACTCGGAATATTTAATATCTATTAGACGTGGTGAATTAGATTTAGAAGAATTGATTAAAAAAAGTGAAGAAGAGATAAAAAATGTAGATGATATATTTAATAATTCAAATTTACCCGATAAAGTCGATAGTAATTTAATTAATGAATTATTAGTAAAGATTAGAAGAAATATATATAAATTATAAACACATTGTTTATAAGAGGATATAAATGTAAGAAATATATATATAAATATAAATAAATAAATAAATTATGACATTACCAAACGTAGTATTATTAGTATTAAGTTACCTTTTAGGATCATTTGTAACAAATGTTAGATTGAAAATTACTGAATTAAATTTAGTAAAAGATATTAAGAAAAAATATAATAACTTATTAAATAACCTTATAAATAATAAGACATCTTTTATAAAGGTTTTTGATAAACATATCTATCTATCTACTAATATGGAAGGATTAGGTGATGTTACTATTATATATTTCATTGATAATGAATCTATTTCAATTTTTGACAAAGATAAATGTTTATATGTATCAAATACTATAGACGAAAAATTGAAAGGTGAGATAATATCAATGATAAATAATTTATATAAAGATGATATTAATGATGTTATAAATGTTCTTGGAGTAAATATATCAAGAAGTGAATTAGAGTTTAAGATTAAGGAAATTACACAAGATAGAATTAATGAAATCGATTTTATTAAAAATAATATTAATTCATTAGAAGAAGAATCAGAAATAGATCGAATAATTATTGAGAATGAATCCAAACATACTATTGACTCAGTTCTAGATAAGATCATAGATTCTGGATATGAAAACTTATCAGATACTGAGAAAGATTTTTTACTAAATTTAAATAAGAATTAATGAATTTAAATTATAGAAATGAGTCTATTGATGATAGACTCATTAATGAATGTGACGAATTATCTAAAAATGGAGATAGGTTCTTTATTTTTGATAAGGAACTAACTAATTTTATAGAAGAAAAAGTTTCTGTTATTTCGGAAAGTGATATATTCCACATTGGGAAATTTGATTGTTTTAATGTATTTCCATCAAGATTCTCATACTATGATACCGAAACTAAATCTACCGATAGATATGAAAGGTATAAAATTGTAACTGACTTTATTAAGAGAAATGGGTTTGAACCTTCTATGTTTAATTTTGGACCCGAATATGAGGAAACCTTTTCATTAGTATGTAATGAAGATAGATTTACTATTAGATTAAGACCAAATTTAATTATTAATATAAGTTATGATGGACCAGAATTTATTATTGGTTCAATATATAATGGATTTTTTTCAAAGTTAGATATAATTAATAATATTTCAAAGTATGCTGGTTTAGATACTATCAGAGATTTAAAAATAAGTTCATTAATAGATTGTATTATAAAAAAACCATAATATTAATATTATGGTTTTTATTATATGAATAAAGTTATTTTATAATATTATAAAACTCCTTAAAGTGTTTTATTCTATCATCCAAACCATTAGTACCACCATTTACTCTTCTTGTTACTTTTGTAACAACATCATCACTTGATCCTAGATCACATGTTTTCCATAAATTATTACTATCAAAAAAGAAAGCTGCTGAAGCTAAAGGATATTTAGTTGCAACTAAATCTGGTTTAGAAACACAATCCTCTCCTATAAATTTACTAAATCTAGTATAATTATCTTTACCGGTTAATTGTATATAACCTCTTCCTCTGAATTTAAATCCTTCTTTACTAGATTCATTACCATTACCCATTCTATTAGCATAAACTTTATTTGCTATCTTTTCAGGATTTCTAGAATATCCAGTAGTATCATTCGGGAAATATTTACCGAAGATTTCCTTCAATCCATCAGATGAATAATTTAAATTTTCAGATACTGCTCTGAAGTTACCACTTTCATGTCCACATTGTGATAGAAAATGAGCTAATCTTAAAGGTGTTTTAATATTAAAAGATTCACATACAGATTCAATTTGTGAATAAACACCATCTGGTATATGTCCTCTTAATTTTTTAATAAATTGTAATGGTGTAGTATAATTACTTTTAACATCACTGAAAATTCTAGCCAATGTTAAAGGTCCGACCAATCCATCATCTTTTAATCCATTTAACTTCTGCCATTTAATTACAGCTAATTCTGTTTCTTTACCAAAATCACCATCATCTTTTAACCCCAGTTTAATTTGTAATTTCTTAACGTCTTCTCCAGACGATCCTAATTTTAATAACATATATTTAATTAATTTTATATATATATATTAATTAATATTTCTTTAAAAATCGATTAAAATATTATAGTTATTATAGTATATCATGATGTTACATGTTTTAGTGATTAAATATGTAATAATCATCAACCATTCGACCCTTAACTTTTAATGTTTCACTTACTATTTTTATTAATACATCATCCACTAATCTATCACCAATAGTTTTTTCAAAATTACTTTTATCAATTAATCCATCCAATGATATATCAAATGATCCATCAATCGAAATAGTCTTATTTAACATGTAATCAAAAAAGAATTCTATTAAATTACCTTTTATTATATCCATATCATCACTACTAAATATAACAACATCAATATCTTTCTTACCATTTTCATTATTCCATAAATTAACTTTAAATAAATGTTTATCACTATCAATAACATTAATTTCACTTAAACTAGAGTTGAAAATATCAGCAATTTTCTTTTCCATATTTATATCAGAATATCCAATACCTTTATAAATACAACTTACTAATTTATCTATCTTGAAATCATCAGACTCAAATAATTTAAAACTATCAAATGTTAAAACCTCATTAGTTTCCATATTGATTCTATCCTCTATAACATCATTTAAAACTATTTCTATACCATCTATACCCTTTAAGTTATTTCTTAGTATAAACTTATTAAACTTATCACTACCTCTCTTTAAATACCTTTTTAGGTTAGAGGGTTTTATTTTCCATTTATCCATGTAATCATCAATCAATTGATTTATCACTTGGTAATATTTATCAGCATCTTCTCTATTTTTAATTGACATATATAAATAATTAATTTTAATATTATATATATTAAAATTAAATTACAAAAATATTATTTAATATATACTTTATGAGTTTATCACATTCAAGAACATATTACAATACTAAACCGGTTGAATACATGGTTATAAGAAAACATCCTCTTTTACTAGAAGATAATGAGTTCATACCAAGATTCTCATTAAAAAATGTAACTGATATAGCTAATATTCCAATTAATGAACCAATCAAATATTCAGATGATATTATGATTAAAGCTATCAAATATGGTATGATATTTTTAATTAATTATAAAGGTGAAGAAGATAAACACTTTGCTGGACATGAAAGAGTTATATATGGTATGGTTTTAGGTAGATCAACAAAAGGGAAAACTCTTTTAAGAGGATGGCACCTTAATGGTTGGTCAGTCTCACAGAAACGATCAATTAATAAGATATGGAGACTTTTTAGAACAGATAGGATACTTTCTATGACTTTCACTGGATCATTCTACAGGTTAGCTCCATCAGGTTATGAGATGAATGATAAAGGAATGAGAGGTGGTATAATTGCTAAAGCTGATTTTTCAGAAATAAGAAATAATCAACAAAAATTAGTAAATCAAAATAAAATACAAGGAAGAGATGAAATTACAATGGGTGATGATAAAAATAACTCATCAACTACAATTAGAGCACAAGATACTGAATCTAAAATTGATTTAACAAAACCATTAGATAACGCATATATAAATAATGAAAAAGATAAAGCTAATTTAAGAATATCATTCCTAAAAAGCATTTATGGTAATAAGTTCATAGCAGTACTTGGAGCACTAGGACAACCAGGAAACACCGTTAAAGTATTACTAGATAACGGAACACAAATAGGTATGTTTAAAGTAATGGACTCAATAACTGGTGATGTTTTGAAAAGTATTAAGACTGTAAAGGGTAATTCTATATATGATTTATATATCTTTACTAAGAAAATGTAAAACTTAATAAAAGAAATTATGAGAATGGTAAAAGTAATTGAGGGTATAACATCCAATGTTAAAACATCAACAATTGATAAATTAGATATGGAGACAGATTTTTTAGTAAATCAAATTGATACTCCCGAAGAAATAAAAAATGCATTTAATGTATTTATAAATAAAAGAAATATAAAACCTACTAAAAAAAGGTTTTAATATAATGAATAGAAAATGATATATTTTTATTAATATATACATTAAAAAAAATAAATAAGTATGAAATATTTAAAAACCTTTGAATCTTACGAAATTAATGAAATCTTTGGATTTAGTAAAGAGGAAAAAGAATCTAAGAAAGCGAAATCTATTGAAAAATTTAATAGTGATCCAAAAATTAAAATTGATGCAGTTGCTAAAGGTGAAGCATATGTAAAAGCTAATGGTAAAGCTAAGGTTTATAACCTAACAGTTAAAACACATGGTAGAGAAGCTGGTGAAAAATATCTAATATTTAATGGATTAAACCCAGGTATAAAATACTCTGTGTGGAATAAAGATGAAATTGCTCCAGATGGAACAAAAGGATATTTTGTAGACTCTACAAAAAGAGGTGATGTTGGTGCTAATCAATAAAAAATTAATAAAATATAAAAATCCACTCAATTTGAGTGGATTTTTATTTTTAAAGTTAAATTAAATCATTTCATCTGGAAACCTTCCCGAAGTTGATCTCAATATATCTAAATCAAATTCAATTAAACTATCTTTCCCATATAACTTAACCTTCTCTAGAATATCATCAGATGTGGTGTATTCAGTTATGAAGGTATATAATACATCTATATTAGACATAGATACTTCTAAATCAAATGTTTTCTTAAAAACATCCATCTCACATTTAAAATGTTTAACCTCATTAGTTATATCTTTATATTCTACTAATAATCCATATTCTGATAAAAAGGAGATAACATTAGAAGTTGTTTCTTCATCCATAAACATAAAACCTTCTTCAAATAAATTATCTTCTATAAATTCACCATTCTCATCAAAATTAACAACACTTACATATGACTCATATTTATAACCATCGTCATCAATATACTTTGATACAATATCATAATACATAGAAGTTAATTCAGGTACAGTAAGAATAAGATCATTAGTATTTTTAGTTTTTATATAAGAAGCTTTCATAATATTTTAGTTTTATGTGAGATCAATATTTCTACTCGATAAATATAAGTATATTATTTAATTAAATCGATTTTTTAAAATAATATAATGAAATAATATATTTTATCAATTTTTTCATATTACTCAAAATTAGATACACCAAAAGCCACACCTTGATAATTAGTATCAAAAAGTTCACTCGACTTTGTTACTACACCAAAAAACTTATTGTCTTGAAATCTAAAATCTTTAATCGATGTATCAGCTCCCATATATCTATGACTTCCCATTAACATGGTCTTATTATGACCAGGTGATGTTGACCACAGATAAATCATATTCAATTTTATGAACCTTTCCAACATGTTTGTATCCAAATTATATGGATCATACGAACCAAAATTATAATATTTATTTAGAAACACATTGAATCCTTTTATTGAATTTTTCCTGGAACATAAACCACCAATAAATACTATATTTTCCAAACCACCGTCAGGATTGTGAAAAAGAAAGGTTGTGTCTTCAGTTTCTTTTTCCTTCCTAACCAAATTATCTATATGAACAACACTACGTTCTTCAGTTAGTTTATCACTCCACTCAAGAGATTTAACATGGTTAGCAACCCTATATGTATTAATATAATCAAACAATTCCTTATCCTAACCATATACCGAAAAGGATATAAACAATATAATATATTTTATCATTTTTTTCATACTACAATATATGGATAATTAATTCAATGAATTTTTATATAAAGTAGATAAAAATTTATTAATATATATAATATTAAAAAAAACTAATATTATGAGTAATATAAAAACCTTTAAATCATTTAATGAGAATTCTGAACAAGTTGAGAATATCGAAGAGAATTCAGAATTTGTTAATTACATGTTCTTTGATAACATAAAAGCTATTAGAAGATTAACTGATAGAATGTTAAAAATGAATAAAAGTGAAATAGATCAATTATTAATTGAACATGATTGGGCATCTGATCACGCTTCAGTAGCTAAAGAAAATATTGAACAGATATTTAACTTTTTTGCAAGCAAAGATAGTGAATATAACAAAGAAATATTTGGTAATCAAGAAGATAATAATATCACCGAAGACTAAAACAAATACTTATAATATGATATAAGTAGTGTGATTCCTTTGATATAAATGGTGAGATAATTTCAGACTTTTATATATTTAAAATTAAGATAAAATATGAACCTTTATAACCAAGAAGAGATTGATAGAATAAAAAAGTCTAAAGAAACTAACGATAGATTGGAGGAATTCTTCAATACAAAAAGATTAGATTGGAATAAAATAATTGAACCATTATTTAAAAGTCTTTCCTTAGATCTATCAAATCCATCTAATGCTCCAAAGTTATTAGACTCACAATCAAACGCTCTTACATTTAGACAACAAATTAACGAACAAATTAATTATTTTCTAAATAAGATTAGTAGAGAAACAACTAAAATTAAGAAACTAAGACAAGATAAGTTTATATTTTATGCAATTGGATTTGGAATAAAAACAAATCTAGGTGAAAAATCTATTCTAATTGACGGACATTTAGCAGAAAATGATAGATGTATTGAACTAATGGAATCATATATACAATATCTTAGAGATAGTGTTAAAAATTTAGAAGCATTTGGATTTTCCATAAAGAATATGATCGAATTAATGAACTTCTTAGGTAGATAACCACCAAAACTTACTTTAAATGTATTATATTTGTATTATGGAAGAAGAATCTATTAAATACTATTATATTGGAGATAAATCATCTAAATTTTCTTACATAGATGGTAAGATGAATGGTGAATATATTACTTATTATCGTAGTGGTGATATATTATCTAAATGTAATTATATAGACAGTAAGAAGAATGGTGAGTATATTGAATACTACATGACTGGTGAAATAGATTTCATTGAAACTTACTCAAATGGTAAGATGAATGGAACATCTATTAGTTATTATATTAGCGGTGAAATATATTCTATATATTATTATATAGATAATAATAGGGTTAGTGATGAGGAATGGTTATCCTATAATAGGAATCTTATATTAGAAAGTATTGGTTTGTGAAATAACATTAATAAAAAAATAGGATATTCTTAAAGAATATCCTATTTTTTAAATTATGAATTATATTTAAAATTGTGATTTTCTTCAATTTTCAACAATGTCTGGTATATCAACTTAATAATGTTATTAACATCATCTTTATGACAGGTCTCAACCGTAGTGTGCATATACTTAAGTGGTAATGATATTAAAGCTGATGGAACTCCACCGTTTGAATAAGCAAAAGCATCTGTATCAGTACCGGTAGATGTTGAGTTGGCTGATAATTGAAAGGGTATTTCCTTATTAGAAGCCGTATCTAATATTAATTTTCTTAACTTATTATGAACTGCTGGTGATCTGGTTATAACACCACCTTTACCAGCTACACTTTCACCTTCTTTATTTGGTGTGTAACACGGAGATGAAGTTTCATGACAAACATCTGTTATAATAGCTACATTTGGTTTAATATTATTAGCGATCATTTGAGCTCCTCTCAATCCAATCTCTTCCTGAACCGAATTTACTATATAAAGTTTAAATGGTAATTTAATACCTTTTTTCTTTAACTTTCTAGCTACTTCTGCGATCATAAAACCACCAATTCTATTATCTAAGGCTCTACCAGTATAATAATCTTTACCAAGTTTCATAAACTGATCTTTAAATGTTATAACTGTTCCAACATTTACACCCATTTCAATAACATCTTCTTTTGTAGAAGCACCAACATCAATAAAAATTGAATCTAAATCAGATTCCTTTTTTCTATAAGATATGTGTATAGCCGGGTGTCCAAAAACTCCATCAACTGGTCCTTTATCACCCCATAAAGAAACTCTCATAGAAGGTGCTATTGTTGCATCTGATCCTCCATTACGAATAACTCTAATATAACCATTAGAATCAATGTGATTAACATACCAAGATATCTCATCAGCGTGTGCTTCGATAACAACTTTAAAGTCAGAGTTCATATTACCCATGATACCATAAGAAGTACCATAATTATCCAATTCTACTTTATCTACATATTTTGAGATGTAATCCATCCATATTTTTTGACCACCTAGTTCATATTCGAATCCAGTTGGTGAGTTACTATTTAGATATTTCTCTAAAAATTCTTCATTAATTTTCATATAATTTATTTAAATTTTAATTTATACCGAAAAATAAAGAAATGTTTAAACATTACTCATCAACATCATATAATAAATATGAAATTTAAACTAATAGAAGACTGGTATATCGAAGATTTTTTTGATAAAATAAAAATATATGAATCTGGTCACATTTTTACCAAAAATGATAATAATAAATATTTAATAAATAGTAAAGAATCTACATTAGAAATGACATTTGATGAGATGTTTAAGTCTAATCGTTTTGAAGTCATAAATGATCAAGAAATAGAGATAATTGTTGAGGAATTACCGATTGACTTAGATAACGAAATAAAAAGTTGGAGAATTCAATTAGATGTAAAAACATCATTATCAAATTTGAAATTAATTCAAAAGTTTATATATGAAAATATACCATCAATGATTTGATGGTATATTTAAAAACTATTTATGATTTTTCACCTATCTCTAATAGAACTTTATGTAGAGAGTTGCTAATCTGTGAGAACATCTTACTTTCAAAATCTTCTCTTATTTTTTCAGTCTTTCTATCATAGAAAGCTGATAATCTTTCCCAATTCCTTTCAGTTAATGTTACATCATAATGATAAACTTGGTTAGTTATTTTAATACGACGACCATCCAACACTATAAATATACCTAAACTTTCGTTCTTTATATACCTTTTCATTGATATTGGAGCTATTAGAAATAATGATTTCTTGTGATTTATCAATCTTATGATAATTGACTTACAAACTTTCTCATTATAATCATCCTCACCTTTCAGAGTAAAGTCTTTATAACCATACTTTAATCTAAACTTAATCAACTTTCTAACAAAAAACCTTTTAAATAAACCCATAATAATATCTTTTTTACAAATATATGAATAAATAATGAATCTATAATCGAAATTTGTTGAATTCCTTAACAATTCTATATTTAAGAAGAGGTTTATCATTTATAGTAATATCACCTTTAGCGTTCTTACCAATCTTCTTCACTTTAACCTTTTTATTCTTGAAACGACCACCTAATATTATATCACCTACTTTTATAGGTATTTTAATATCTTCAAATTTTTTTAAATATCTCATATAAATTTGTTAATCGGTTTTTCTAATCTATTCATCCAACCTTTCATGAACTCTTTCTCTTCATTTGGATCAGCATTTGATAAATATTGATTCAATCGGTTATCTTTAATAGATTTATGTAATTCTCTTAATTTTATATTATCCATTTTATTTATTATAGGAGTTAACTTAGTATTCACATCACCCCAGCTTTTAATATAGTTTATATTAAAACCAAGTTTACTCATAGAATTAATTAATACCCTTTTGGATACACCCGGTCCTTGATTAACACACGCGTCATATAAAATATTAGCAATTGATTGATTTTTAATATTATCAAATCCCTGTGGATTCCAATACTCTGATCTATATATATCAGTAGCTGTTGATTTATGTAAAGACTTCATTATGTTTTTCCATTTAACACCAATATCACTCTTATTTATATACTTCTGATCTAAATCCCATTGTTCTTTAAATGATAAAGGCACATTACCACAAAGTTCTTTATATCTATTACCATAAGACTGTTTTAGTGAATTTAATTCAACTTTAGTCGATTGTTTTATATTTGTAGATATTAAAGTAAATGCAGCAATTCCATGATTTGTACCAATTAAATATCCAGACTTATTAAAGGGACCACTTGTGTAGTTTCCAGCATCAATAGAATTCTCAGTATAGCCACCCTCAGCAAATGAAACTAAATTATTAGCCGAATTAAATGATGATCCAGATTTATTTACAACAATATCCAACACTTCTTTTAAGATAGGATCACCATTATCTGATATTAAATCACTAATCGGTATTTGAGTAACCGAAAATATAATAAGAGATATTTTAACAAATAAATCTTTTTTAATACTATATGGTAAATCTTTTAATTCCGTAATAAGTCTATTAAAATATTCTTTAACTTGATCAATATCAAGTTTACTAATAAACGATTTTATTCTATTTAAAATAGATGATGTTATAGGCGATGATATATTCTTTAATATGTTAATATATTTTCGGAAATCACTTTTCTTACTTTCTATATCCCATTCAAAAGTATCACCAACTTTAATTTCATCAGATTCAATTACCTTTAATAAATCAAAAATAATGGATTCAAACTCTCTATCAAAATTATATTTAGTATAGTTAGAAACTTTTCTCATAAACATATATATTAAATATAATTACCAAAAAATTAATAATTAAAATATGGAATATATTTATATAGTAATAGCTGATTGTGGTGATTCATCAATAACAGTTGGTATTTTCACAGACCCTGATAATGCGTCTAATTGTTTGAAAAAATACGAAAAGTTCTTTGATGATAGCTTTGAACTACTATTCACACTTGTTAGTGATGGTGTTTGGGAGGATAATGTAATATCATATAAGGAGATATATAACTTTGATTGTATTAAAATAAATAAAATGCCACTTAATAAAGAAATTTTTACAGATATGTTTAAAGGAGTTCGATCAGAAGATATGAAAACTCTAATAACTCAATGGAATAGAGATTATAAAATAGGATCAATACTACTATAATTACTCTTTTAAACCATCATCTTTAAATGATGATGGTAGAATATGTTTATATATCTTAAATATCTTTAAAAGACCTAAAACAACACTACCACCAGGTGCTATAAATATAGATCCAATACCTAACATCTTTATTATATCACCAGCTTGTTCCTTTATTTTGAACTTCTCTAAATCAGTTAATTTTGATCTAGTTTTATTCCCATCAGAATCTATTAGTTTACTACGAACTGAATTAATTAATAATTCTACAGCGTGTTTTGTTTCGGAATTTTCTTTTTTCATTCTCATTGAAAAATCTTTTTTCCACAATAAAAACTTATTCTTCAAATATCTGTTTAACTTCTCAAAATCCGAAATCGGTTTTATATATCTCATAGTCTACATCAAATTTAATTAAATTATTAATATATATATATTATATTAATAATTTATATTATGATATGAATCTCATAATTTATATATATATAAATTATGAGATTTAAAACAGTTATATATATTAAGTGGTCATTGACCGGTAGGTTTCAATTATTTATCAATTTAGGGAAGTTGTATAAAAGTTATGATGAAAGTGAATTGGGTGTTAGCAGACACACTTTAACCAAAAGAGATTTATTTATAGGATTTAACAATGGTGTTGTTGAAATTTTTAAATGCTATGTTATGTAAATCTCAATAGATTATATTAACCACTTTATCTATTAAAATATTACTACCTTCTAAAATGTAATCTAACTTACTATTTCTCATTGAGATTTTATCATAAGACATAATCAACTCATTCGGACACATTATAAGATCTAAATAACATTTAAAATGAGATAGATCACCAACATATGTTATACCACCAATTTTAATATTACTTACGTGTTTGAAATTATAAGAACATTCTATTATATTATATAAAGACATCGGTATTATTATACAGTTGTGTCTTGATTCATTTACAACACAATTAAACCTATTTAATGACGCTATTATACGATTAGACTTAAATTGACAATTTTCTAAATTTGTTTCCATTATACCACTTGGTATATTCTTTAAATCAATCTCCATTTATATTTTATATAAATTAAAATAAAAAGTTTAAATACAACTTTTATAATCATAATCAATATAAATAAAAAATAATAATAATTATGATTGTAAAAGGAAGTGCTGTTAAGGTACATTATATTGGTAAGCTTTCAGATGGTGAAGTTTTCGACTCTTCTGAAGGAAGAGAACCATTAGAATTTATATTTGGAGAAGAGATGGTTATACCTGGATTTGAAAAAGCTATCTTAGGAAAAGAAGTTGGTTATAAAGCAAATATAGTTATAGCTATTGATGATGCTTATGGACCAATTAGAGATGATTTATTTATTGAAATTCCAATAGATAAATTACCAGGGGATGTTGAGATTGGTCAAGTTTTACAAGCCGATTCAGGAGATGGTAAACAAGTGCAGGTTATAGTTAAAGAAATTAATGAGAATCATGTTATTATTGATGGTAATCACCCATTGTCAGGAAAGGAATTGATATTCGATATTGAAATTATTGAAGTTATCTAAAATAATACATTAATTAAAAAACCCACTAAATAAATTAGTGGGTTTTTAGTTAATGTATTATTTTTTAATAAATCTATCAAATCTATAAATTTTGTGATTAAATCCTTCATCTATAAAATTACCTTTACCATCTAATTTAGTTATATCTTTATCTTTAATAACCTTATAATCTTGTTCTGGTTCAGATCCTTTATAATCTTGTTTCTCTGACCATATAAGACTTATACTAAAAGGAACACCTGATAAATCAGAGATTATTTTATTTTTAAACATATCAACATATTTTAATCCTAATGAATTTAAAACTATTTTACTTGTTGGTATGATATCACCATTTTCATTTTTAACTTCTTCATCCTTAACTACACCAAAAACATTAGATATTGATCCAATACCACCATGTCCACCTGATACAGTTATCTCATCTTGACCAATCTCAGTATTAGGATCATAATAATTTAAATGTGTTTGAAAGTTTTTTAATAAACCATTTACGTATATACCCAAATCATTTATATCATCACCATTTTTATATTTTGGCAAACCTTCCATTTCCTTAATTGATCCATAAGCACAAACCTGTAAGGTACTACCATATTGTAATAAAATAAATTTAGGTAGTTTTGGAATAGTCCAAACATTACCAGATTTATCAACCTTTCTTGAAAATAGATATATTTCTTCTGGTGATAGGAACTTCTTTAACGATTCAGTATTATAAATATCTAATTTATCTAAAATACCTTCGGTAACTTTATTATTTATCTTATCCATAATAAGACCCATTTCATAATCTTCCATAACTATTGTTCTAGCTCTAAGAGCATTAGCCCAAGTTGCTGTTGGAACAAATACTAAGTCTCCGATTATTGAATATCCATCAGATCCAATTGTGTGATGTGCTCCGGGTGATGATTGTCTTTGAAAGTCCGCTAAGAAATCTTTCTGTGACATATAAACCTTTTTATTCTTTTTAGATCCTCTTGTCATTTTTTCCATCTTTCTAAGTCTAAACTCAGCATCTTCTAAAAAGTCTTTAGCTTGACCCTTTTGAGGACCAAAGTTATTAACATTATGTTTACCATAAACCTTTTTCATAGTATTAAAAATAGAATAAATAGAAGCATCATTACAGTTTCTTATAACCGAAACTAATGTTTTAGTATCACCTCTTTTTAACATCTGATTAAAAGCTGCTCCAAATTCCAATCTTTTATTCTTAGATTTTGTAATCTCTTTTAAGTTAAAATCTAAAAGTCTTTTCCAACTAACTCCATATTCATCATATTTAGCAGCATCAATCATTCGAATAACATCAACAGTTAAACTATCTTGTGGAACTCCTAAAGATTGACATAAAGCTTCATATGCTGAAGCGGTTGATTTCTTCTGAACAGGTGAAGACTTATACTTCTCTAAATCTTCTTCTGAGAATAACCCATGATGATCTAAATAAAAGTCAATTAAATCATCTCTATCATCACCTGGCATGTTAGCAAAATCCAAACAAACGTTAATCAATTTAGGATCAAGAGTTGTATATTTCCAACCATCAGTATAATTTATAATACCATACTTAACTATTTCAAAACCTTTATTTAATAAATATTTCTTCATTTCAATTGCACAAAAAATACCATCCATATCATCATGTGTGTATAGAGCTACTTTCTTACCTTCTTTACCCTTTTTTAACCAATAATTTATATCATTTGGAATACGAGGTGAAGCTTCTTCATTTATCTTATTCCATTTATCAAATCTACTTATTACCATTTTAATTAAATATTTTTTATTATATATTAAATATTTTAAATCATTTTAAAACATCATTTCTTACCAAATCCTGATATAACACCCTTATCTTTTAATTTATCATCTTCTGCATCATAACTAGTATCAAAGAAGTTATCATTATCATTAACAACTTTTACTTCCGAATCCATAGTACCATAAGGTCCTATGTTACCTGATCTAAAAATACCACCATACATATCACTATTCATATAACCTCCAACAAAATAACAATTAGTAATAACAGACGAATCTAATCTACAAGTTAATAATTTAGTATCATCTAACTCAGAATGAACTATATGAGAATTACTTAACTGTGATCTACCAATTTCACATCCAATAAATACACAATTATCCAAAATACCTTCTATATTACAATTTATTAAATCAAAAACAGATATTGTCGATGATGCTCTAATATTAGCATCTATTATTTCCATAGTTTGTGTATCTGTTACATAGTTTATAATACAATCTTTTAAGTCGATTGTAGAATCTATAAGATTATATAACTTTGTATATATCTTTTGATAGTATGAACTAACTAAATCATAATCACTAACTTGATCAATTTGTAGTTGTATTGTAGAGAAGTCGGTAATGAAATTATCATACCTTGAAAAGTTTTTAAAACTCTTAATATTATCTTCTAAATACTCTTCAAGTTTATTTATATCTTCTGAGTCAAATCCAGCATCAATACAATCATATGTATTTATCAAAAAACGATCAAAGAAATAAGTAATCTGTCCTATATTCTTTTCATAATCCTTACCACCAATATATCTATACTCTAACCTTTGAGTATCTTTATTATTATTCATATTAGTAAAATTAATACCATAATATTTATCTTTTGGAAGCCTTAAATTATTCTTTATAACACCAATAGAGATATTAAAGAAATCATATCCCTTAAAAGGAATCATTTTTTTAATAGTCTTTGCATAAACATTATTTTTTCTAGATGGATAATAGCTATAAACTTCATCTTCATCCATATTTAAAATTAATTTCAAAATGTTCAGATCATTTAAATCTATATCATCAGCAAGAAATGAGTAATTAAAGTGAATTGATGACTTATCATTAGTATAACCATAAGTTTGTATAAACTTAAGTATCTTTATTAAATAATATTTAGCATTATAATATTCCATTGGTCCAGTTACTAACTCAACCATGTTAGATCCACCAGAAAGATCAGGTTCAATTTTGAAATTATCAACATCTGGTGTAAAATCAGAATGATATTGTCTAAAACCCCAAACTTTTACAGGACTTAAACATTCATTTAGTAATTCTAATGTTTTATAGAATGATATATCTTTCATGTAAAACTCAAACTCAAATCCAATTTTACCACTATTTAATTTGTGTGATTGATTTAAAAATTTATCCGAATATTTTTTCATAAAGTATATATTAAAATATAATACTCATATTTAAGAAGGAAAGTTAATTCAATTTATATATAATTAAAATGTTATTTATCTAAAGGATAATTAAAAAAAAATAATTTAATATGAATTTTTTCTGTGTTTATGTGAAAACCCGAAAGAAAATGGATAAATATATAAAAGTCAATAAAGTTAAAAATAAATATATTATTGATATCAAAAAGATTATTGAAGAAGAAGAGTTGATTAATCTAGAAGATAAAACATATTTAAAAATAATAGTTTTTAATAAAATTCAACAAGCTATTATTAAAAATAAAGACATATATTATATACCTGACTTTGAAAATGATTTCTCAATTGATAAACTATTAAACCTAAAAAAAATACTAGGTGAGAATAATTTTAACATACTAGTATTTTATAATGAATTTAGAAAAAATCCAGACTTAATTGACCAAGTATTTAACAACTTATCCAAATTCTCAAACTCTCAAATTATAAGAGATTATTAATAAATATAAAAATAATAATTAAAAGATGTCTATTTTAGGAGGATCACCATTGGGTATTATAGGAGCTGGATCATCATCAGTTGGAGGAAATTCCGGATTTAATGGTGGTAAATCAAGAAATGTTAATGTTTTTAAATATAATAGTGGTGCTAAGGATGCTAATACATTAAAAGGTAATAGCTTATTTACAGGAACTAGAATTGTTAGAGCATTTCCCGAAACAATTAATAATATTGGTGGAGGTGAACCATTTAAACAAAGAGAAGGTTTACATGATAATAGTATATATGATACAAGTATTCTTAATATAATTGGAAAACTAGCAGGAACAAAAGCCTCTTTACAACCAGCCGACTTTATTTATTTAAAAAATGTTGGTGTTAATCCAAATAATAGATTAATGATTGCTAGAAGATTTGCATCAGCAATAGGAGATAACTTAATGAGTAAAAGAGAAGCTAATCAAGTTGGATCGATCGCTACTCTTATATCCTGGATGCCACAAGGAGATGAATTTCTTAGTATAACATTTGGTGAAAAATGGGAAGAATCTGCTGCTGATTTTAAAGAATTATTAAATAGTTTAGGAAAAGATATAATGGGTAAAGCAGGTAATGCATTAGGAGCAATTTCTGGTGGTCTAGGTAATGTCGTTCCGATTCCCGGATTTACTGAGATATTCCAAAGAGAGATACTACGAAATATGGGAATTTTTAATGAGGGCGCAACTGATGAACAACTTAGTGGAAATCAAATACCATCAGGTAATCCTAATCTTATAAAAGAATCAAAAAGAAGACAATTAATTGGATATGGATCAGCTGGATCAGGATTAATGTGTACTGTTTCAATTGTTATGAAGTGTGAATGGGAGTTGAAGTTTATAGCAGGAATCGATCCAACAATTGTTTGGATGGATATATTATCAATGATTACTAGATTCGGAACATCAGAAAGTGAGACATATGATCTTAGTACAAACCTTGTCGATAAGGCCAAGTTGTGGATGGATAATCCTAGGAAACTAGTTGAGGAGGTAGCAGGCGCATTAAGTAAGGGTATGCAAAAAATTAAAGAACAATTAACTACTAAAATAGCTGAAATTAAAGCGAAATTAGACGAAAAGGCTGCTGTTACAGGTAAAACTGAAGAAGATATTAAGGCAGATAAGGCTAGTGATCAAGCTGAACAACAATCAAAAATTATTGATTCGATTGCTCAGATTGGTATAAAGGCTTTAACTGGTATAATACAAAAGTATAAAGTTGAGATTATGGGTATTCTAAATTCATTATCCGGATTACCATCAACACCATGGCATATAACAATTGGAAATCCTATGAGACCTATATTTACATCAGGTGATATGTTAACACAGTCGGTTAATATAAAACTAGGACCTGTATTAGCATTTAATGATTTACCATCTTCTATACAAGCGGAATTTACCCTTGTAAATGCTAGAAATTGGGGTATGCAAGAAATAATGGCAAAATTTAACTCTGGATATCTAAGAACGATAGACGCTCAAAAATCTTATTTTGAAACAAAAGGTTCTCAATTATCTGGTCAAATATCAACAGATGTAACTGTTGTTAAAGAATCTGTTGGTAATACAGCAAGCACAGCAAGCACATCTGGATCAACTGGAGAAACAAAAAAAGAGAAGGATAATCCAACAAAAGAAGAAGGAGGTAAAAAACCATCAAACTAAATTAATTAAACTAAAATGATAAATGATCGAAGAGATATAAAATCACTATCAAATTCTAACTTCAATTCAACTGAATTAACATATGATATTACAACACCATCATTTTTAAGTAGAGATACTTCTACTTTAAAATCATATACAGTAGAAAGACATGAAGAAATGAGAATTGATCTAGTTATGAATTCTATGTATGGTGATGGATATTTTGAACATATAGATGTTATATTATATATAAATAATATAGATAATCCATTAAATATAAGAAGTGGTCAGATATTATTTTACCCAGGTGAAAATCAATTAGATGATTTTAGATATACTGATAGTGGAGAATCTATTAAGAATAATGATATCACTAAAAAGTTAGCAACTTATGTAAATAAAACAAGTAGAACAGATAATAATAGACAAGTTTTTATTGAAAATGATTATTCACTACCACCAGTTGTTTTACCAGAAAGAAAATCTCCAATTAAAGTTGATTCCAAAAGTATAATCATAGGAGGTTTATAATTATATATAGTTTATGGAAGAGATTGAATCTATGAGAATAAGAATTGATGATAATCACAATTTTGATATTAAGTTAACTGTATATAAAGTTAATAATAATAAAAGAACTATTAAAACTAATAAACCCAACTTATATAATGATGAAGATTTTGGGTTTAGTTACCGAGATAAACCCAATAGTTATATTATAGATCAATACTTATCAAACTCAGGAATATTATCATATGAAATAATACAAAATCCTTGGAGTGAAATAACTCCAAAACCTAGATATTTTGGATTTGATCCATACTACCTAAACAATGGATCAACGGTTTATATAAAATGGTTCAATGGAGATAAGACTGTTGGTGGTCACAGTTGGAGTGATTATAAAGGAGATGAGTTAGATAAGCCAACTCCAGTTAAAACAACTACAACGCATGTTAGTTTTGGAACTAGTGCAATAGAATCAAAAAAATCATTGTTTGACAAATATGCAAGAATATACGGTGGCGATAAATTAGAACCACTTAATTTAAATGAATTGGGTGAGATAGTTCCTTTATCTGAATTTGGTATAAATGATGAGCCATTTAATGGAGGAGGTAAAAATGACCTTTTTACAATACAAGCTATAATTAAAAGTTGGAAATCACAAATTGGAGGAGATGAATATGAATTAAAACTATGTGATCCTAGTGATAAATATTGTAAAATAATTGAATATAAAAGTCCGTTAAAAGAACAAGATGAAAAACCACCGACTCCAATACCGGCATCATCAAGCAGTTCAAAAGCTAATAGTCCAACTAAACTTAGATTAAATCTAAGTGGTATAGAAGACGGATTTACTATAAAAGCAAAGGAAGATATAGAAATGTTCTTTATTTATATTGGAGAATTACCCAAACCGAAACTCGATGAGTATGATGATTTACAAGAACTTGATGATATATACTCAGAATCTCAATATGATGGAATTGAAGAAAGTGAATTGGGATTTGATGAAATTGATGCAATCTATGATAATACCGAAGATTCACCTATATCAACTTCATATTCACCTGATTCTTTTACTGGTGAATTAGTAAATCTACCTGAGAAGTTCTCACACACTAAGAAACAAGGTTTTAACATCTTGAATTCTAAATGGATAGGTAACCTTGTTACATCAGCTAAGAGTCATCTTAAAACACCAACATTTGATATATCAGATACTGAATCAGGAGCACTTGGTTGTGCAGCAGGAGTGTCAATAATATTTTACAGAGCTTTTGGAGTGCATATGCAAACTGGTGAACCAGTTATGGATTCACCTAACTCTATTGGGAAATTTGGTAGTAAAGGAACTGGTACATTAGCAGCTTGGTTTAAAAATAAATTACTTTATTTAGAAATACCTTTAGAAAAAGGATTACCAGGTGATATAGTTAATACTTCTAGAAATGGAACAACTGGTGCAGCAGGACATGTTGGTATAATAATAGACACCAAGCACTCTAATGGTAGTTGGAACATAATATCAAATAGT